>Ga0066686_10000006_pt1 | contig 42982 bp, 50 predicted proteins | sample GraSoiAngelo_135_FD_65627 | JGI IMG/M metagenome (GOLD analysis project Ga0066686, IMG submission 65627) | Grasslands soil microbial communities from the Angelo Coastal Reserve, California, USA - 14_0929_05_40cm | ecosystem: Environmental > Terrestrial > Soil > Grasslands | place: USA...
GAAGCATGAATGCTTCATCTTGGCCTGGAACGGTCGAACCTCAACCGCCTCAGAGTAAGCCCATGCAGGCCTGTCACGGTTTGTTAGCCTACGTCACACCCGTAACCATCCTTTCATGGTCTAGAGATCAATGGACGGTTCTTGCACGGGTGCCCATTCACGACGGAAAGACTACTAGGGACCATACGGGTTAGGGTGTAGAAGTGGGTGAAACTGAAAACCGTCCATCCATCGACAAGTTAACAGAGCCGACGCTCCACAAACAATAAGAGTTCTCGACAGAAGAGCATCATGGTTCACTCTCTTTGAAAGATACAAGTCGAAAGGTTGAGTTCAAGACTGAAACAGGCAAGGCAACTGGGTACTTGGCGTCGCCGGAGGAGCCCCGAGGCGGAGTGCTTGTCCTGCACGCCTGGTGGGGATTGAACGATTTCTTCAAAAGCTTCTGCGACCGGCTCGCATCCCACGGCCTTCTAGCCTTCGCGCCCGACCTTCACGGAGGAGCTGTCGCAAAGACCGTTAGCGAAGCGAAGGAATTGATGTCGAGCGTGGATGAAAAGACGAGGCTGCCAATTATCTCGGCTGCGGTAGATTATTTGCGGTCTCAACCCTTGCAATCAGGGCGGAAAATAGGTGCTGTTGGTTTCTCCATGGGTGCTGCCTATGCGTTGTGGTTGAGCACAACGAGGCCGGAAGATGTCGGCGCGGTGGTCGTGTTTTATGGAGCTTGGTCTGAACCGGAATTTTCCAAGGCAAAAGCATCCTTTCTAGGCCACTTCGCGCCTGATGATGAGTGGGAGCCAAACGAAGGAATTCGAGACACCGAGTCGAAGATTCGAGCAGCAGGGAGAGAGGTCGAGTTCCACTTCTACCCGGGAACGAAACACTGGTTCTTCGAAGAGAATCGGCCGGTAGAATATGATCGGGACGCAGCAGGCCTGGCTTGGAACCGAACCCTCGAATTCCTCAACAACAAACTACAGTAGTCAAGCTTCGATGCCGCAGTCTCCAGGTTCGGCCTCATGTTCATGCCTGACCCTGTGCGGATCTTGAAAGCGGTCCGCCGGATCTTAAAGCCTGGCGGGAAACTCTCAGTGGCTGTCTGGGGTCCACCCGAGAAAGCCCCCTTCTTCACATTGCCGATGAAAATAATTGCAAAACACGTCCCAGAGGTCAAGCCTGTTTCCCCTGGAACTCCAGGATTACCCTTCGAGATCCCAAGCCAGGAAATGTTTGGAGGAATCTTCACGGAAGCCGGCTTTTCAAACTTCAACTCTCAGACTACAGAGGTGCACACCTTCTAAGGCGCCACCGCACAAGAGTACTGGGAGGCCACGGCCGAAATCGCAGGACCCCTAGCGTCCCTCCTCTCCAAAATGGCTCCCGACAAGAAGAAGCCATAGGAGATGAGGTGATAGAAAATGTGCACAGAATGTTTCCCTTAGGTACGGTTAGACTTGGTGGAGAGGCCATAGTGGGAACCGGCACAAAACTCTAGCCTACAGTCGACTTCCAACACGGACGTCCTCAAACAATTCTAGCGCTTCGTCGAGAGTCGCTGGAGTACTATCCAGAGACTAGACAACGATTATTTTCCGCCCAAGCTATCGTTGCTCGTATGCTTTCTTCAACGTCTCGATGTCAATCTTCTTCATCTTGAGCATCGCTGCAAAGACCCTCCCAGCTTTCTTCGGGTCCTTGTCCTGCAACATCTCGTTCAAAACAGTGGGTGTTATCTGCCATGACAAGCCAAACTTGTCTTTGAGCCAGCCGCATGGTTGTTCATCTCCGCCCTCAGTGAGTTTTTGCCAAAGCTCATCTACTTCCTTCTGCGTTTTGCAGTCGACGGCAAACGATACGGCCTCTGTGAATTTGAATTCGGGCCCACCGTTTAGCGCTACGAACTTTTGCCCGTCAATATCAAACTCCACGGTCATTACTGTTCCCGGCTGCTTTCTGTGGACTTCTTGTCCCTCTTTTCCATAGCGCGAGATTTTTCCAATCTTTGAATTCTTGAAAATAGAGGTGTAGAACTTCGTGGCCTCCTCTGCCTTGCCGTCGAACCATAGGAACGGGGTGATCTTCTGCATGAACGATTCTGCTATCAGAGTCTTTTCTTAAACTCTTCCGCTTCACGAAACGCTCATTAGTCTGCCGGGCATGCCACCTTGCATGGATACGATGTCTTCCACTAGATCACAGACACACGTGCCGCCAGGGTTCCCTCCCGTGACCCCTTTCATCACCGTGGAGGATCCAGACCAGCTCGTCAACTTCGCCAAAGCGGCCTTTGGAGCAGAGGAATTGAGAGAGCAGCGGGGAAGGACCCCTGATGGCAAGACCATGCACGCAGCCCTTCGCATTGAGGGTTGCATCATCGAGACCGGACGGGCCTCGGCCAAATGGAAGGCAATGCCCACCGCCCTCCATCTCTATGTTCGCGACGTCGATTCTGCCTATGCTCGCGCCTTGAAGGCCGGAGGAGTAAGCCTACACGAAGTGCGTAAAATGGAATACGGTGAACGCGCTGCGGCCGTCCAAGACCCCTGCGGCAACCACTGGTACATCGCCACGTACACGGGTACGCCCGCAGAAAAGGTCTAGCCTAGAGTCGTCCCTAGTCGATGTGTCGGCCGAGTCTAAGCGGAGTTCTTGTTCTACTCCGAAATCAATAATACGTTTGGTGCCTCCGGTGTTTCTTAGCTAGCGGAATAGGTCTCCGTTAAGGTATCTGAGACCAGAGTCTACGATCACAGTTACGATTCTATGTCCGGGGCCGAGTTCACGGGCCATTTGAAGCGCTGCATACACGTTTGCTCCACTAGAGATTCCTCCAAAAACCCCCTCAGTCTTTCCGAGCTGGCGAGCAGTACTGTAAGCATCTTCATCGCTGACGGATATGACCCTGTCAACAAGATCCATCCTCATTATTTTCGGTATGAATCCTGGTCCTATTCCTTCAATTCGATGACCGCCGAGTGGTCCTTTTGACAAGTGTCGCGATGATGCAGGTTCCACCGCCACGCATTTCACGTTGCTTAATTGATCTTTGATCGCTTCACTGTTTCCTGAGAAGCAGCCTCCCGTTCCCACCGACATTACGAACGCGTCGAGACTGTTCAGGCGGCGTACTATCTCTCCGCCCATCTTATGATACCCATTCTTGTTGTCTTGATTGTTGAACTGGTCAGTCCAGAAAGTGCCTGGCTGCTTGGACAATTCTCTGGCCCTGGCTATCATTTCCTGGATCAGCTCAGGCGTAATCTTTCGATTAACGCTGGGAACTACATCGACAGTGGCGCCAAGTGCCCTCATAGTCGCCAGCTTCTCCTCGGCGAACGCGTCTGAAGAAACGAAGTGTGAACGGTAGCCTTTGGCAGCGCAAACCATGGCCAGCGAACTGCCGGTGCTTCCGCCAGTATACTCGACCACTTTTCCTGCTGCTTTCAGCTGGCCTCTCTTTTCAGCTCCCTCAACCATCGACAGCGCCATTCGATCTTTCATGCTACCGGTCGGATTGGCTCCTTCCCACTTCACCCAGACTTCGGCCATAGCCGGTCCAGGCATTTTCCGGAGCCGGAACATAGGAGTGTTCCCGATAGAGCCAAGAATATCCACATCCATGCTAGGTGCCTGTTTCTGTTCGGTCTGAGATCCTATCATAATGGAACCATCGGAGTGTTTCGGGATTTAAACAGGGCTCAGCCATCGCCGGGCAACTACAACCGATTGGCAGACGCTAATCTACCACGTCTTGGCATGGCGAAGGACGACATTCGAAACGCCTGAAACATCAGCGGCCAATTGAACTTTCAACCGAAAGCTATAATGTCGCAGAGGCACCGGGCCGGTCATCTAAGGGGAGGACGTGCGGGTTGACGGACAGAAGTTTTGCAGTGAATCGCGTCACGATAATCGCGCTAGGCGTAGCAATAATCGCATTAGTAGCACTCCTAGGCGCAACGCCCACGGGAAGCTATTCCGCGATTTTGAACGCGGTCGATCCTGCCGGCCCGGGACCCGCCCCTTCGCGAAATGAGCCATCATCTCCACAGTCCGCGCCAGACTTCTCGCTCAACGCTGCTCCCAACACATTGACAGTCAAGCCGGGCGACTCCGGCCAATCCACCATTCAACTGGCGAGCCTAAGCGGCTTCTCAGGCGACGTTCTGTTCACGGTGACGGTGTGGCCCTCGGGCCCCTCGGCCGAGTTGAACCCCGGGACCAACAGTCTTCCCCCGGGAGGAACAACCTCTTCTATTCTAACCGTGCTGACAAACTCGTCAACGCTCGAAGGACTGTACGATGTATCGATCAAGAGTACAAGTGGTTCATTACAGCATTCGGTTTCGGTCTCAGTCAATGTAACAACGAGTCCACCCCAAGGCAACCATCCCCCCTCCCTGACAGTTCCAAGCCCAGAATCTGTGACTGCGGGGTCCCCTCTGGAGTTCACCGTGAGCGCAACGGATCCGGACATCGGGGAGACTGTGACGCTGTACGCCACCGCGTTGCCATCCGGCGCGTCTTTCAACCGGGCAACAGGCCAGTTTTCTTGGACACCCTCGTCGGGACAGACAGGGAACTACAACGTGACCTTCATCGCGACAGACAATAACTCATCACCCCTCTCCGATACCCAGACTGTCACCATCAAAGTCGAAGCCCCTCCTTCGTCAGCTCCTCCCCAGCCCTCTCAGCAGTCGTGTCTCTGGTGTGATGTCGCAAACTTTGTCGGAACGAACCTGTGGCTGGTTGGGGTGGGCCTCCTAGGAGGGATCTTGGTAGGATATGTGGGCTCGCGCTTCAGGTCCAGGTCCCGTCTACCCAGAGAACGCGTGACGGAACGATCTGACCATCTCAGCTAGCGAGCAACTTGGGAGAGGAACCGGCCCGCAACGAGAGTTTCGCGCGGCGCCGTTTGCCCAGACGTATCCCGAGAGTACGGAAGACATCACGCGGGTCTAGGTGACCGATTCATACATGGTAAGTGGGGGCGTTATCGACGTCGTGAGAAGACCGACATACACAGTAACCACCGTAAGCTCTGTACACGTCCATGTTCCAGTCGTCACACTTGTAAGCATGCCGCCCAAGGCGGACGCGCTGTCGCTGCGGGCAGTAATGCGGACCACATGCGAGTGAGATGCAGAGGTTGTGAACGTGAGGACATCCATCCACTGTCCAGCAGTCACATTACTATAGACATTCAGCGGTGTTCCACCGCAGGCCAGCGCCGATGCAGCACTGTCCTTTAGAGTATTGGCCGCTACAGCGAGACCATTATCGACAATGGTGAACTTTCCACTGTTATTGTGGAATGCTCCACCCTCGCCACTCAAGGCTGTCGAGGCTACGGTGATGAGGCCGCTTGCCAGGACCCCCACGATTGCTCCAGCGAGGGCTACGAGGATGAGTGAGAGCACTGGGACTCTCCGACCGGCAAAGTGGCTTATCCTGGTTTTCAGACTGCTCATTTTCTAGCTCTCTGACGAGGCGTGGGAAAAGAGGGAAATGGAGGCAGAGGCTAGTTTCGCAGATGCGAGTAGGAGGGCGCTATGTTGTCTTCGTCTCCGACGAGCCAAGAAGATATTCGGTCTGCTCTATCCGTAACGTGTAATAAGCGTGCTGGGAAACAGGCTTCCCAGCGGGATACTCGTAAATGTCAAGCTATCCCGAAATATCCCCGTATGGGACGCTCGAATGCGCGACCGAGAGAGAGGGCTTTCGGTGACAGAGGGATCTGAGGAGGAAGACTCGAGCACTCTCTCAGACGATAGCTGTCTCTCTCTGGCTACACCCGGATACGTGGATGGTTGACTATCCAAGACTAATATTTCGGGCATATCGAGATTCGAAAAATCTCAATTTTCGAAAATTTCCAATCTCGACACGTCGAGTCTCGAAAATATTGCCAGATAGAACATTCCATGTATTTCAAACCCCGCAGCGCAATCGCTGAAAACAAATGATGACTCTCAGAAAGCTGTCAGTTCTGGTTATCGCGGCGTTACTGGTAACAGGCATCAGCGGAGTATCAGCCGTCGCAGGAACCCCAAAGGCTGCGACAACCAGCACGTCCCTAACAAATCTCATCACGACTCTCATAAACAGTGTTGGCCTCACCATAAACGAATGGAAGAACGCGTCAGCCTGACCGTGGCGGGAACCACGGCGACATTCGCAGCGCAAACGTTTGACGACACCTCACAGGCTTCAACAAACCCCATTTCCTTTCATACGAAAGATACTCTTGAGGGTCAGTTGTCTTTCGGTGGGCCAGTAGGAATCTTGGACCTCAATTTTCGATATGCCTTGTCAAACGTTTCGTATATCTCATCCCAGAAGAGCTTCTGCTCCACGTCTCCGATCGTCACCTGTTCAAGGCGCCACTTCAAAGGGTCCTTCAGATATTCCAAGCCTTTGCTTGTCAACCGGAACCTATCCTTCGCCGCTGCAAGGCCATCGTCGATCAGGCTCTGAAGGACCACTCGGACAACATCAAAAGGGGTTATTCCAACAACACTCCAACCTGGAACGCTCTTGCAATCTTTGACAAGTTGCTGCATCGTCATTCCCTTCGGGGCGGCTCGCAGCCGAGTCAACAGTAAGATCCGTCTTATCTCAATGCTGGAATCAACCACGCCCTCCATGCGGGAGGTCCCTACTCTCAGCTAGACGACTGACTCATCGATAACCTGACACCCCACTGCTGCGTGGCGCTCATTTCAGACTGGTCTCCGCAAGACAAACCTCCCTCGCCGTAATGAGGGATTCTTCGTAGTCAAATGGGGCTTCCGATTCATATGGTATGCTCAGCTTCCGGTAAGGGTCCTTGACAACGAGCCTCTCAAGAACGGACGCCCCATCGCCGAATAGCGATTGTAATTCTCTGTCAAACTCTCTTGGACTCCCTGAGTTGTCAAGCAACCTCTTCGACACCGGGACCTCCAGGACATTGCGGCCTAGGGCACTTCCAACTGCTTCGCACACAGTGTCTATCAACAAGTAAGAAAACGCACGCTCCTCCGTGAACTTTGAGTTCGCACTCTTGGACTTCTGGACCGACCGGAAATTCCCAACGGGATTTATCGAACTGAACCTACGCGTGATGTTCGCCACGCACATCATGACTTGACCTGCGGAGCGCCGTAGCGAGAAGATGAACTGCTTGTAACCAAAACTCTTCGGCCGGTTGTTTCAACCTTGAATCGATCCCTATTTCGCCTCGCCGGTCAGAAGTTGAGCAAGCGAGAACGTTTCCTTATTGTATAGAATTATACATGGTGCCGAGGTTTGTTTATATTGACGGGGGAAAACTTATTCCCGGTGAGTTTTGGGCACGTCATGGTATCCAAGGACATCCAGTAATGGATCTGCCCAATCCTCGAACGGCGGAGGAAAAACATGGCTCTGGAAGATACAAGCAGTTCTACTCTCAAGCTTGACGATTCTCTCAATCCTTCCAGTCTACATGTGGACGGGTGCACCGCTCGTCGTACATGCTGCTCTTCCCTCAGGCTTCCATGATGACCTAGTGGCAAACCTGACAGGGACTCCTATGGACATTGCCTGGACCCCTGACGGACGAATGCTCATACCTATGAGAGATGGAAGACTGCGAGTCTACGCAAACGGCGCGCTACTATCCACCCCTGCGATAGATCTCTCATCGGTCGTATGCACCACCGGAGACGAGTCGCTTGGTGGGGTCGCGGTCCATCCCAACTTCACCCTCAACCACTACATCTATCTCTACTACACCTACAAGAAGTCTGGAACCTGCAACACTGGCTCCACAAGCGCCCCCGTGAACCGTCTCTCAAGATTCATCTTATCCAGTAACAACTCGATAAACCCTGCCAGCCAAATCACGTTGCTAGACACTTCTCCACTACCATACCACGACCACATGGGTGATGACCTACAGTTCGGCAGCGACCACTACCTCTACCTGGCAATCGGCGAGGGGGGAAGCGCCTGCTGCTCCTCCACACCCCAAGCCCCGAGAGACCCCGGAGTCCTGCTCGGCAAAATAGTACGACTCACCGACACGGGAGGAATACCGCCAAGCAACCCATTCCTAGGCCCAGACAGCGCGCGTTGCAATCTCAACGGCGTTCCCCCCACTGGCTCTCCTACCGGAACTAGGTGCCAAGAGGTATTCGCAATGGGGCTTCGAAACCCGTTCAGAGGTGCCTTCGACCCGAACACACTGTCTGCACGTTACTTGATCAACGATGTTGGAAATGTTACATGGGAAGAAGTCAATCCGGTAGCAGCGGGCGCGGATTATGGCTGGCCAACTCGTGAGGGACCTTGCTCCGCCACCAACCCCTTGACCGACTGCGGTCCACCACCACTTGGGATCACGAACCCGAGCTTCTGGTACGGGCACAACGTAACCTCTAACGGCCTGGGCTGTGCTGCGATAACCGCCGGGACCTTTGTTCCCAACGGACTCTGGCCCGGGTTCGATAACAGCTACCTCTACGCCGACTGGGTTTGCGGTGGAATTTGGCAGCTCACAAATAATGGCGGTGGAGGATTCACATCGACTATGTTCGCGACGGTCGCCCCTTCAGGAATTATCAGCATGCGCTTCGGCCCCTACAACAACACATTAGCGTTGTACTACGTCTTCGGAAACTATGGCACGAAGGGCCAACTGCGCCGAATCTCCCTCACAGGCAGCGCGGACCTCAAACAAGTAGTGGCAAGCTTCAGGCTCGACTGGGCGGACAATGACAACAATGGGAACGTGACAATTGCCGATGTTGCCAGTGTCGCACTTGTCTTCGACAGTTCCAACAGCTACTGGGACCTTAACTTGAATGGGAAAGTGGACATCTCAGACGTTGCGACTGTAGCTATCCGCTTCGACTCCGGGTTTCTATCCTCACCTTTTCCTGGACAAGGCCTCTCCCCTGGGACCATGGACGCATCCTGGAAGAATGAATGTGCGCTCCTTCCCCCGCCGGAACGAACCTACTGTTTCAATCAGCTCTAAGATAATCCGCAACACGAGTAGCCCGAGCCAGCCCTGCTACTTGTCTTCGAAGATCTCTACTTCTCCCTCGGTTAAGTCATTCAAAGAGCGCCCCTTCCATTGAACCGGGCTAAGGTAATACTGACGTTGATATACCGAGCCGTGAACCAGGAATGGCAACAATGAGCAAGAAAATAGACGGGCAGTTCGTCGTCCCGGGCGAACGCCTCGGCGTCGTTGAAGAATTCGACGCTGGAACCGGGACAGTTGATGTTAACGGCACAGTCTACGCCGCTCAGACCGGCAAAGCAACCCTAGATCCTACCCGCCGCAAGGTCATGGTCAAAACCCTCGCAGGCCCACCAGTCGTCCCGGAAGAAGGCAGCGCAATCATCGGCATGGTAGAGAAGATCCAGGAGAAAATGGCCATCGTCAACATAATCATGATCGACAACCACAAGGTCGAACGGCCCTTCACCGGCCTACTACACATCTCCAACAGCAGCCCACGCTACGAACGAGCAATGGGAGAAGTCTGCAAACCAGTAGACCTCATCCGGGCAAAAGTAATCGATGTCAGCGCACGCATTCCCAAGCTCACAACCTCCGGCCGCGGCCTCGGGGTCATCAAAGCCTACTGCTCAAACTGCGGGGGCGAACTGGTCCTCTCCGGCAACATCCTGAGATGCAGCCAGTGCCGTAATGTTGAAAGGCGACGTTTAGCCGACGACTTTCTCGGAAACACGGAGCCTGAGAAAGCTTGAACGTCAAAGTCCTGAAGAAGAGCAAGGGATTCCTCAAAGTCGAGGTCGACGGAGAAGGCCACTCCTTCGGCCACCTCATGCAAGACGCCCTACTCGAAGACAAGACCGTCGACTGGGCCGGCTACGACCTTCCCCACCCACTCTTCCTACAGCCAACAATCACCATCAGGATGAAAGGCGAAGCCCAACCCGAGAAGGCCTTGGAGCGAGCCTCGAAAAAGATCCGCCTAGTCACGGAAGAGTTCATCGAAAAATTCGGCTCCAGCATCACGAACGAAAACTAGCCGGTTCTCGGGGCTGCACCGGAAAGGTCTCCTCTTCGACTTCGACGGGACGCTCTACGGCGACAAGGAGTTCTGGGCCTCAACAATCCAAGAAACCCTTGACGACTTCCAAGTCCACATTAGCCCTGCCGAGGCCTTGGAAAAAGCACGCAACATGATTCGGAACAGAACATTCCTCAACATCAGCGGCGTAGCAATGGCGATGGCCAAGGAGAGAGGTGTCGATATTGAGCACGAAGAGATCCGAACCCGATTCTTCGAAAGACTCGACAGAGCAATGGACCTGTCGGGTCCGGGAGACGAACTCCTGACAGTTCTCAACACTCTTCGAAGCGCAAGCATCAGCCTTGGAATCGTCAGCTTCGTGCGAGGACCCAGGCTGGCGAGAAGGTTGCAGTTGTGGAAGATAGACAACTATTTCCGAACAGTTGTCACCCCGGAGGGTTTCTCCGAGTTCAAACCATCACCTGCACCATTCTTAGTAGCGATAAAACAGCTTGACCTCGAGCCTGCCAAGTGTTTCGTAGTTGGGGACGAACCGGTCGACATGACAGGGGGCAAGAAGGCGGGTGCGAGAACCGTAGGCGTCCCCAGGGGCTTCTTCACAGAAGAGGAATTGAAAGAAGCGGGAGCCGAAACAATAATCCCGTCACTCTCCAGCCTACCGAAAATTGTCGCCGACCCATGAACACCGAGAAACTATCAAAGCTCCTGGCTGACAAGGGTCTCGCCCAGTTCGGGGACTCCCTCATCAACTTCGCCTACTCCACCGCCCTCACCGAGACAACTGGCAAACCACGAGGCGCCAAAGTTCCCGACAAGGTTCTGGCAGAGGCCGCCGTCAAAGCCGGCCTCCGAAAACATCTTCCCCGCAGGGTTGGACGGGGAGACGTGGCCAACAGCCTCGAAGCGCTCCTCGCCTACTCGTGGATGGAGAAGAAGATTAGCCTCGACGAGATAGTTTCATGCCTCAAAGGGTACTCGCTTATTCCCAGCCAGAACTTCGCCACCCTTGCGGAACTGGTCTTGCAGAGGATCGCCTGAATGACCAACGTGATGACCGTCAAGAAGGAGATACGAATTCTCGGGCTTGACACTTGCCGAAAAGGCGTCATCATCGGAGCCGTTGTCCGGGGCGGGCTCTACCTAGATGGAGTATTGAGACTGCACGGCGCAGATTCGACAAACAGCCGCGCAGTTGCAAAGTATGTCCGCACGTCCCGGTACTATCCCGAGCTGAGAGTCGTAATGACCCACGACAAAAGACAGACTCTAAACGGGAAAAGATTGGAAAAAGCCGTGGGACTCCCTCTGATTCAGGTTGCCACTGGCCCCACGCCCGGCTACCGAAGATATCTGACTAAAAATGGAACAGCCAACATCAGGACCCGCCTCCCAGTTGAAACAGTGACCAGAATCGTCGCCCTAACGTGGACCCAGGGCAAGATGCCTGAGCCACTCCGAGTCAGCCACCTGATCGCAATGTCCAAGCCGGTCGCCCTGAACCGAAGAGTCTAAGCGCTCTAATAGCGGAAATGCCCGGTCGGGATAGCGGCCGACATGCTCCATTCTGTTACTTCATGAATTCGTTCAAAAAAGCTGAGCTTGGACTTGCGTAACACTCGCATTCCATCGGCATGAGTCGGAGTCGGTTTCTCAGCATCTCCTTCTGTCGATGCCCAAGACTTGGTGACGTACTGGCCCCGAGGGCGCTAGGTCTGAGCGTTCTCCTTCGGTTTGGCTCTTCGGTCTAGTCACTTTCCTCGAGAGACTCCAACCACTCACATCTTGGATACGCTTGTAACTCATTCCGGTCTTGCACAGTGTACGCATCGTTTCAATATGCGCGTCGGTTGGACGTTCCCTTTTCTTTTGAAAACTGGGCCTGTACTGGCCCCGAAATTTCCCTCGTTGTTGCTTGTGCTTGCGCTATTTTCATGTTCTTTCGCACGCATAGCGTGAGTTGTCACTTTTTTCTCCTCGCTCCGTTCTTCACCGTCTGTTTTTCCGGTTTCGCGTTCCGCTTACGAGCTGCATCAGGGCGTACTTCGCAATGGCGTAGGTGGGCACGCGCATCACGCTCTGCTTCCCATCTTCAACTTTACCGGCCCGCGGTGCTTCTCGTCCCACAATTTTCCTTTTTGAACCATGTTCATCGCGGCTTTCTGAACCTCCGCAGGCTCCTTGGAGTCAACAAAAACTTGATACCGCCCAACAGCAATTGGGTGCTTGGTCGGGGTCAAGTCTGGGCGGAGTTTCAAGTCATTGTGAAAGAATGTGTAACGCCTAAAACCAGCCCTGACCCGATCTGTCAGCAATTACTTACGCTCGCCTTGAGGGTCTGGATGAGGAACCTAGAATCGCCTAATCTCGAAACCCGGGACTCGAAAATATTACGTTCCGTCAGCCCGACATCACTCCAGTATCAATGGGCTACTTGTGGGGCGTAGTGTAAAGGTGGTGTGTCAGGCATTTTCTGCAATGGACCCATGCGCCACACTTCCAGCACTTCACCCATTGAGATCTGCCCTCCTCAGGCAGTGGTCTCGATGGATTTTTTCCGAGGTGTCCGGATAAGTCTGGATCCCCTCAAACAGGGGCTGCCACGGCACCATAAATTGGCCGTCTGACATGAAGACGTCAAAAAAGGGCTTAATAGCTCAGGCAATTCACTCGTTCAGGAAAGCAATCAGATGGTCAAGGTTGCAGTAGTACGATATCCTGGCAGTAACTGCGACCTAGACGCGCTAGAAGTTCTCCAGAAAGTCGTGAAGACAAAAACTGACCTAGTTTGGCACAAAGAGCTGCAACAGGACAACTACGACGCGTACGTCCTCCCCGGCGGGTTCAGCTACGGCGACTACCTCCGTGCTGGAGCCATCGCGGCCACCAGCCCCAGCCTCAAAACAATCCAGAAGGCCGCAGAAGCGGGCAAGCCCGTCCTAGGAATCTGCAACGGCTTCCAGATACTAGTAGAAGCCGGAATCCTACCGGGTGCGGTCCTCCGAAACACCGGACTACGCTTCGTATGCAAATGGACACGCCTCCGCGTCGAAACAACCCGGACACCCTTCACACACACTACCGAGAAAGGACAGATACTCAACATCCCAATAGCCCACAACGAAGGACGATACCACCTAGACGATGACGAGCTCAACACTCTGGAACGCGACCAGCAAATCGTCCTACGCTACGTCGACAACAACAACGAACCCAGCCCCAACGCCAACCCGAACGGCTCGATCAACAACATTGCCGGAATCTGTAACCAGGACGGAAACGTCATGGGCCTCATGCCTCACCCAGAACGAGCCTCCATTCCAATACTCACACCCAACAACAGGCCAGAAGGAAGACTTCTCTTCGACTCCATGATGAACTCATTGGCGAGCCCGAAGGAGAACGTGCGTTGAGCCAACAGTCTTCGGGCGATGAAGTTCTAGGCATCATACTGATCGGAACAGGAATGGCGGGGATAATGAGCATCTTCTCAGGCCAGATCACTTCTTTCGCAGCGTTTCCCATCCTCGGTTTCATAGGTGGAGCGCTGATGGCGTGGGGATTAGCTCTCATCCTGAGAGCCAGCAGGAGGAATACCTCGAAACCATGACCCTTGTCGAGGTACAGAAACCAAACCTGACACAAGAAGAGATGAGGTATGCTGTCAAGAAACTACACCGCCAACCCAACGAGGCTGAATGGGCCATGCTCGAAGCAGAATGGAGCGAGCACTGCAGCTACAAGTCCAGTCGGCAACTCCTCGAACAACTACCGAGCAAAGGACCGCGGGTCCTAATCGGACCCGGCTTTGACGCCGGCGTCATCGACGTTGGTGACAACTGGGTCATAACCCTGCACATCGAGAGTCACAATCATCCCTCAGCCATAGATCCGTACGGTGGAGCCGCCACCGGCGTCGGGGGAGTAGTCCGCGATATTCTAAGCCTTGGAACACGCCCCATCGCACTGCTAGACCCTCTCCGGTTCGGAAGCCTCGAGAGCACGCACACGCGGTGGCTCTTTGACAATGTCGTCCGGGGAATCGCGGATTATGGCAACTGTGTCTCGGGTGAGGATTTGGTCTGTTTCACTAATTCCGACAATTTCCACTTGAGCAGTTTTGGAGATTTCTTTGACAACTTCAGCAAGAACAAGACGTATTCTGTTGAGTATGCAACCGAAACGACAACAATTCTCAAGCCGAAAACCGACATCCGAGTCCTTTCCTTCGATTTTGAGGAGAAACGGTCTCGGTTTTGCCAAGTCACCCGAATCTACAAGGTAAAGGTGTCGAAGCTCCTTAAGATCCACACGACACTTGGGCGTGTCATATCTGTAACACCGGATCACCCTATGTTCATTCTCAAAGATGGCGAGGTTGCAGTCAGAAGTGCCGCTGAACTATTGGCTGGTGACGAGATCCCGGTGCTGTGTGATTATCCGCGCTCAAATGCGTTTCCGAATAGTTACGCAATCGACATAATCCAAGAGCTCTCTCGCAGGAGTCTCGTTGACAGAGTCACACTCAGGCCTGCGACGTTCAAGCTAATTGCGTTGAAAGAAAAACTTCTGCCGCTTCTCAGAAGTGCGGGAGTAACCCCGCAACAGTGGGGCCACTACTTTAGGTACGACTACCTGCCCCTGAAACTCTTCCTCCAACTCGAGAAACAATCAGGCGTTTTCCTGATCAAGAGGTGTGACCTACTGATCTATCTTCGTGGGGGTCGGATTAACCCGATTCCAGCTGTCCTAGACATCGACCGGAACTTTGCTAGGCTAATTGGGTATTTCCTGTCTGAAGGATGCAGATATGACGAGAGAAGCGGGTCTGGCAAGACCTCAAGGCTCATCTGGACCTTCAGAGAAGATGAGACAGAATACATCGATGACGTATGCTCAATTCTAAAGAGATTCAAAGTCAGATTCTCGAAGCGTCAAAGCTCACCGAGCACGGTGCAGGTGAAAGTTTCATCCGGCGTTCTCGGATTCGTCTTCAGAGAGGTCCTAGCATGCGGAAAGGATTCATACTCAAAAGAGATTCCGAGCTTCCTCTACAAGCTTCACGAAGATGTCATTCGTGAACTACTCACCGGAATTATCAGAGGCGATGGCTCTCTAAGAGCAAAACCTTCGGAGCCCGTAGGCTTTCGCTATGCTACCTGCAGCAGCCTGCTCTTCCAACAGGTTCTCTTGTTGTTACAGTCGTTTGGCTATGTGGCTGCTACCCGTGCAACTTTGAACCAAAAATCAACGGTCCCACTCTACGAGCTGGAGATTCATGGTCTTGAACAAGTAAGGTCTCTGACAGACCTGCTCTCTTCCCAGCTTCGTTCGAAAATGGAGCTGCGACTTCGGGAGTCCAAGTATCCGAAACTGGCGCACCCGAGGTTCAAGCGTTACGAAAAGCATGCAACTGTAAAGGTTACCCAGACCGAAGAACTGACGGGGAATTTCCACGTGTATAATTTCGAGGTGGATGGTACGCACAACTTTGTCACCTCGGGAGGAATAATCACTCATAATTGTATCGGCGTCCCCACTATAGGCGGGGAGGTCGAGTTCGACCAGTCCTTCCAGCGAAACTGCCTAGTTGACGTTGTCTGCGTTGGCCTCGGCAGAAGGAACAAGCTCGTCCTAGCAGAAGCTAAACACCCCGGCGACCAAGTCTACCTCATCGGCGGAAGCACCGGCCGTGACGGCATCCGCGGCGCCAGCTTTGCCAGCCGCGTCCTCACCGAGAAATCCGACAGCGAACGAAGCGCGGTTCAGGTCCCGGACCCCTTCATGAAAAAAATCATCATCGAAGCAGTCCTAGAAGCAGTTGACAAGGGTCTCATCAGCGGCATGAAAGACCTCGGAGGCGGAGGCCTCACCTGCGGACTGTCCGAGATGGCCGCGAAAGCCGGGACCGGGATGGAAATCGACCTCGACCAGGTCCGGACCCGCGAACCAGGCATGCAGCCCGCAGAGCTACTAATCTCCGAATCACAGGAGCGAATGCTCCTCACCGTCAAAAAGAGAGACGAGGAGAAGCTCCGCGCCGTCCTCGACAAGTGGGATGTAGGATACGCGAAAATCGGCCAGGTCACAAGAGACGGCCTCCTCATAATCAAACACGCTGGACGAATTATAGCCAAGGCTCCAGCAGAATTCGTGGCTGAAGCACCGCTCGCCCCACGAACCGCCAAAAAACCTGCATACATTGATCAGCTCGCCAATAATCCAGAGCCTGACGAGCCGGTAGACCTAGTCGAAACACTACTCCAGCTCCTGGCCAGCCCGAACATTGCCAGCAAAGAATGGGTCTACCGGCAGTACGACCATGAAGTCGGCCTAAAAACAGTCATCAGACCAGGACAGGCGGACAGCGCCATCCTACACCTTCCTAACAAGCGCAGCCTGGCCGCCACCACAGACGGCAACAGCAAACAATCCTACCTCGATCCCTACTGGGGAACAGTCAACATACTCTGCGAAGCAGTCTCCAACCTCGTCGCCACCGGCGCCACGCCTCTGGCCATCGTCGACCACTTGCAATTTGGAGACCCCGGCAATCCCGAAGTCTACTGGACCTTCAAAGAAACAGTCCGAGCCATCACCGACTACCTTCGAACAATGCACGTCCCCTGCGTTGGTGGAAAAGTCAGCTTCTACAACGAAGACGAGCAAACCAAGACCGCGATCAAACCCACCCCTGTCATCGCCGCCCTCGGCCTACGCGATCCCAAGACCCCGTGGACCACACTATCCCTCAAAGAGGAGAATGATGATCTGATTCTCGTCGGCACAACAAACGGGGACATGGGCGGGACAGAGTACTACGAACAAACACATCACCTCGTCGGAGGATCCGTCTCCAAGCCTAACCTGAGAAAGGAAAACAGGTTCCACAGAGCGGTTCTCCGAGCCATTCGGAGTGGCAGGGTCAAAGCGGCCCACGACGTCTCAAAAGGCGGGCTTGCAACAGCTCTAGCCGAGATGGCCATCGCGGGAGACAAGGGCTTTCTCGTGGACCTTGGAAAAGTCCCGGGCAAAGTCGCTAGAATGGACTACTTGCTCTTCTCCGAGAACAAGCCCCGATATGTTCTAGAGTCCAACCGGAAGAACACACTGCTCATCCTCCGCGGTCTGAAGAGTCTGAAGATTCCAGCCGCAAAAATCGGCACCGTCCAGAAAACCGACCTTGTATTCAGCTATCCAGGCAAGACAATGATCAGCATCCCACTTTCTAGCGCGAAAGAGAAATGGGCCAGCATCCCACGGGCGATGGAAGCAACCCTTTAACCAGCTATCAAGCCTCGCTCATCAACAGTCGCAAAGGGGGTTGTCGAGGTTCGATTCAACTCCCTTCTACAACATCGCTCTAATCTCGGTTATTGACGTGGTCTAGACGCGAGCGGGCTTCAGAATCTCCTTCACAAGTAGTGGTTCTTGGCGCTGATGTTTCTAGTCCTGATAGTGGAGACCTCAACCGTCAACTTGTCGCCAATCTGGCGATTAATCCCACAGTTCTGTGGCAGTGTTCGCCCATTCTCCCCGCCGAACAGAAAACGGTCCCCGGAAAACTACCGGGTACGGACGCGGCCGATTGAGACGTGGGAGACCCGAGTCAGAGCCTAAGGCTTTGTTACATTTTGTGGCCGCACTCAGGACAGAACTTTGTCCCCGCGGCCATAACCGTCCCACAGTCTGAACACTTGACAGTGGCCGGTGTCATCGATGCTCCGCAGCTAGGGCAGAACTTAGAGCCTTGAGCCGCCTGCGTCCCACACTTCGGACACGCGACCATAACAGTCTGAGGAGCTGTCTGCATCGGAGACTGCATCGGCGCATTCATCACCTGCGGAATCAAGACCATCCCAGCCCCTAGACCCGCGCCTCCCTGCGAAGTGCTCAAGCTCTTCCCGATATCCTTAGCCGTCTCCATCCGCAACACGTCCTGAGCAGAAGCCCGCTGCTTAAGCCAGAACAACCGCTCCCGGAACTCGTCAGATGTGTCAACCCCTTCAAACTTGAAATCCACAAGATCAGAACCAATCCGTTGCATCGCATCGTTAATGTTGACCTTTGTAGCGATTGACACCTTGTCCAGCTGAGTGAACGCAGAGGTCAGATCATACTTCGACATCTCATCAATAACTCTCTCGTTGATAAAGCCCCTGACAAAATCGTTAACCTGCCCCGTATTGTAGGCACCTTGGCCCCCAACAACCTCGTTCACGAACAAGCTAGCCTCAGTGATCTTGAACCAGAACGTCCCATGAATCATCAAAGGCGCCAGCTCGGTCGTCTGCGCCTTCGCGCCCCACTTACCAGCAAACTGCTTCGTAGCAACGAAAATCACAGTCGCGGTGAAAGGATTCTTGCCTCCGAAGAAAATACCGTAGGCCCTAGAGATCAACGGAAGGTTCAGAGTCGTCAGCGTATGCCTCCCCGGCCCAAAAACATCATACGCTTTTCCGTCACGCAGGAAGACTGCTGCCTCGTACTCGTGGACTACGAGCTGGGCACCGGTCTGAATCTGTTCCACAGGGTACCGAAAGACAATGTCGTCGGGCCCCGCGCCCATCCATTCGATTACTTGTGGCATCTTACTGCAGTCCCAAGATTACCTGTTTTCTGCCGTTGTACGCGGTCTCCAGAGCGTTAACCGCCTTCATAGCATCCGTCACCTTACCACGCGCCTCTTGTAGCCTGCTATTGTCCACGGAATCCTTCAGATCAAAGGCTGCTTTGGCAATAGTCTCGCTCATCTCCAACAGCTTGTCGTCATAGTCCATCATCCGGTCCAAGTCCGGTTCCCTGACCTTGATCGCGTCGAAGAAGCCAGCATACCCGTACTCGGAATGGTTAATCCGCTCGTTAATCCTGTCCATTCGGGCTATCAAGTGGTCCGTGTCGTCCCAGGCCTCGCTCGCCCCCTCGTTGACCAGCGCCCTGTACGCGTCCTTGACCTGAGCCTCTGCGTCGGAGAGTTTCTGGTAGATCAGGTTTCGTAAGAGACGGTCAGACTCTCGTCTGAGCTCCTTCTCCTTGTAGCCCCTGAACCCAGGAATGACGAGTTCAATCTTTTCGAGAAGCCCCGTCTGGGCCTTCGTTCTTTCGAAAATAGAACCTCCAGACTGACTCAACGCCTGAACCCTGACGATTTACGAAATCCTGCCAGTCTCCCTATTAAGGCTGTCAAAACTGGACCGGGAAAAACCCGGATACTTCCTTTGGCGACGACGAAAGGATCTGTGGCCGGGCCTGGAGCCGACGACTCCGGTTACAGAACGAATATCTTCCCTGCGCTACTTGGAAAAATCCCAGCCGACGATGAAGACCATCAAGCAGGATGAGCCGATCATTCGAAACCGGTTCATCGAATGTCCCAAATGCAAAACGCGGAACATGAAAATCAAGAAAATCATTCACGTAGGACGCTGCAGAAAATGCCACGACTCCTACAAAGTAGTGATGGTCTTTGCTAAACCCGCTATAACGCTGGGCCAGCCACATAAGCAGGGCGGGTCGACTCTTCCGTCATGGGAAACCCCCTCCGACTCAACGCTGTTCGGGAAGTCAAGCCAAACATCTTCCACGTTCTCTGATTCCAGCTTTGACTGGAACACCGAATCGCGGAAGTCGAAGTCAGAATCAGGTAACGGGCAATAAATCTAGGCGAGGGCGAAAAAGGCCTCACTGGAGCGGGGTTACGGCTGTTCCTGTTTCTCGTCCTTCTTCTTGAAGCCTAGTGACAGCGAATTGATGCAGAAGCGTTGCCCGGTCGGCTGAGGCCCATCCTCGAAAACGTGTCCAAGGTGTCCTCCGCACTTCTTGCACAGGACCTCTGTCCTGCGCATGAAGAGACTGTTATCGGTCTTCTCCTCAATATTCTCTTTTTCCGCGGGTTGCCAGAAGCTAGGCCACCCAGAGCCGGAATCATACTTGGTGTCGGAATCGAAGAGCTCTGCTCCACAGCCAGCGCAGACATACATGCCCTTCACCTTGTTGTGCAACAGCTCACCGGTGAAAGCAGGCTCCGTTCCCTTCTTTCGAAGAACCTTGTACTGTTCAGGAGTGAGTTCTTTCTTCCACTCATCCTCGGACTTCTCAACCTTACGATCCAAATGTTGCTTCCTAGACTAGAAGGGGTACTGGGGCTAAAATAGTATTGCCCGGTTTCAGTCAGGTTTCTACCGAATGACTCGTTATCGCTAAGCGACTCGTCCCACGAACGGGTTCGTCAGCTTCTCATCACCAATGGTTGTCTCGGGACCGTGACCCGGGTGAACAATGGTTTCATCATCAAGTTTGAACAGGACGTCTTTGATGGAATGGACCAACGTGTCGAAGTCTCCGCCAGGCAGATCTGTTCTCCCGATAGACTGGTTGAAGAGAGCGTCCCCAGTGAAGACGTAGCCGTTTCCGGCGAGGCTGATACTCCCGGGCGAGTGGCCTGGAGTGTGTAGGACGCGAATCGAGTCCGGTCCAACTTTGACGGTATCATCTTCGGCCAAGAATTCGTCAACTTTCGGCGGGGGCGGGACTCGGAAGCCCATGAACTTCTGGACTCGTTCTTGCATCACCTCTAGGAGAGGTAGGTCATCCTTGTGAATCGCGAAAGGCGCATGGGTCTTCGCTCTCAACGCATCGACTCCAAGGACATGGTCAAAATGTGTGTGAGTTGCAACAATAAGTTTCGGATTGACGCGGAGGTCTTTCAGTAAACTGAGTATACGTTCCGTTTCATCCCCCGGATCTACCACGATGGCTTCGTCTTTCCAGTGGACGATGTAGCAGTTCGTCTGCAGCCTACCGACTACGATGGGGTATATCTGAACCATCGAGTTCTCGAATGTAAGAACCATGACTGGGTCCTAATAACGTGAGATTGGAGCGAGCCCTCAAGGATGAAGAGCTGAAGTTTGACATGTGGACTAGGCTGTTTCCGTTTCCGGAGAAATGAGCGGGTCCTCTGGATTAGTTTCCGCGCGGTTTCGTCTTCCCAAGCCTCTGACAACTGCCGCCGATATCAGGAAGCCTGTGGCGATTCCGAGCGACAACAGGAAGCCGTAGCTTTGGGTGCCGAAATATCCAGTCTGGGCGATTCGCTCGACGGACCCCAGGAGGCCGAGGAGGAACGCAAGGGTGCTCAACGTGCCAATGGTTGAGAGAACTGCTGTTGCTTTGAGCAGCCCTCCCAACGCCCGGTCCCCAGAGTCTAGACTAATTGACGAACGCATACTAACAAGTTGGACCTGAAGCAAAGCGGGGCTGGGTTTCATGTTATTAATCATTGAGAATGTGGTCGTGGCCACTCGGGCCTAGAATGGACTCTTCACTGATCGTCAACCCTTAACTTGCGAAGAGCGGAACCCGAGCATACAGGGACGTGGGAAGTCTGGTGACTGTTCACCGTGTTGTTTTCGGAGACTGCCGTCAGATGGTAGAGATGGCTGACGGGTCTGCGAATTTGATGGTGACGAGTCCTCCCTATTACAACGCACCCTTCGACTATCCCGGCCTCTTCAAGGACTATGATGAGTATCTCGGGTTGTTGGAGGATTTTTCCCGAGACCTTTTTCGGGTCTTGGCGCCGGGGAGGGTGGCCTGCTTTGTAACGGATGATATGCTTGTGGACGGTGTGAAGTTTCCTGTCGTCGCGGACACGACTCGGATTATGCTTCGGGCGGGATTTCGATACAGGGACCGGATTACCTGGGTCAAGCCGAAGGGCTATGTCAGGATTAGCAGGAGGAGCGGACTGGTTCTACAGCATCCGTATCCGATGTACTTTTACCCGGATAATATTCAGGAGAGCATTCTGGTTTTCCAGAAGGGACGCTTTGACTATTCTTTTCTCAAGAAGATGCCGCGGGAGGAGCTGGAAGAGTCGAGGATTCCGCTGGACGAGTATAATGGACAGGGCTGGGCCTTGTCTGTATGGAACATCACGAATGTTCTGCCGTTGGGCGATAGGGTGGAGCGTGGGGTGGCGGCGTTTCCGGAGGAGATTCCGCGGCGTTTGATCAAGTTGTTCAGTTTTGTCGGGGACACGGTGTTGGACCCGTTCTTGGGGTCTGGGACGACCACGAAGATGGCCATGGAGCTAGGACGGAACAGCTGGGGATTTGAGAAGGATGCGGGATTGAGGAGGATTATTCAGAAGAAGCTGGGAAATACGCCAGGCGCCAGGACTGAGTGGATTACTAGAAAGGCGCGTATGAACTGAAGGCCACGGGTAGGCCCACGGAGGATAGTTCAGGCCAGAGCCGTGCTTTCATAGAATTTGGATGCTTTGTCTGTCGTGTCCTGTTGGAGGTGCCTCTAGGCACTTGTGCCTGTTGTACACACTTTCCAAGGACCCGGGTTTCGTGTCACGAGAAGAAGGGTGATGTTGCGATTGTTTGGGAAGCCTGAGCATGTCTGGTGAATCGGTGTCTCCGAGAAAGTCTTGGCTGTCGGCATTAGCTCTGCTCACATTTCTTCCAGCTTTTGGCCTCGCGAGGCTGTTCACGTACTTTCTTCCTAGAGTTGTTGTCGAACAATCTGGAATCCACTTCCACCACTTCTGGTACGGGATTATTTTGTTGGCTGCTTCCGGCTGGCTGGGAATTGCGGGAGACGTGCGTTGGACGCGATTAGCCGCGATAATGTATGGTCTCGGCGGAGGGCTCCTGGCGGACGAGGTAGGTCTTCTCCTCACGCTGGGCGATTACCAGACCGAGCTCACCTACACAGTGGTCGTCGGAGCAGTCGGTGTCTTGGGCACTCTCTCAGTTTTCCAGAGGTATGGAAGAGAGATTGGCCTTGAACTGAAGAAGTTCACCCTGTCAGAGAGAGTCGCGTACTTCGCCCTGTTCATTCTCGTTCTTCCCCTGCTGATTCTGAGCCTAGCCCAGGTTCAAGCAAGTACTGTCGGTCTCATTGCAGCATTTCTCTACAGGGCCAAGTTTGGCGGAGCTTGGAGGATTTCACGAAAACAATTCTCGGCCGAACTAGCAGGCTTCCTGCCCGTCCTTCCAATTATCATCGTGCCAGGTCTCGTGAGCGGGTACTTGGTGGACGCTGCCTTTGGACCCTTGATGAATCAGGGAGAGCCACCATTATCTCTTCTGCCGGTGCTGATCCTTGCTGGGATCGGGGTTGATGTGATCGCGGGTCTGGTTGGAGGATGGATTTGGGTGCGAATCCTCCGTCGTGCAGCGAATCCCGCGACAAGGCTCTAGTTGTTGGATTGAATTCTCCTTTCTTGGAGGTCAATAACTCTATTATGATGCGGCTGTTGTTTGCTGGTAATGAGTTCTTTCGACAACTGGGTAAAGTCTTACGAGATTCAGTTGAGAGACTGGCTGTCCAAATGTCCAAATTGCTTATTGTCGCCGCAGGTGTCGCTGCATGCTAGAAGGGGAACGGCCATGGTCCAGGTTGGACAGAGCTTTGAGTTTGACCAAAGGCTTGGTAATCGTGATAACCCGCCGAACCGTCTTGTCGCTAATCGTCTCGTCCCGTACAACGGGAAGCTCAAGAACCCGATAATCTTCTGGCTCAACACTCTCTTCCCAAAAGACCAAGTCTACCAGTTGCACGAGAAGCCTGTGGTTCACCACGTTCTCCGTCTAGGAGCAGGCTACACATTCGCTATGGTCAGAGAGGGGTTAAAGGCCGCGCTCAAAGCCGAGAAAATAGACATCGACACCCTCTCCGACTGGGATCCGAAGAAATGGCAGGAGAAGTAGGCAGGTTGGCTGCACTCCTCAACCATCAGCCCTAGAAGGCGTCTTGCGTCTCAAAACGTAGCAGGCGTATCCGGAGGTTTTTCGACTGCCTTCGGAGGCACGTGTCTCAGTCTCTATTGACAGCCAGGTAAAGGAATATGGCGAATGGAACGGCTGCCCAGAGGACGCCGTCCAAGACCAGTGCCGGTAGTGTTAGGCCGAAGTTCGATGTTTGAATTGGGATGCCTGACGTTGATTGGAACAGATACGCGTTTACGAGGGTGATGAACTGGGCCGGGTTTGCGAAGTAGGACAGTATCGCCGCCTGTAATGATACCTCTGAGCCCAGTGTCCCACCTAACAGGCTTGTGAGGAGGAGTATTATTAGGGTCCAGAAAAAGTCAAGCACCACAAACAGTCCGATCATTATTCCGAGTAGTGCACCTGTAGACTTGACTACGTGGGAGAGAAGAAAGACCAGCCCGGTGAAGGCAGCAACCTCGACGAGCAAAGCGGCCATTATTGCGAGGGTGAAGTCTTGCGGGAGGAAGGTGCCTGATACACTGTGCAGTATCAGGTCCACTAGGCCGACTGACGCGACGCCTGCGATACCGACTGCGACTATGGTCGAGAAGAACCGGGATATGGCGAGGCCCCGCCTGCTAACAGGTCTTGCTAGGACGGACTCTAAGACTCCTGTCAGACGGTCTTTTCCGTAGGAGGTGTAGGAGCCAATTATTGCGACTAGGGGCATGAAGAAGCTCAGGATGGTGGAGAAGAAGAACGTGGCTATGTTAGTGCCGTTGATGCGTGTCTGAGGTTGCCTCAACTCGAAGCCGGCGAATTGCGAAGTGTAGAGGGCTGTGCTGTTGTTCGGCTTGAAAAGTCCGAAGAAGACCTGAGATGTTTCGTTCAGGTTGTTGGGAAGTGGGGGGTCAAAGATTTGATGATAACCAGTCAGGTTTCCGAGGAAGGTCATCTCGCTCTGGTTGCCATAGAAGCTGGAGAAGGAGTTGACCACCTTGTAATACAGGCTGTAGCCTAAAGGGACTGCGCCAAAAGGCGCCGCGTAGAATACTTGAATGTCCCTCTTGGCCGCGTTGGTCCTATCCACTACCGTAGCCATCGGGCGGCCTGAGATGAGCTCCACATGACCCATGGGCCAGCTTCGTAGAGGGAAAGATGATTTGCCCACCCCACCTCCGGTTGTGGTGCTGATAGCTACATAGTATGTTGCGTTAGGTGCGTTAAGCGTAAGGAAGGCCAGTCCTGTATTGTTGGTCCTGGCCGTCTGCGTGTAATTCATTGTTCCTGCTGGAGGAGTAGGGGTGAGGGTGATACCGACGCTCGTGCCGCTGACGGGTTCGCCAAACTGGTTTGCTGAGTACGCGAGGAAGTGGTATCCAGTGTTGTCTCTGTAGTAGAGGATGTTAGACTCAGAGAAGCCGGGGAATGAGGAGTTGATGCCGGTTAGGGGAATGATTGTGAGGCTGATAAGGAGCGTGATGATGGTGAGGATTAGTACAGACTTGCTTGTTATGGTCCTCTTGAGGTCATAGAGAAAGGGCCGGATGATCATCTGTTCGCGGCCTCTGTTTTATGTATAAGCTCGAAGAAGTACTCTTCCAGCCCCGATTTTTCATGTTTGATTTCCTGAACGGAGAAGCCCCTTTTCACGAGTTCAGCGTTGACTTGAGACGAGTCTCCTTGGAAGTTCGAGAGTATGACCGAGTTTCCCTCGACCTGGATTGATCCACCAAGCGTCTTGAGGTAGGCTACAGCGTCATCGGTGACGTTCTGGAGGACTATCCTGAGAACTCCACCATGTCCGGCGTAGCTCGCGAGTTCGTCCCTTGTGGCTGTTTTGATGAGTTTTCCCCGATGAATGAAGACTACTCGATCTGCTAGGTTCTCGATCTCTGTGAGGATGTGGGAGGATAGTAGGATGGCCTTGCCGAGTTTTCTTTGTGCGAGCATTAGTTCTCGGAAGAAGTGTATTCCTTCAGGGTCGAGCCCGTTGAGAACTTCGTCGAAGAGAAAGTTTTGCGGGTTTGAGATGAGGGAAACGGCGAGGGAGAACCGTTTTTTCATTCCTTGAGAGTAGGTTCGAAGTTTGCGGTTCTCGAAACCGCTGAGGCCTACGCTGGAAAGGAGTTCTTTGGCCTGTTTCTTGGCCTCTGTGCGGTTGATCCCGTAGAAGCCTGCGAGGTACTGCATCATCGTCCAGGCTTTCGCGTTGGGTTCATAGTTCGGTATCTCGGGGACCCAGCCGATGCTCTTCGAGGCTTCAGGCTTTTCGTTCGTTATGTCATGCCCGTCTATGATGGCGGTTCCCGCGGTTGGAAGGCTGACTCCGACCGCTATTCTGATGGTCGTGGTTTTTCCTGCTCCGTTCAGTCCGACGAAGCCTACAATTTCCCCATTCTTCACCTCGAAGCTGACAGAGCTTATGGCAGGGCCCTGTCTCGGAGAGAATATTTTCGTCAGGTTCTTGATCTCTAGCAAGAAGAAAGGTCCCGCGAGACGGTTGTAAACGGCTCAGTGGGCAAATTTAACAGTTCACACACGCAGAGCGAACTGTTGTACTAGGCTGCCTGAGGAGCGGGAAGCGACGACTTGTCTCGAACCAGTTTCTCTCACGTCTCGAACACCGATAACAGATTCTCTGAGGGTCGATTGTGACTCTTCCCCGCTCTCAACTACTAGCAATCGCTCTAGGTATCCTCAAATCTACGTGACAAGTCTCGCATATTCTCCTAAACAAAGCTGAGAATACTTTGACCAGTGTGCTCCCGGGGTTGGGCAAAGCATCGTGGCGACGGGACCGTATCGTCTCAACTCCAGAGAGACTCTGCCCAATGTGTAAGCGGGTCAAACAATTGTCCAGCGAGGCGAGATGTGCCGTACATCTCAAGGCCATATCGCTCGAAGCTCACCACCCAGAATTTGACACCCAGTCCATTGCTGGGTCAAGTCCACCGGGTGTTTTTGTGGGCAGGTTCGGTTATCCAAAGGTCTTCATTGGACCGATGGTACCGAACGTCTCGGGCAACACTGAGATTCTTGACACCCCGGAATGGTGGATGGGGAAAGGCTTCGACGAGATTGTAGCTTTTCGGTACAGTCTGCTACGGGGATACAGTAAAGCAAGCATTCTGGATGCTCAGAAGGGAGGCAGGTTGATCGAGACTCTGCAGGACCTGGCTATGATGACGAAACCAGTTGACACTGAACTCGTCCTTGCTCGACCGCCTCGAAAAATACTGGACCTGCGTGAAGATTCTCAGCCCTTCGGCCCGATAGCGCCGCTAACGTCTTTCAAGATGAGCAGCTCTTCCGCAGACAATAGGATTGAGAAAGCATTCTACGATGGCGACCTTCTAGCGGACGACGCGGTACTCCGGCTCTACCGAGATGGTGTCCTTGTAACACGTATCCAGAGAGCGTTCAGCCTAGGCATGTTCGGCGAGGACAAGAGGCGAAAGCTTGTCCCGACGCGATGGAGTATCACGGCGGTCGACAGTAATCTCAGCCTCAGACTAATGGCTCGGGTACGGCAGCACCCGCTGATTGACGAGTACCGGGTATACAAGTACACATACCTGGACAATGTCTACGTTGGGATTCTTACCCCTGAGAGTTGGAGGTACGAGTGGATTGAGGCCTGGTTTGAGCCGGAACTGCTCGCGACGAGTTTTCCTGATGTGGACATGAAGGTTGATGTTGAGCCGAGTGGCTATACCTCCTTGGATGGGTACCGACCGGTGATGCTTGGTGACTCGGAGGGATTCCGGGGAAGGAAGACCTATGCTAAGCCGGGTGGATGCTATTATTCGGCGAGACTTGCCGTTTCGGAATACCTGGACTCTATTGGAAGGCAGGCTGGTGCTATAATGCTGAGAGAGATTCACCCAGGCTACATAATGCCTGTTGGGGTTTGGAACGTTAGAGAGAGTCTTAGAGCACTTCTCAAGACACGATTCGAAAGTTTTGACTCTATGGATGCGGCGATGAACCGCGCGACTGGATTGCTTGAGATTCCGAAGCGTTCATGGATTCAGGCTTCGAGCCTTCTCCAGAAGGCATACTTCCAGAGGAAAATCAGCGAATTCAACTAAACCTAACATGTGGCTCGCCTACTCTCAGCAAGAGCTAGTAGGCCGTAGTGGGACTGCGTGACCCTGGTTCTCAAGAATAACATGTCTCCAAGCTATTCTCACGTCTCAGAAAGCGTTGCCTCTTCCCGCGGCCGGCCTCTCGAGAACCCTTAGGCATCCTCTCGGGATTCCATCGACCAAGCGCTGTGTTTGGTGGAGGGTGTCAGATACAACAGGGTGAATACAGGAAGGAATAGACGGGTGAGAACGGCATCCCATTGTTAAGAGCGTGCCCAGGAAGATGACGCGTCCCGGCTCCAATGAAACCTTGAGGCCGAGGATCTGGCGGAGACGCAAGTCCCTCTTGGTCGCCATCGTAACACTCGCAATTGTCGGGTCCTTCGGCATATTCTATGCGTGGGAGTATCGCACGCAGGTCTTGCTTGATGAGACCGCTTCAATCAAGGAGACTTACATACGACAGCTCAACTTCAACGTTTTCTTTGGCAACAGAGGCATGGGGGTCACAGTTGAAACATACAAGATTCCTGCTTATGTGACACTATGGTGGCAGTCTGGAACCAACGCATTCGTATATCTCCAGGATCAGCCCGTCGCGGTTAACTCAACATGGACAACGAGCGTAACACTTCACAATTCAGGAGGACACTACTGGTTTCTCGTCGCGAAGAGCGAAGCCTTCGGCGAGGGCCTCACAACCATCCACGTAAGAGTCACCGTGTAAAATTGGCTGATACGCGCTCGTCTGCGAAAAACGCTAAATGAAAAGAGTAGGAAAGGTGGGGAAGTCGAACCAGACGAACCTCTTGAAGGCCAAGTCGGAGAGCACGGTCAGATTCTACGACGTCTTAAGCGTGATTTTCTTCATTCTCGCGGCGGTATCCCTAGGCATGCTCTCGCTGTTCTTGATACCTGACTTTGCTGTCTTGGGGCTCGGGGCCATGGATATCGGCACGATTCTTAACGCTGTGAGCCGCATGATATCGCTACGGAGTCTTGAAGACTTGGAGGAGCGGAAGAGAAAGACGAAGAACACAATCAAGTTCTTCCACGTGGTGAGCTACGCGTGTTTTGCAGTTGCCGCCGTACTATTCGCCATAGCCCTGAACCTCTTCGATACGGACTTCGGGGTCATGGGACTGGAACTTTCCGGCTGCGGGACAATTCTCCGAGCTGTATCCCGAAGCATATACTTGGAGAGTGGCTGATTGCTTGGAGCTATGGAGACTAAACAACCTCTTCAAAATATTCCTCCTTTTCTTCGTCGTCGCGTACTTCGCCTCCGTCTTTCTGCTTAGGCAAGTAGCTCTCTCCCAGTATCTCCTCGTCATCCTCCTCCTAGGAATAGGCGTTTACATTGTGCTCATAGTTGCTCCTCTGCTCAAGAGGAAGAGTTCTGCAGCTCCGGAGGCGGGCGAAAAGGGAGGCGTCTCCAAAAAGACCGTCTTAGGAATTGTTGTGATAATTCTACTATTCGCAGGGGTCTTCTTCGTAGTTCGGAACCTCACATCTCCCACGCCAGGGTATCAGCTAGTCAGCGTCCAGTTCTTGATGGTGCCTAACGGCACAGCCTTCGTGATGCGCCCCTTCATTCCCAACAATGAGTGCGCCTGGTTGGAGAGCATGAACATCACTACTAGGCAGAAAGCGACCGGCTTGGGGCTTCCAGACTGTGATTATGCCTGGCCGCACGTCAACCTGAGCCAGGCAACCCTGTTCTTGGAGTTTGAAAACTTCACCGAGTTCGCCTACAACCTCAACGCTACCGGTCTCGTCCATGGTTCCAAAGGAACAGCGATTCTCTGCTTCACAATACCTACTCAGAGCTTTCAATGCTGGGTCCCACCGGCAAGAGTCACTCATCTCCGGTAAGACCCGGCGCGAAGATTCACGCGAGACTTCAGTGGAAACTGGGCACTTGAACTTGGAAGATGCGCGGGAAGTTCGGCTCAACCTATTCCACTAATCAGTCTTAGTTAGATTCGCCGAGGAGTTTGCTCGTCAAGGCTGAGTTTGGTTCTAGCTCGGCAGTGCATGCCCTCCGCAAATGGGCGGAGCCAGACGAATTCGGTGGGACGGCGGTAATCCGTGCAAATCGATTCAAAACCGAAACTCACTGTTGCATTCATGTTCTTAATCGCCCTAGGCGGACTTAGTCTTGCACATCCTGCAGGTCAGACCATCCTAAGCGGAAGCCCCGAATCTGGTCTCTTCAAAGCTGCTCCCACTGGATCATCCTGGAATACTGCCGTTACGTGCCAGCCAGTCATCGCCACCGTTAGGGATATTCTGGGAAGCCAGCTGAATAGCAACGGCGGGGCAACTTTCTCCGGAGGCTACGGGGTGTCAATTCCAGATAAGCGGTCGATAAACCCACCATGCAACGTAAACGCGAAACAAATGCTCGTAGAAATTCACAACGTAGTCCTGATAGACTTCAGTGCTGCAGACGAGTGCGGCGACCCAGGCTACAGTCCCCCAATTCCAAGCGCTTACTGTGATTCCACCGGGAACATCGAGGACCAGAACGACCACACCTTCGGCAGCAATTACAACATGGTAAGAATGCACACCGAGAACGACATGGACTGGAAGTACCATAGTATCGCTTATCCTGACGCGCCGATGGGTGTGCCGATAGATGTCCAGGGCTTCGTCTACTGGGACCCGAGCCACGTGGCAGAGGCTTGGCATTCCTACTCCGGATGGGAACTCCACCCGCTCACCGCGTGGAGACTCTCCGGACAAGGCCAGCCTCTCACCGCCAGTTTCCTCTCCAGTCCAAGCAGCCCTGTCGTAAACACAAACGTCTACTTCGCGGCTACCCCCATGGGCGGAAGCTCCCCCTACATGTACGCGTGGACCTTCGGAGACGGCTCGACGGGGACCGGGGCAGCCCCAAGCCACGCGTACACAACCTCTGGCGTTTACACGGTCAGCTTAACAGTCACAGACTCGGCGGGCGGTTCGTCACAAGTCTCCAACGTTGTCTCGGTTTCGTCTCCAGCTCCGCTTGTCGCAAGCTACCAGTACCTACCATCAACACCGTTAGCAGCGGAAACGGTAACCCTAACAGCCTCAGCCACCGGCGGACAACCAGGCTACGGTTACGCTTGGCAGTTCGGCGATGGAGCGAGCGCAAGCGGGAACCCGATCAGCCACTTATACACAACGCCCGGAAGCTATGTAGTAATCCTAACCGCAACCGATTCGGTCGGGCACAAGGCCACCTTCTCTGAAACCATCAGCGTTCTTTCTTCTTCGCCTCCACCCCTCAACACGTATTTTGTATTTGCCAACCCGTCAGGGGTTGATCTCTCAAACCAACTCTCCTGGCAGGTCATGGACGGAGACGTTCAAGTCACCAGCAGCAGCCCAGCCCTTCTAGACACGACTAAAGTCTATTTTCTCAACGTCTTCTACCAGGGTCGTCTTGTGGAGAGTCGAACATTCAGCCCCCAGCCCTCGATATTGATAACAGTCTACATGTATCCCCACCAGTCGGCTACGAACGGCTACATCGCGTTCAACTCAACAATCAACACCTTCGCCATAACAGAACAATCCGGCTCGCGCCTTCGGTTCACAGCCCTCTCCGCGTATGGAACAGGCTCCTCTGATCACATGATCATAGTCAAGGTTCCCAAGTCGCCAGCGCTAGTGCAAAGAACCGGGTCCGATTATCCATTCTCCTTCGACCAGTCCAACAACGTTGTCATCATAGAAAGCCCCACGCTGTCAGATTGGAATCTCATCTTCAACACTCCCTTACAACCCCCGTCTCCTCCGACATCACAGCCACCGACCAGCCAACCACAATCTCACTGCCAGATATGCCTGAACACCCGAGGCCCTGTTTACTTCCTGTCGTTGCTCGCTTTAGGAGCAATAGTGGGGCTCGTCCTCACGTTACTGGTTCTAACTGCAGGGGCAAGAAGGCGTCTTCGAAAGACCCGCCGGACATATCACAAAAGAGTGCTCTTGGAATAGACTGATTTTCAAAGGGAAGGAAGGGCGGCGGGGACTTTTGCGCTCCCCGCCTGCCACGGAAAATAGACGAATCTCTTCTGCGTGGAAAGAAGGGTTCTGAATGCAGACCGATCTCGTCAGCTTGCCGCTGAGGAAGAGTACTAAGGCCGATGTGTGGACTCTCCCGCCGACCACGCCACACCTATTAATCACAAACCGCCTCTTAGGCAGGTAATGCGAGCAGCGAGATCGTCTTTCTCTTCCTTATTCACGAGACCTGAGGAGGAATAGGGCGGAGCCCTTTTCGCTCTCGGTCCGGGCGGTGGCCTACGACAGGTAAGGCACGGGAACATGGCCGTTAGAAGTCGTGCGAGGCTGGACAAGAAGAAGATATCGAGAGATGTAGTCGCAATCATCCTCCTGCTCGCCACTACTACCCCGGCTGCGTTCCACGCAGTCCGGGCTCAAGGACTTGCAGCCAGCATCACATACACACCAACATCACCCGCAAGAACGGAGACCGTTACCTTTACCGGATCTGCCACGGGAGGCGTACCACCATATACATTCTCATGGACCCTCGGCGACGCCTCCACCGTAACCGGCTCCACCGTCTCCCACACCTATGCCTCGAGCGGCGCTTACACTGTCAACTTGACAGTTACCGATTCCAACCTGCAACAAGCCTTCCAGGCACAGAAGGTCATCGTCACCAACTATCATGGGTTCAGCTTCGGCATAGCCAGCGACATCGGCAACCTCAACGTCGGCTACAGCAACAATGCCCTCTACGCATCTCGGCAGAGCCTCCTACGCCTCGGCAACAGCACGGGCTTGAGCTTCTTCATTGCCAATGGCTGGTTCGCGGATGGGTTCTATTACCGGAATGAGGCCGCGTGGTGCAGCGAGTTCAAAGCCCACTACTCTAACATAGTCCTCGTCGCAGGTGAGACCGATACCGGCTGGACGAGTGTCCCCTATAGCGACATCATCTACGACAGCAACACTAATGGCGTATACGACAACTCCGGCTCAGGACCTGACAGTATTTTGTTCAACGGTTGGGGGGGAGGCAGCCGTCTGCCCGGCCCAGTCAACGGGAGTCCAATAGCGTCAGATAACAGGATCCGGTACTGGGACGCCAACCATGACAATCAATGGAACCCCGGCGAGGCTATCGTCGATGACGATGCTGGTGTTAGCTTTATGCGTGCCTACTATCCTGTAATGGTTGGGCCGATACCTCCCACTGGCACTCCGCTCTCGTCTGACCCCAAGCTGAAGTATTTCCAGCGGGACAGCAACCGGTTCTATGTTCGTCCCCAGACCAACGGCGACTTTGAACAATACGTCATCAACTGCGGCTTCCCGTCGAGCCTCGGAACATGGCACGGCAGCGGCATCAACTGCGGCAACGCCCTCCCCGGCCAGCCCGGCTACACTTTCCCCACGTGCTACGGTCGCGAATACTACTTCGACATAGGATATCCGACACCGGAGTTGCGTATCGTGGCGATTAGCCCCACGGTACAGAATATCACCGGCCGCATGACCGTATTCGGCACCGACACTTGGCTCTACCAGAAGAACGATGCGCACTACAACTGGGTCAACCAGACAATACAGGCAGCCCGGGCGGCCGGGATCCCCCAAACCATGGTGGTCAGTTTTGACCAGTGCATGGGCACCACCGTTGAAGAGTGTGGCCAAAGCTTCCATCACCAGAGCGCCTACGACTCCACCGGGACCCAGATCGAAGGGGATCTATGGTCATTACTACTTGACAGTCTCGGCCCACAAGGCGCTAGGATAACCTACTTGGTCCAAGGAGAGGACAAGGGATACAGCAGGTTCTACCCGTTGGCAACCCATCCTGCCCCCCCTTTTACGAGTGACGGACTAGGCTGCCTTTGGGACAGTGCCACCGGCAATCATGGCTTCCCGTTGATAAAATACTCCTATGACACCCCCGCAGATCTCTACCCTGTATACAACCCAGCCTGTTTCGCCAACCCGCAGACCCCTGGGCAGCCGTACACTCCTTGGCCCGGCCTCGCCGGCCAAGGGGCATCGCTAATCATCTCCGCGGCTTTCGGCGCTGGCCTATACAACACACTCTACCCGGGAGAAATCCTAGTCAAAGACGTGAAGGGCACTGGGTTCTATGAACCGGGCTACGCCTACATTGGAGGCATCCAGCCCGTCCCGGGAACTATGCTCACGGGCAACCAGGCCACTAACAGCCACGTCGGCTTCATAGACACGAACGGCAATGGCCAATGGGACTTGGGCGAGACTCTCTTTCGAGATTCGGACAACACCGACGGCTGCACTGGTGGAACCACCTGTAACGGGAAATACGACCCCGGCGAGACCGTATACTCTGGGCCGGTTCCTAGCACTCAACAGCCCGCAGCTTTCAACGACACAGATGTGAAGCTAATCGACACCAATGGGAACGGTAAATGGGACAGGCTCGGCGGAGCACCCCACAACGTCCTCGAAACACCCTACATAGCCACTTCAATGGGTGCAAATACACCATGCAACAATCTCGCCTACTCGACCACATGCCCCGGGCACGGCTGGGTCACTTTTGCCTTCAACCCGGCTGGCAACCAGACGAACATAGACACGAACTTCTGCATTGACGGAGAACGGCCAACGCCTAACTATGCGTCCTGCATCAGCCCCCACGTCTACAAGGACAAGTATGTCACGGTCACATCAACTCTGCCCGTCCAGAAAGGCTTCTCCGTCACAGGCTCATTCTACGGCGTCTCAGCGACGATGGCCGCCTACCTCGGCTCCGATCCAGCCATCATGCCGACCGCATGGCTCACCGCGGCAAACACCAGTAGCGCTCAACCCTTCGTCGTCCATACCGCTACCTATCTGAACGTCACTCAGACAAGCCAGGGCTTCAAGTTCGTCTACCAGATCAACACCACAACCTCGACGAACCGCGCCCAGCCCTGGCTCGCCTTCGCCTGCAAGTATACACCCGGCGTGTCAAACAACCCTTGCGGCTTCCAGAGGACACTAGACATAAACCATGACGGTATGGTGAACATATCCGATATCGCGGCATGCGCTCTCGCCTGGGAGTCTCACCCTGGGGATTCGAAGTGGAACGTAAACTGTGATATCAACAACGATGGTGCAGTGAACATATTCGATATCGCAAACATGGCATTATATTTCGACAGCCCAGTGTTCACAGTATAATCCTCCATAGGAGCATTTTCAGTTAGGGGAGCCAACTCCTCGGTGGAGGAGTCTAAACTCGTTGACTAACGTGTTCTCAGCGCGTGTTGACTAGTATCGGTTCTAGTTGTTCCAGAAGGGTCTTGTTGCGATGAACTGTAGCTTTGCCTCTAGAAGGTCCTTGTAGAACTCCTCTTCCTTATCATGCATCTTCGACAGGACCCTACTGGCAGTTTGGGGGCCAATCCCGTACACCGACTGGGCCACCACTCCTCTTCTCCCGTAAGATATTACAAGATCGGCCGATCTTCGGGCTCTCGTAAGCGCCTTCACCTCGTTCTCGTCCAGACTCTCACCTTTCCGCTTCTTCTGCAATACTCCCTCGACGTACGCGCTTGTCCAGAAGAGTGGAGCCAGCAATTTCGACCCACAAGCCCAACATATAGGATGTTCGGGTAGGTCTGAAACACGAACCTGGTCACCCAACTCTCCGCACTCAAAACACAACAGGTCGATCATACGTCCTTCAATCGCGGTCTTGAGCCGTACCATATTGTCAGCAGCTACATTATCAGGGGCAATCAGCTCCGGAACATCCACATGCCGGTAGAGAATATGATAGGCCAACGGCGTCGGCTTCTCTCGGCTAGTGAAAAACACGACGTCCTGCGTCTTGTCTTTTATTTGGCTGAAGACTCGTTTAACGCCTTCAAAATCGGCCAAGACGAGCAATGCCTCCCTAATCGTCTCATCATAAATCGGAGTCAGCCGGAACTTCACAGCGAGCTCCTTCATCGCGTCCCCGTACATCAACCGGCCACGGCGCAGCGCGCCGAAACGTTCCGCGATCTGTTTCATTCGCATCTGCCAGGGAAAATGCCTGTGCAAGACTCCGTGGCAGGCCCCGTTGAGGATCTGCTCCGAGACACCGAACACCTCGTCGGTCATTAGTGATTGAACGTTCAGGTCAGCAGTGTCAGCCGTAAACTCGAACAGTATCCGATACGCGTCTGACCACCACATGCGAACATATCCCTGTCGACGCAAAAGCTCCTCGACCACCTCGCCCAGGGAATTGTTGAGAATCTCGCCAAAATGCGTATGAATAATCATGTACCTGTCGAACGCTTCGACAAGTATTTTCCGGTCAGTTGGGACCGGCGCACCCGTCGCCATGTGAGTCTCAATCTCCTCAACCACCCGTCGTATGCCGTATTCATCGGCGGGCCAAACCTCGGCCAACCGTTCGACCACAAGCGCTTTCGCAATGTATTCCTGGAACAACTCCTCGATCTTCCGCCTGTAGGCACCAACTCTCATTCCCAGGGGTCCTGGCACGGGGAGAATCTCGCCGTCCCAGCCTGGAATGGCCGCTGTCGGGTCGTTAACCGGCAAAACGTACACTTTTCCATCGTCAGTGATCTGCTGCATCTGCCAGACCCGACCCTTGACGATAAAATTCAACCCGACGCGGGCCTGTGTCACCATGAACTCCTCGCCCAGTATGCCGACGGATTGTTGTGTTGACAAGTCGACGACTAGATATCGTCGCTCGTCAGGTATCATGCTCAGATTCTCGAAATAGTGCATCCTCGTCCTTGGTGTTCGGTAGAGTGTCTCCCCGTCACGCTTGAGCAATCCCATCTTGTTCAGAAACACAAGAACCGATTCTAGCTGCGCATCATCTAGGTTGCTGTAGGGGAAGGCTCGTTTAATGACGCCTTTGAGATGTGTTAGCTGAACGCTTCCCTCAGAATCCATTATCAAACCGGTAATCTGGTGCGCAAGAACATCCAGTGCCCCCACGTGCACCTTCGTCTCCTCCAACTGGCCCTCCTTGGCCAGCTCGATAACCGCCACCGATTCTAGCAGATCTTCCGTCGACACTGCAACGAGAACGCCCTCAGATGTCCGCGCCAACGTATGACCCGACCGTCCCACACGCTGAACAAGACTACTCACCTGTCGGGGCGACATATACTGGACCACGAGATCGACAGAGCCGATGTCAATTCCCAGCTCCAGCGTCGATGTTGCGACAAGCCCTCGGATCTCCCCCGCCTTGAAAGCCTCCTCGGCACGGACGCGCTCTTCCTTCGGAAGCGATCCATGGTGGACCATTATCTTCTCGTCCATCATGTGAAACTTCGACCCGAGCATCTCAGCGTTCACACGGCTGTTCGAGAAGATCAGAGTCGAATCATGACTCTCGACAAGACCCGCGACGAGCGACAATCGAGCAGCAGCCTCAGGAGCAGTATACAGTCTCCGGGCCAGCTCTTTGTCAGCCTCTCCCGGAGCAGGATAATCCACCTTGTAATGAGTCGACTTGCTCAACGGAATCTGGACAATTCTAACAGGCTCGACACCACCGAGAAAACGAGCAATAGTCTCCGGATTGCCAACTGTCGCAGACAAGCCCACGCGTTGAAACGGAGCCTGCGTCACCTCTCTCAGTCTTTCCAACCCGACTGCTAGCTGGACGCCTCTTCGGTCACCTGCCAGTTCGTGAATCTCGTCAACCACCACCGATCTGACATGGCGAAGGTGGTCTCTCATACGGCGTCCCGGGAGAATCGCCTGCAAAGTCTCTGGGGTCGTGATCAGAAGATCCGGCGGCTTCATCGTCATTCGACGCCGGTCTTTCTGCGGAGTGTCCCCATGGCGGACCTCCACCGTGAAGCCGAGCCTCGCCGACCAGACCTGTAATCGTTTGAGCATGTCCCGGTTGAGAGCGCGTAACGGTGTAATGTAGACGAGGGAGATTCCCTGTCGGTTCTTGTCCTGAATCAGACGATCGATTAACGGCAGGAGCGCAGCTTCAGTCTTCCCAGACCCCGTCGGGGCGATAACGAGAACGTTCTCGCCCCGAGTAATGAGAGGAAGAGCCTTGGCCTGAGGTGGGGTGGGCGCTTTGATTCCAGACTGTTCAAGCAGACTCTTCACTGGAGGTGAGAGGAGAGTGAAGACTTCGAGACTCGTCATATTCCACCCTGGAAACTAGGGAGAGAAAGAGACTGGACTCTGCGAGATAAACCCCTAGGCTGGGCGAAAGTGAAAGTGTCTACGGTATTCTTAGGTGAGTAGGGAGCGTCTGTTTCTCAGAGTGTCCGCGTGTCTACTGTTCCTCTGGCGGAGTCAGGACTTTGTCTGTGGAGGTTTTGCTCTTAGGCCGAGAGCAGTAATTGCTCCCCCGACGACTGCAATCACTATACCTATCTCTATCATTGAATTAGCCAGACTCCGTACTCCCTGGATTGTGTCAGCTCCGTAGAAAGGGCTAATGCTGCAATAGAACTGGTTGCATACACTTGAACCGCCGCCTCCGGACGAAACTATGCAAAGCTGGCTGTTCTGGCAACTATTGAGGGCCGAAACCTCGTTCGCTCCGAGAATAATCGGTATCGAGCCTGACACTAGGAGGATGAGTCCCACAATGATTAGGGGAAGCCTCATTCGAGAATCCCCGAGGGCGTGCAGCATTTCGAAATCACTCTATAAAGAACAGAGAGGACTCGTTGAAAAGAATATGTCGCGGTGCAATTGGGGAATCTGCCTTGAGCATGATTGACCCTGTTGTATTGAGCACCATCGTACAGACAGCCGTTTTGACTCTCACCCTCGTCATCTTCATCCTCTCATTCCGTAGCCAGAACAATGCCAACAAAGAAGCCGCCTACCAGAAGGTCTTGGATGATTATTCAGATGCGATGAAGATGCTCGTTGACAAGCCAGAGCTGAGCAGGCTCCAGCTTGAGATTGCACGGGCAACCGCTACTGATTCAAACGCCGCATCGCGCTCTCCTGATGACATGGTTGTTCGCAACTACCTCCTGCTACTCTACGGGATTTTTGAAAGGGCCCACCTTCTCTACCGGAAGAAGTGGATCGACAAGGAGGCCTGGAGCCAATGGTCAGCCTTCCTAAAGGTCGTGGCAAAACATCCGATGTTCGATGAGGTTCACCGTTCCTCCGAAGGAATGTTCGACAAGCCCTTCCAAGAACACGTATCCACCATTCTCAACCGCAAAGCCTGAGACTAAAAAGAAGTATCACACGCGCAGTGGAGTCGTGAATATGGTCGCCAACAGGTCCAGACCCCCGGCAACAGTCATACCAACCTTGATCTATGAAGACGTGGGCAGGGCTGTCGAATGGCTCTGCGGAGCCTTCGGCTTCACCGAACGGCTGCGCGCCACAGGAACCGGCGGAAAGACAGGACATGCACAACTCACCGTCGGGAATGGCGCCATTATGCTGGGCAGTCAGCGTACGGGCCAGGTATTCGCCTCACCTGACCGAGCGGAATTTCGGCCACCACGCCCCAACGAGGTCAGCCAGTACATTAGTGTCCACGTTGAAGACGTTGACCAACACTTTCAGCACGCGAAACACTTCGGCGCACGAATTCTCACACCCCCAGCTGATCACCCGTTCGGCGAGAGGCAGTACACCGCGGAGGACCTTGCCGGCCATCGGTGGACGTTCTCACAGTCCATAGCAGATGTGGCCCCGGAAAAATGGGGGGCCGTACAAGCGAATCGTCGAAAGCCTGAACCAAACGAACGTGCGGGCTAGCGTCCCTCGGGTAGGACTATGCATGCTCTGAGAATGCTCCGCTTATTTCTTCTCGGTAATCTCCTTCAGAAGACTGCGATAGTCTTCTGGCCTCATCAAACCTGGAAGGTCCTTCTTCAAATCCTCGGGCTTGATTACCGTGATCCATCCTTCGCTGTATGGCGTCTTGTTGACTAGTTCAGGAGCATCAGATAGGGTGTCGTTCACCTCGACGACCTCACCTGACACGGGCGAGTAAACGTCGGCGACAGCTTTCACGGACTCGACTGTTCCGAGGCTCTGCATCTGCGCAACCTTTGTGCCTACCTTGGGTAGGTCGACGTAGACTATTTCGTGAAGTGAGTTCTGGGCGTAATCTGTGACCCCGACACGGCACTTGTTCTCTTCAACACGGACCCATTCGTGCTCCTTGGTGTAGTATAGTCCGTCAGGGACAGAGTATTCACCTTTCAACTAGGAACCTAAAGGTTGATCACGATTACCGCGTATAAAGGTGCTCTGTGAAAACCGCTAAATTCTGCGCGACCGGTCCTAACGCCGAGAGACACGATTGAAAGGAATGCCTCACACTGTCAAAGTGGAAAGACGCGGTAACGAGCTTATTGTTCATCTAGCTTTGCTAGAGGGACCGCACCCCAAGCTGCCCGGCGGAGTCCTTCTCCACTCTGAGGGCTGGGTCGATATTGGATACGGTCTGAAAATGTTCTTGGTCGTCGCAACGGTAAACACGACAATTCGATCCTTCAAGACGATTACCGAGGAGAAGAGGAGCTTCGCTCAGCGTCTGTTCGGACGGAAGAGTCCTCCTCTACTAGAGGATAAGAGTTGAGGACAACTCGACAGGAAGAACTCTGGCAAGAATATTTCGGGACTAGAATATCTCCCTCAGGACTTGGGGGATCTGCTTCCAGCCCTTCACCCTAACGACTCCTCTCATAGTCGAGATCTCCCTGTTCCAGGGTCTCTCATAGAGAATCGCCCTCATCGCCGGGTTCCGGGAGACAAGAGGCATGAGGTCAGGTGCGTCATCAATGTACACGTCATAGTTCAAAAGAACCTTGTCCCGCCAACCGTCAACCCTGATGAATCGTTCGTAAGGAATTCCTTGGTGGGCGAGCCAGTTTTTCGCCGACGGGACAGTCTTTCTGCTGCGTCCCGTTACAATGTCAAGAGACCCGAAAGTCTCCACCTTACGCACTTTAGCGGCCAACCCTGGCTCTGTAGGTGGGACTTGTTCCCAGTCGTCCCACGCCTCATCTAGTAGCCGGAAGAAGTCATCCTTCGAAACGCCAAGCTTCCGCCAGGACGCCCAGCCGTCAATATCGTCAATCGTCAAACGCGTCCCAAACTCGTGATTCGCCAGAGTACACCAGGCAGTCATTGTCTCAGCTAAGACACCGTCAAGGTCGACAGCAATCCGCAACCTCGAAGGTGTAGACATTCTCGCTAGGTCAAGGCGTGCCGAGGTTTTAATCTTGGCTGAAACAAACCCTGGCCACCAATGCCAGAGATGAGCCTTCTCAAGGGAATCAATACTTTACGATCCGTTCGGGAGTTCAAGCCCGACCCTATCCCAAGCGACACGATCAGAGAGATACTGGAAGCCGCCTCAAAGGCCGCATCCGGCAGCAACACCCAGCCCTGGGAATTCGTTGTCGTCTTCGACCCGAAAGTGAAAGCCCGGCTGACAGAGCCTATGCTCAGAACTTGGATGCAACGCTTAGGCGCCGCTCCAATGAGTGGACGGATGAAACAGGTCTACGATGACGCGACAGAGATGCTGCGCAATACCGCGAGTGTCCCGGCAATAATCTACTGCTGCCTAGACGCGAGCAATACCAGCAAAAGTGAAGAGGTCCGTTACTCGAGTATCTATCCCGCTGTCCAGAACCTCATGCTGGCGGCCCACGCTCTCGGAATAGCCTCATGTCTCACAGTCCACGGCTCCACCCCGACCCGGGGAGAGCCCGAGGTCAAGAAAATACTCGGAATCCCAGACCATGTGAAGGTCGCTTGCCTAGTTTACTTGGGATATCCAGCGCGCAGACACGGACCTCCAAAACGAAAAGCAATCGAACGTTTCACACACTACGACAGATGGTAAACACATCCGACTATTCATGGACCAAGGGAAGCACGATTGCCCGTGCCAGCGGGGTATTGGTGTTTCGGAAGCACCGCTGTCATGCACAGCTCACACGGTTTATCCGCGAGATAGATTACGCCTTCTCACTAAAACTACTGCAGTCGTGATAGCCACCAAAGCGACTCCTAAAAGCGAAATGTACCAATACCTTAGGAACAAGGACGTGGGCTGATTCGAGTCTGAGTTTGCTGTGTGTCCAGGAGAGGCGGCTCCAGCGGAACCTGGGACGGGGACGTTTGTTGTTGGTCTCGGCGTGACCACATATGTGGTAGCACCGGAGAAGTAATCACCATAAACATTAGTCGCGCCAACGCGGAAGCTGTAAGGCGATTCCGGCATCAATCCCGCAACGAAATAGGAATGCGTCATGTTGGAAACAGTAGCAAACAAATTGTTAGAGCCGAATATTCGATAGTCAACAATGTTCGCGCCGTCTCGGGTACTAGTCCAGGTCAACGTTAGGCTTGTAGGTGCGACATTGGAGGCGACGAGCGTGCTACCGTCAGGCCAAGGATGAATAGTAGGGTCGGTCGATACGTCAACAAACATTACCATCAGTTCGCCTATGACAAACCCTGGCCACGGAGGGCACGACCTATCTTCAGGAATGCAGGAAATGGAATCCCTCTCCACCGCTTGAATGTAGGACTCCTCTTGGAGTTCCTCTTGGACCCGGTTCTGCGAAGTTATTCTTTTCGAATCTGGAAGGCCCCCGGCATAATCTATTCTAATGACTACAGTTCGAATAAAGTCGAAAACTCGCGTAACCTGAATCCCATCGACATGTGGAACCTTTAGCGCTATGCTCGAGAGGTCCTGTTCAAACCTCGTTTCGAATGGATATGATGAGTTGGCCCTAGCGCTTGGTAAGCTACTAGTTGCAGCGGTCAAAGCTAGCCAGGCTAACAAGCCCAGAGTCGCCAGAGGCTTTTTCGAATTCCATTTGCTCATCCAGTCCAACTCTCCTTCATAGCAAGACGAAAATCCCGAATAGTGAACCTGGTCAACGTAACTACCAACCTTCTCTCATGCCGTCAATCCCGGCATAAGGTGATGGTCTTTCAGGCTTTATTCGCCTGACTCTCTTAAATCTAGCTCATTGGTTCTGTTAACTTATCGTTTGATAAGCAACTTGCTCTCATCGACTCCGGGGATTACCGTCGTCGTCGGGTTCCTCTTCACTGCTTCACCTGAGAGCGCTTCCGCCTCAGAAGCATGAAT
>Ga0066686_10000008_pt1 | contig 42037 bp, 32 predicted proteins | sample GraSoiAngelo_135_FD_65627 | JGI IMG/M metagenome (GOLD analysis project Ga0066686, IMG submission 65627) | Grasslands soil microbial communities from the Angelo Coastal Reserve, California, USA - 14_0929_05_40cm | ecosystem: Environmental > Terrestrial > Soil > Grasslands | place: USA...
CCGGAAACTGCCCGGGCGGCGGGGCCGACGGGGAGCGCGTCCATCTCAACGACATCCTCGCTCAGGATGAATGCTCGCCGGATCATGTTCTTGAGCTCGCGCACGTTTCCCGGCCAGCTGTATGCCGCCATCCTACGGAGGGCGGCGGCTCCAAATTTCTTGGAGGTGCCCTCCTCGCGGTTGATCTGAGCGAGGAAGTGCTCTGCCAAAAGGTTGATGTCGCTGCCCCGATCGCGCAAGGGGGGAAGCACGATCGGGAAAACGTTGAGCCGGTAGAGCAGGTCCTCTCGGAACTTGCCCTCCTTGACGGCGGTCTCCGGCGGCCGGTTGCTGGCCGCAATCACCCGGACATCCACGGAGATCGGCTCATCTCCGCCGACGCGAAGCAGTGTCCCGGTCTCCAGAACGCGCAGGAGCTTCACTTGAAGCTCGAGGGGCATTTCCGTGATCTCGTCGAGGAAAAGGGTCCCGCGAGACACACGCTCGAAGTACCCGCGATGGAGCTGCGTCGCCCCGGTGAAGCTGCCACGCTCGTGGCCGAACAACTCGCTTTCGATGAGGTTGGCCGGCACCGCGCCGCAATTGACGGGAAGGAAGGCCTGGCCACGCCGGCGTCCGAGCTCGTGGATGGTGGCAGCCACCTCTTCCTTTCCGGTGCCGCTCTCGCCGACAAGCAGCACGGTCGCCTCGGTCGGGGCCACCTTGACGACGAGGTCGTAGACCTTCTGCATGATCTGGGAGTTTCCGATCAGCCGCCCGAAGCGTCCAAGCTCGCGCAGCTCGCCGCGCAAGGAGCCGATCTCTTCTTTGAGCGCCAGCGTACGTGAGACGTTCGCAAGAACGGTCTTCAGCCGGCGGATATCGACCGGTTTCGTCAGGTAGTCGAGCACGCCGACGCGGAGCGCCGCCACTGCGGAATCCACCGATGCGTGCCCGGTGATCAAGATGATTTCCGGACGCGACCCCGGTTCGAGGGCCTGGAGCAGGTCGAGGCCGTTTCCGTCGGGCAACATCTGATCCACGAGGATGACGTCGGGGCGCGTTTGGGCGAGCTGGTCGCGGGCCTCCGCCAATGATCCGGCGGACATTGTGGAGAAGCCCTCCTTCTCCACGAGCTCTGTCATGGCCGCGAGGCTCTTGGCTTCGTCGTCGATGATCAGTGCGACCGGCATCGTCTCCTCAGCCTTCGGGTGCGATCAGTGGGAGCTGGATTTCCAGGCTGGCAGCCGCGCTACGCCGGCCGCCGGGTCGCATCTTGATGGTTCCGCCGTGACGTTCCACGACGCGACGCGCCACGTAAAGGCCGCGCTCCGCGCCGTAGGCGCGGTTCGTGGGGAGCGCCTCGTCCGAGCCGTCGAGGATCGCTGCCGGCATCCCCGGCCCCGCGCCCGTGATCAAGAGGACCGCCTTCCCTCGGCCGGCGGCCACGGACATGCCCATTTCCCCACCGTCCGGAAATGCTTCCACGATGGTCATGAGGATGTGAATCAGCGCCTGCTTGATCGAATCTCGATTCCCTTCCACCAGGACCGGCGTATCGGGCAGGCTGAGAGGAACCTGCACTCTTGCCCGGCGGCAATACGGGTCGAGGAACCCGTGGAGGTCACGGGCGGCTCCGACGAGGTCAAACCGCTCGCTTGTTTCCTCGGCGACCCGAGTCTGGCCCAAGAGGCCCTCCAACATCTGCTCGAGCTTCCGAATTTCCGAACCGATGACATCCACGTAACGCTCCTGACGAACGGACGTATCCGGGCCGGACTTGTCCGCGATGGTTCGACGCAGAAGCTCCAAATAGAGGACCATCGTGTGGAGCGGAGTCCGAATATCGTGGGCGGTTACCAGCGACACGCGGGACAACGCGCGTAGATGAGCGGCGAGGCGGAGATCGGTCTCCAGCACCCGCAGTGCCTCCTCGTCGGTCACGAGGGCCGGATCCAATACAAACGGAGGTCCTTCAGGGATGGGGGGATCCATGGGACCGTGGTTATTGGGGTTGGTGCGCCGAGATGTCGACCTTGGGCTGCGTCATGGCCAATGCGCGATCCCATCGTAGCCAGCGTGTGAGAACGGCAGCAGCAGTCACCGGTCCATCCCAATCATTGTGGCGGGGCCCTGTAGGCGTTGCAAGCAAAGTCTTTGAAAATTAGACAAAGGACGCCCAGTTGCTCCGCCAGCTTGTCCCATGGGCCCTGATATTGCTTAAAGGCAGTCGACCGCGGTTGTCCGTCGGACGCCCGGGCAACCGGCCCCTCCAACTACCGGCGGCTGCGTCGCCGGGGGGCCGGACCCGGCCCGAACCAGGGCTGCAATTGTAACAAAGGTGTCCGCCGCGTTCGCCTGGGTTCACGTTTGCGCAGGAGCGTTCAAACAAGGATTCGCTCGGAACATAGATCCGGCCCACGCTGGCCGGTGATTGGAGGCGAACCATGGATGTGTACCCCAACTCAAACGACATAGGACACAACGCGCCCAATATCGTCCCTTTCGTGGTTGGAGCCGTGGTGGGAGCCGGAATTGCCCTGCTGCTCGCCCCCGCCCACGGGAGAGACACCAGACGGCGCGTCGGCTCCACAGTCAGGCGCTGGAGCGACAGCGCGCGACAGGCCATGAGGCGGACGCGCGATGGCCTGAACGAATTCAAAGCCGACGCGAGGGCGGCTATCGAGAAGGGGCGCGAGGAGTACACGCGCAATCGCAGACCGGAGGCTGGCCGCACCGGCGGCCGCCAGCGTGGGCAATCTGGAGGCGTCCTCGACCAGCCTGGTGATTGAACTACGGTAGTGGAATGGCGACCGGATGGTGGGTGATCACGCGGCTCGCGGGGATCCGCAGAGTTGCCCGCCCCCGGTCGCCGATTGCTCAGGGGTCCTGACCTAGCGGCGCGTCCCCCTCCCTGATGAGAAGCCAGTTCTTCCCGCCGCTCTTGTCGGCGCGCCCGCGGATTCGGACCAGAGCCCACCTCCCGGTGAGCTTCCCGCCTAACAACTCGAAGACGAGGTGCCCCCGCTTGAGGCCCTCATGCGGGTCCCCGACCGGCGCCCACGCACCGAGATCCCAGATCCCCACGGTACCAGCACCGTATTGGCCTTTCGGAATCGTTCCCTCGAAGGCGCCGTACTCGATCGGGTAGTCCTCCACCTGAACGGCGAGTCGCCTCTCCCCCGGATCAGGGCTCGGGCCCTTGGGGACGGCCCAGCTTTTCAGTACACCGTCCAACTCCAGGCGGAAGTCGTAATGCAACCGCGAGGCAGCGTGCTCTTGGACCACGAACCGCCGCCCCTGGGAGGACTTTGCACCGCCCCTGGGCTCGGGCGTACGGCTGAAATCCCGCTTTCGTCGGTAGGCGCCAAGAGTCATGACCTAGACGCTCCTCGTGTGGCACCTGGCGCTCCGCGTCGCATGGTTCCGGGCACTCCCCTCCAGAAACCGGCTCCCGACCTGCTCACGAGCACCTAAGCAGAGCGCGCGCCAATGCCGAAGACGCCGGCCGAAAGTCCTATAGAGGCTGGTGGTTCCCTGTGGGCACATGTACCTCTTGCGTGAAGTTATTACAAGGCGTGCTCCCTTTTCTGCACGTACTGGGCGCGAGCCCTGCCCTCGTACGACCCATCCTCCCGCGAGTCTCCGGCGCACCCACCTCGCAATTCGGTCGCGCTCAAGGATTCAACGAAGGTGCCCTCGAACTCCGTAATCGATCGGCACGAGACTTGTTAGAGTGGTGAGATTCAGGTAATGGAGCAGGCTCGTCTGTCGCCGATCCCAGCCTCTTGTATCCGAAGCCTGCCCTGGAGGAGCACCTATGACCGCTGGTGAGCTCATGACACGCAGATTCGACGTTGTCCAGGCCGACGCCTCGCTCGAGGAGGTAGCCCGCAAGTTGGAATCGTATGAGAGCGATCCTCTCCCTGTCTGCAGAGATGGGCTCCTGGTTGGATTGGTCAGCCGCCGGGAAATCGCAGCACGGGTCGCCCCGATGAGACGTCGCCCCTTGCCCACGCGGGTCGCGGACATTATCGCGCCCGACATTCTCTTCTGCTTCGAGAGCACCGAGGCCACGGAGGCGGCAAGCCTCATGAAGGAGAACAGAGTCCCCCTGATGCCGGTCCTCAGCCGAGGCATGAAGGTGGTCGGTGTCCTAGCCCTTAAGGACATACCAGGCACCGTGAAGAAGGTCACCTAGGGGATTTTTTCTTTCGCCGCGCCGGCGCCCGCGGGCGAGGTCTCCCGTCTCCGGTGCCGGCTTCCCAGGAACGGCCCCGTCCACAACGGCTTCCTGTTTCTCCACGCTTTCCCCCCTCGACTCGTCGAGCGCGACCATCCACGAATAAGGCAAAAGGTCATCGCTTGGCTGCCGGTCCACAGGTAGAATGCGGCAGTCCCTCACCCACCCGAAAGCAACCGATGCCATAGCCACACCGGATGCACGACGCAGGGCGACGCGAGCGCGCCGAACTCAGCCGAGAGTCATCAAGCACTATGGATCGATTGGATGGATCCGTGCGGTACCAGCACAATGAGGGAGGTTCACGATGCTCCATCGAACACCCCGGTGGCCCCAGGGCGGAACCATTCTTGCGCTCGCGCTCTGCGTGTTGCCGGCGGCCTGCATTGTAGACAGCGCTCGCGCGGAGCCTCGCTTCGGTGATTCCACCTGGGTTGCGCCTTCGGCTCTCATCGAAGGAGACGTTGAAGCAGCGGGACCGCGGGTCGCACGGCCGGACCACGAGCGCCGATGGGAGACCGTGCTGCGCGCTCCCTTCCGATTGGCTTTTCTCCCGCTCCGGTTGCTCACGCGCGGAATCGAGGCGGCCGGCCCGACCGCGGAGGAGTTCCACACGAGCAAGGGACGGATCCAGGTGTCGCCCGAATGGATCGGGGCGACCGTCGCGGTCCCGGCCTTTCTCGGGCCCGGATCGAAGATCGGTCTGACGGGCGCCTGGTCTCCCAGGGACAGTCGCAAGGCAAGGATTCGAGCCCACGCCGGAGACAGCGTGTCGTTCCTCGGAGGCGGCATCGACGCGCTGTACGACTATCGTCCCAACCGCCGCTTCTACGGGATCGGCAATTTCTCGAGCTCCGACCCCACCTACTTTCTGCGCCGCGCGGATCTCGCGAGCGCTTACCTCTTCGCCGGCCGCGATCCGTTGCGCCGAGTACGCGCGAGCGTGGGGATCTCGGATGTCGGGATCGGACAGGGATACAACGGTAGCCCGAGGTCGGTCGACGTCTTCAACCCGACGGACGTGCCCTTCCTCACGCAGGGCTCCCAGGTCTGGTGGCTCGGGGTGGGCGGGGATTTCGCGGCCCTCGACGGCGCCGAGCCGTCCGAAGGCGTCCACCTGCGTCCGGAAGTCAGGAGATTTCGAAGCTCGGACGGCAGCGACCTTCGTTTCGATGATTGGCGCGTCGAGGCGCGCGGCTATCTTCCGGTCTTCTCGAGGAGACGCGTGATCGCGGCGCGGCTCGTCTATGAAGGCGTCGATCCACGGAGCGGCTCCGCGCCGGTGCCCTTCTATCGTCTAGCGGAGTCCTCGGACGCGAACCACTTCGCGGGATACCCCACCGGGCGCTTCCGCGACCGCCGGCTCGCGATCGGTCATGCCGAGTACCGCTGGGAGATCATGCGCCCCGTTTGGGCATTCGGACTCGCCGAGCTGGGCGAGGTCGCATCGACTTCCAGCCGACTCACGCTTGGCGCGGCTCACCCATCGTTAGGCGGGGGCCTGCGCGCGCGGATCAGCCCGGGTCAGGTCGCTGAGATCGAAGCGGCGAGGGGACACGAGGGGCTCAACGTCAAGGCGGACCTGGAGGCGCACTTCTAATGGGCGCTCGCGTGCGGGTTTTCGTGACGGTAGCGTGGATCGCCCTCGCCGGGGGAGGCGCGCCAGCCTCCGCTGCAGCAGACCGGACAGATCGGAGCGTCCCGACCGACAGCAGCACGTGGATCGACCACGACGCGCTTCCGATGCCAGAGCCTCGCGTGAGGAAGGTCAGTCTCTACAGCTACATGTTCCGCCAGGCCATCGTGGAGCCGATCAGCAAGACCTTCGACGTCCCGGACAAAATCATTTGGCTGATGAAGCCGTTCGGGGTCGAATTGGAACAGCCATCCGCGAACGAGAACGCGTTCGACGAGGTTGCCAATTCCTCCTGGTTCACGAACCGGAATCACATGCGCGCCGTTTCCATGCGCGAGATTCGCGAGGGACCGTTCGGCGGAGTCATGCCCGCGAAACCCTGGACCGTCACGGATCTCAAGAAGGGCGGCTACAATCCTGGGTTCCAAATCAAGGACGCCGACGGAAGGAAATGGATCGTCAAGCTTGACCTACCGGGCTCCGCCCAGGCCGGCTCGGGCGCAGGGACAGTCTCGAGCCGTCTCGTTTGGGCGGCCGGATACAACATATCCCTGGATCAGACCGTGACGTTCCGGCGGGAGGACCTCCATTTGCGGACCGCCCTCGCCAAGGCGGGCTCGAAGGAGCCCATCACCGAAGAGGATCTCGCCGGCATCCTGGCCCGCGGGGCGCACGCGTCGGACGGCCGCTACTACGGCGGCGCGAGCTTGTTCCTTCCGGGAAAGCCTGTGGGCCCGGTCGATCTTCGAGGCAAGCGACGCGACGATCCGAACGACTGGTACCAGCACAAGAACCGGCGTGAGCTGCGCGGCCTCTACGTCTTCTATTCGTGGCTCAACAACTGGGACGTCAAGGATCACCAGTCGCTCGACATGTACGCCAAGCGGGCCGATGGCTCGGGGCACGTCACCCACTATCTGCTGGACGTCAACGGTTCCCTGGGCGCGGCCGCTGAAGGAGCCAAGCCGCTTCCCTATGGCTACGAGAAGCGGGTCAGTTTCGGGTGGACGGCGAAGCGGCTGCTCACGCTGGGATTTGTCGTGGAACCCTGGCGGCGCGCTCATCAGGAAACGGGAATTCCATCCGTCGGCAATTTCGAATCCAAATTCTTTCACCCGGACCACTGGGAGCCCCTCGAACAGGTCGCACCGTTTCGCGAGATGACCCTCCGCGACTGTTACTGGGGAGCCAAGCTCGTGGCCTCGTTCTCCGATGCGCAGATCGCGGCGGCGATCGATGCGGCCGGGTACGAGGACCCGCGGGCTCCCGCCTACCTCCTCCGGACCCTCATCGAGCGCCGCGACAAGGTGGCGCGTTACTGGTTCAATCGCGTCGTACCCCTCGACTTCTTCCACGTGGAAGGCGGGGTCCTGCGCTTCCACGATCTGGCCCGTGATATCGGATGGACCGGTGCGCGCGAGTACGTGGCCGAGCTCCGGACGCCCGGCCGCCCCGGCAAAACGTCGGACCCGCAGCGCTTGGCCACGACGGAGTTGAGGCTGCCTGAACAAGGCGAGGCCGGCCTTGAGATCACGCTCTCGATTGCCGGAAGCGGAGCGCAGCCGGTTCGCGTGGAGCTCAAGCGAGGCGATTCGGGCTGGGTTGTCACCCGGGTGCGCCACGCATAATCATCCCCAGCCAAGGCTTCCTCGCGGTATACGAGGCGCCCGGAGAGCCCACATGAGATGGACGTCCACCGAAGGGGAACAAGGCCGCGGCACGACACCAGGGCCCGAACGCAGTCTGCTCGATCGGATCCTCAACGTCTTCACGGACGTGCGCCCCGGGGAGGGCGTCACCGCGGTCCTCCTGATGCTGAATATCTTCCTCCTGCTCGCGGGGTACTACCTTCTCAAGACGATTCGCGAGCCTCTCATCCTCGCCGCTCCCGGGGGCGGGGCCGAAGTGAAGAGCTACGCCGCCGCCGCGATCGCGGGAATCCTCATCGTGATCGTGCCGCTGTACAGCGCGCTCGCCTCCCGAGTCTCCCGCGTTCGACTGATTAACTTCGTGACGCTGTTCTTCATCCTATGCCTCTTCGCGTTCTTCGGCCTGAACCGAGCCGGCGTCCCGATCGGCGTCGCCTTCTTCATCTGGGTCGGTATTTTCAACCTCATGGTCGTCGCCCAGCTCTGGGCCTTCGCCAATGACGTCTATACGGTGGAGCAAGGCAAGCGGCTGTTCGCGATCGTTGGCATCGGGGCGTCGCTCGGCGCGATCGCGGGCGCGTTCGTGACAGGCCAACTGGTAAAGCACTATGGACCCTATCCGTTCATGCTCGGCGCCGCGATGCTCCTCGTTCTCTGCATGGTGCTGACGAACATCGTGAATGCCCGCGAGAAGCGCGCCCGGGGACGAGAGCCCCGGACCGCCGGTGTGGAGTCGGCGGCCGTCGGAGGTCCGGCCGCCGACTCTTCGGCCGCGGAAGACCGTTTGCGCGGGCGGAGCGGGTTCGCGCTGGTGATCAGCGACGGCTACCTCCTCCTCATCGCGGCGCTGATGCTGTTGAGCAATCTCGTGAACACGACCGGGGAGTACATCCTGGGTAAGACCGTCGTGACCCTGTACACCGCGGCGCACGGTGCGGCGTCCGCCGGAGGGCTGAACGAGAAAAAGGTGATCGGCGAGTTCTACGGCAACTTCTTCACGGTGGTGAACGTCCTCTCCGGCGCCGTCCAAGCGCTTCTCGTCTCGCGGGTGCTGAAGTACTTCGGCGTGCGGATCGCGCTCCTGGTCCTGCCCGTCGTGGCGCTCCTCGGCTACGGGTCCATGGCCTTCTTCCCGATTCTCTCGTTCATCCGAACAGCCAAGCTGGCGGAAAACTCGATCGACTATTCCCTGCAGAACACGACCCGACATGCCCTCTATTTGCCGACGAGCCGCGAGGCGAAGTACAAAGCGAAGCAGGCGAACGACACCTTCTTCGTGCGATTCGGGGACGTGATCTCCGCTGGAATCGTGTTCGCGGGCACAACCTGGTTCGCATTCGCGCCGAAGCACTTCGCCGTTGTGAACATCGTGCTCATCGGCGTCTGGCTTGCGGTCGCCATCGCGCTGGGCCGCAGATTCAACCGGCTGGCAGGTACGTCTTAGCGGTTCTGCGTGCGCTTCCCGAAGTGACTATGGCGGCGAGCCACCATCCGCGCGGACGGAGGCGTTGGAATCGGAGCCGGCATCTTGGTGACGAGCGTCCCCAACACCAGATCCGCGAGCGGGAGCAGCACGTTTAGATTGCGGTTCATGTGGACGTGATGAATCCGGTGGTGCCGCTTCAGAAACTGAAAGTATCTCGACCGTTCTATGAACTGGAGGCTCGGCTTGTGCATGAAATAGTGCAGGCTCTCGTATCCCACGTAGTAGGCGGTGAGCGTCGCTGCGAACGCCACCACAGACGCCACGTAGGGAAACCGCACGCCGAGCGCCGCGAGGCCCCAGGACACGAGCACCCAGGGAACCGTGTTGATCGCGATGAGGATCGGCCCGCCCCACCATTGGAAGTGAAGGGCTTCCTCCTGCTCCTCCTCCACCACGTGGAACGTATCGTCAAACTTGCACAATTGATGGTGGATCAGGGTATGCGTCGTGAAGCAATCCTTGGGAAGCCACGGACGGTGAAGCCAATAGCGGTGAAATGCCCACTCGAAAAAGCTGGATTGAACGACGGAGACGCAACAGCCGGTCAGAATCGCGATTGGGAGCAAATGGGATCCTCGCTAGATGGGAGCTGCTATAGGGAATATCGGCTATGGGATCGGGAAACTCAAACGATTTCGACTTTGGTCCGGGGGCCGGGCAAAATGCAGATCGCGCCCGGGCTGCTCAAACTCTGGCCGCGATGGACGTCGCGAGCCGCTCTACATCAGCGATTTCATTGTAGATTTGGGTGGAAAGTCGTGCCCAGAGTCGTCCACGCCATGCGTGGATTTGTACCTCGATCCGGTCCCGGAAGAGGAGCGCGTCACGCAGCCGGGCCGCGTCCTCCCTGGTGCATCCCATTCGCTCCGGAAGCGGAACCGTCGCCATGGTGCCGACCATCGATTCCTCCACACGGAAGCTCGTTCGCAGGCGCGCGCTCAAGAGCGCGGCGCCCTCCCAGGCGAGACGGTGGTTGTAGGACCGAACCGCGACGATCCCCAGCTCCCGCATGAACGCGATCCCCTCGGGGGCGGCCAGATAGGCCGTTGGATCCTTGGTTCCGACCCAGTCGAACTCAGCGGCAAACCCCTGCCCAAGTCCCCAGGAGATGACGAGCGGATGGAGGCTCTCCTGGCGTCCCGCGGCCGCCCAAAGAAACGCGCAGCTCCGGGGCGCGTACGCCCATTTGTGGAGGTTGCCCACGTACCAGTCCGCACCTAGAGCCGGGAGGTCGATGGGAAGAGCGCCCGGCGCGTGTGCGCCGTCGATCAGGACCGCCACGCCTTCGCGGCGACAACGCGCGACGATCTCGGCGATCGGCAGGACCAGCGCGCTCTCGGAGGTGATGTGGTCCACGATGGCCAGGCGGGTCCGGGGTCCGATCGCACGGACCACACATTCGACGAATGCGGCCTCTCCCCGCGATGGGTCCGGGAGCTCCACCGTGTGCACCCGTGCTCCACGCTCTTTCGCATGGAACGCGGTCGCGTTCGCGATGGCGCCGTAGGCATGATCGCCGATGAGAATTTCATCCCCTTCCCCGAAAGGGAACGAGCGGAGCACGGCATTCACGCCGGTCGTCGCGTTGTCGACGAACACGAGATCGTCCCCGCGCGCTCCAAGGAAGGCGGCCACCTGATCGGCGGCCGCGCGCATCCGTGGCTGGGCCGTACGTGGCTCGCCGACCGTAATCGCGGAGAGCTCGCGCAGCAGAAAGCGCGCCGGCTGTCGTTCGATTTCGTCTCGGATGGCCTGTTGTGCCGCGAGGACGCGGCGCGGCGGGGCCCCGACCGTCCCGTGATTCAAGTAGATCACGTCCGGGTCCAAGGACCAGTGATTGAGCATCCGGTGGCCAAAGGGGGGCACGTCAGGAACCGGGCGGGAGCTCAAGCTGTCGATTCTAGCAGCGGCCCCGGCCGAAGTCGCGTATTCTCCCCCGCATGCCATTCGCCTCGCTCGGACTCTCCCCGCTCGTCGTCAAAGGCGTGCGGGCGGCAGGCTATGTCCAGCCCACGCCGATTCAGAGCAAAGCCATCCCGATCATCCTCGAAGGCAAGGACCTGATCGGCGCGGCCCAGACCGGAACCGGAAAGACCGCGGCGTTCGTCCTTCCCATTCTGACACGCCTGCTCGGAGGGCCGCGGCGCCTGCGGGTGCTCGTGCTGACGCCGACGCGCGAGCTTGCCGCGCAGGTGGAAACGAACGCGCGGGACTACGCGCGATTCACGGACCTTCGGGTCGGGGTCGTATACGGCGGAGTTCCGATCCCGCCCCAGGAACGAATGTTGAAGCAGATCGGGGTCGATTTTCTCGTCGCGACGCCTGGGAGGTTGCTGGATTTGCACGATCGGCTCGCGCTCCGGCTCGACTACATCGAGGTGTTGGTGCTCGATGAGGCGGACCGGATGGTGGACATGGGCTTCGCCCCCGACTTGAAGCGGATCCTTCGCCTCATGCCCCGGGATCGCCAGACCCTCATGTTCTCGGCCACGATGCCGCCCGATCTGAACCGGGTTGCACAGGAGGCGCTCCGCCATCCCGCCCGCGTCGACCTAGCGCCGCCTCAGCGGCCTGCTGCCGGGATCACGCAGGCTGTCTACCCCGTTCCTCGGCATTTGAAGACCGACCTCCTCGACTCCATGCTCTCCCGGTCCGAGGTGAGCAGCGTGATCGTGTTCGCGAGGACGAAGCACGGCGCCGACAAGCTCGCGAGGGATCTCCAGCGCCGGGGCCATTCCGTGGCCACGCTCCACGGAAACCGGAGCCAGAGCCAACGCGAGCGTGCCCTAGGCGACCTGAGACGCGGCCGCGTGCAGGTCCTCGTCGCGACCGACATCGCGTCGCGCGGCATCGATGTCGAGGGAATCACCCATGTCATCAACTACGACGTGCCGCATGCTCCCGAGGACTACGTTCATCGGATCGGGCGGACCGGACGTGTCGATGCGGTCGGCGACGCCTTCACGCTCATCGCGCCCGAGGAGCAGAAGCAGCTGACCGCGATCGAGCGTTTCCTAGGACGGTCGGTGCCTCGCGTGATTCTCCCCGACTTCGATTACAAGCAGCGTCCGGCGCAGCGAAAGTCCGCCCCGTTCCACCCGCCGCGCGGGCGGACCGGCCCTCATCCCAGGGGGCGCACGCATGGAGCCTCAGGACACTCGACCCAGGCGCGCCCTCAACCCGCCCAGGGGGTTGAGCCGCAGGCAACCCATGGCAGGCGACCCCGTAAATCTCACGGGATCGATCGACGCAACCGGGGGCGGATCTGAGCCGACCACAGGTGGTTGCTCTTCTCGCCCTGATCGGCATCGCGGGCGCTTGCGCTTCCGAGAAAGGGCGAGACCACGCGGCGTTGAAAGCGACGCTCGAAGCAGAGCGCGCGCGATTCTCCGAAGCTTTCTCGCATCGCGATCCTTCGGCGATAGGGCACCTTTACGCTGAAGACGCTGAAGTATTCCCGCCGGGCGTTGCCCCGGTGGCGGGTCGGAGGGCGATCCAGGAGCTGTGGAAAGGCGCGCTGGCGATGCCGGTTGCGCGGATTCAGTTCGAGACGGTCGAGGTCGACTCCAACCCGGCCACCGCGTGGGAGACCGGTCGCTACACCCTCATCGCGACCAACGGGAGCACGATGGACGTCGGGAAGTACATCGTCGTGTGGAAGCGTGATGGCGCCGGTTGGAAGATGTACAGGGACATGTGGAGCTCCGACAGCCAGCCGCAGGCGCCCGCGGCGGGTGGGTCCGTCAAGCATTGAGGGCCTTCTGATCTTGGAAGCCTAGCCGTACCGATCGGGACTGAGAGCCCGAAGCTCAACCGACGGCGGCTCCCCGGACACGATCTCGGCGACGAGCTTCCCGGTGATCGGCCCCATGCTGATCCCCATCATGGCGTGGCCCGCCGCCGCGATCAGATTCCGCCATCGCCGGGTGCGCCCGACGTAGGGGAGACCGTCAGGAGTGCACGGACGGAGCCCGCACCATGGCCGACACGAAGCGAAATCCTCAGGGCGAAACTCCGGAAGATATCTCGAGAGGGAGCGGGTCATGCCCCGGATGCGCGGCGGGTTGATTCGAAGGTCGTAGCCGGCAAGCTCCATCGTTCCCCCAACGCGGAGCGATGATCCCATCGGCGTAATCGCGACCCTCGCCTCTTGAAGTATGAACGAGTGCTGCGGCAGCTGGCGCGGGGCGCCGAGCGTTATGCTGTAGCCTTTGCCCGGCTGCATGGGGATCCCCAAACCGAGCTGGCGCGCGACACCCGGCGTCCACGCACCAGCCGCCAGGACGAACTCGTCTCCTTCGATATCGCCGTCCCCGGTGACGGCCGCTTCCAAAGTATCGCCGCGACGCCGCCAGCCGCCCACCTCCGCGTTCCACAGGAAGACGCCTCCCCGCTCCCTCACCAGCCGCGTCAGCGTCGCCACGAGCTGTTGAGGTACGAGATGCGCGTCGAGGGGATAGAGAACGCCGCCTCGGACATCGAGCGTCACGCCTGGCTCGAGGGCCGCGATCTCTTCGGCCCCAAGCACCCGGGAGGGCATCCCGAGCTGGCGCGATCTCGAAGCGAGCTCCGCCTCCTCCTCGAGCCCCCGCTCCGAGCGGACCAGAACAAGCAGGCCCCGGCATTGGAGCCCGAACTCGTTGCCCGTGCTTCGGGCCAGATCTTCGTAGAGCGAGCGGCTCGCCAGGTTTAGATCGCGCAGGAGGGGTCCCGCCCGGTGCGCGCGGGTTCTGTTGGACGCGCGCCAGAATCGAAACCCCCACGCGATCAGCCCGGGGTCGAGCCTGGGATGAACGTAGAACGGGCTCTCCGGATCCCTCATCCACTGGAGCGCCTTCACGAGGACACCGGGAGCAGCCAACGGAAGAAAATGACTCGGGGAGATGAAGCCGGCGTTTCCGAGCGAGCAGCAGTCGTGCCCGGGCGCCCCGCGCTCGACGATCGTGACGCGGTGGCCGCGCTCGAGCAGGTAATAGGCCGCGGAGAGACCGATGATGCCGGCGCCGCACACGACGACGTGCCGGCCGCGCGTCATCGCTGAAGCTCCGGAGGGGCCGCGGCAAGTTGGCCGGCTTCCAGCGTGAGCACGGGACAGTAGAGCCCGAGAGGCTCGCGCCGCCACCAGGCGCCGCTCGCGCGGCGCGCGGCGGAATCCGTAAAGTGATACCGGTAGACCACCGCGCGAATATAGCGTGGCGGCGTGCCCGGGAACGGATTCCCGGCAAACAGGTTCACGACGGGCGGTGAATTCCGCAGCAGCTGGTAGCACAGCCTCAGGAGCCAGCGCTGATGCTGAAAGTCGCTCAAGGCGGCAAACCACATTTGCCAGTCCAGGCGCGGCTGATGGGGCGCGACGAACGGCGGTGTCCTTGTCGGCTCTCCAGGCTTGTATCGGAATTCGTACGTCTTCCAGTCCGTGCCGTCCATGCTCCCCTCAATGAGGATCTCGGGACGTTCCTTGGTCATGATCGCGAAGAGGCCGTAATGATTCACGGTGCGAAACGGCGAGACCGCCTCATACGCCTGCGGTAGCGGACCGAGCCGAGCCGCCGGGACGTGCACGGCATCCAGGAGCGGCACGAGGCTCAAGAGAAGCAGCCCCGCGAGCACGGGCCTGCGAATCCACACGGGCCATGGCCTGGCGCGCGGAGCCATACTTGGTATCGGCGCGAGCCGTTTCCTCAACACCGGGGGCCAGACTCCGTCGTCGAGAAGGAGGACACAGAGCGCCAACACGAGCCAATTGAAGAAGCCATAATTCCCGGTCAGAGCGATGAGAATCTGGTGTGCCGCGATCAGCGCCGCGCCGGCGATTCGGATCTTACGCGGCGCGAAGATGAAGAAGGCCACGGCCCCTTCGACCAGGAGCGTCGCCCCGGTCGCCATCCGATGGACCCAGAGCGGCAGATGGTGCGCGTACCACGCGGTCCAAGGGGGCAGCGGCTGCGTCTCATAGTGATAGCTCAGCGCCGTGAGATCGCGCCACGCCGGGTCGCCGCTCGCAACCTTCACGGCGGCGGAGGCGAAAAGCAGCCGGAAGAGCAGCCACCGCGACAGTCGGAGCGCTCCGCGCCCGGGCTCAGGATCGGTTCGCGGAGTAGACCACCATCCGCGCGAGACGAGGAATATCGAGATGAATCCCATTTCGAGGAGCAATCCATCCCACTGAAACCACAGAAACTCTCGGCACACCGTAGCGAGCGACAAGTAAATCGCCCAGAGCCCGAACAGGCAGAGAATCGGCGCGAACCCGAGTGCCAGCCCCGTCGCGAGCGCCACGCCTCCCGCGCAGAGCGCGTTCAGGAACCAATCGCTCGAGCTGAGCCAGCACAGCGTCGGAACGAACCAGTAGCGTTGGAAGCCGAGGCTATCGGCCTGATGAAGAGCGTTCATGAACGCGCCGACGGGCAGGATTCCGCCGCTTCCGACAAGACCCTGGATCTGCGTCCAGAGCGACACGATCGCGACCAGGTAGACGATCGCGAGCAGCCGGATGAAGCACCAGCACGTGAGGGACTCCCCGGGTGGGAGCACGTGCGCTCCCCAGACCCAATCGGTGACGCGGGTGAACACCGGCCTGTGTCTGGCCACGAGCCGGTAGCACCACTCGCTCAGGCCGGAGAATCCGGGGACATGCCGGTAGGCCCAGAGCCATCCCCTATGGCCGGGTGCGTACGCGAGGGCCCGGAAGACCGCTTCCCCACCACGTGAGATGCGACCGTCCGGCTCGACCAGATGAACCGCCTCGGCGAACGGAGCCTTCGGGATCTCCGGGAAGCGCGTCCCGACTTCCTGGAACGGGGCGTACTCGACGCGGTCGCCGGTGGCCCGTTTCCAACGAGCGATCCAGCGCCGGCAAAAATCGCAATCCCCGTCGAATAGGAGCAGGGGCTTCGCTAACTCCGCATCCTTGGATTCCACCATCTCCCCTCGCGTCGCTGGACGGACCGCAGGACTACCGGGAAGCGGTACGATAATATGCGGATTCCCGAAGACGAAGGGTTTCGCGTTGGAGGGGCGGGGATCGAGAATCGATGAGAAGCGCGGGACTACTGGTCTATCGGATTCGCGACGGCTCGCGTGAGGTACTCCTGGTCCACCCGGGCGGCCCCCACTGGGCCGGGAAAGACCTCGGAGCATGGTCGATCCCCAAAGGAGAAGTCGGAGCGGAAGAAGATCCCCTCGATGCAGCGAAGCGGGAGTTTCGAGAGGAGACCGGATTCGATCCCCCGAACGGGCCGTACGTCGCGCTCGGCGCGCGCGGGCAAGCGAGCGGGAAAATTATCGAAGCGTGGGCGGTTCCAGGGGACTACGACGCGGATGCGGTCCGGAGCAACACCTTCACTCTGGAGTGGCCTCCCCGCACCGGACGGCGGCAGGAATTTCCGGAGATCGATCGTGCCGGCTGGTTCCCCCTCGAGGAGGCGCACCAGCGAATCACCAAAGGCCAGCGGGGATTCCTGACGGCACTCGAAGCGCCCCCGACCGGGTCCATGAAAAAGCCCCGGAGGTGACTCCCCTCCGGGGCCGATCCCCTCGACGGGATCCATCAACTCTGGACGGTAGCGTCTCCACGGCGCCGCGGACGTGACTTGATGAGAATTCTTTCTTCGATCTTCGGAGCGATGTCCAGGAGCTCTCGTGCCTTCGTGATGAGAGCATCCGGCTCGCATGGCTTTACGAGGAACGCGCCGATGCCGAACGCGCGGATCCTTTCCTTGTACTCCCTGTCCTCGAGGCCGGTCACCACGATCACCGGAACGCGGCTCGTGTGCGGCGCGCTCCTCAGCGCCTTGAGCACGGAGTACCCGCCGCCGCCCGGAATCAGAAGATCCAGGATCACCAGATCCGGTTCGAAAAGATCGATTGCCTTGACCGCGTCCTTGGCGGTCGATACGGAGCGGACCTCGAATCCGGCGCCGGCGAACTGCACCGTGGTTGCAAGGGCCGCGTCTTCGTTGTCTTCGACGATCAGGATTTTCTTGGCCATCTCTCACTCCCCGATACGGGCCGTACCCGGTTGGCACTGTTGCAGTCTGCACTGACCCCCCGCCCGCGGCCTCGGAGGAGAAGCAAGATTTGTGCAGGGCTTTAGGCCGGGTTACGTGAAAATACCGAGCCGTATCATGCGTTTTATCAGCCACTAACGAAGATACATTCAACGAGGCCATCAACGAGGCCATCAACCCAGCCGGCGGTAACCGCAAAAAAGCCATCCCCCTGCTTGCAATCTGCCGGGCATGACCCCTCCGTCATCCCCGGAGCATGTAGATCTCCCATAGATCGCGCGCGCTGGTTCGCAGGATCGGCTTGATCGCGATCTTCCCCGTCTTGCCGATCGACCGCTCGAGGTACCTCATCTCCTCGAGGTTTGCGCGCACCTGATCGTCGACGGGAAGGTGAACGCCGGCCGAGTGAGCGATCAGGATGCCCTTCGCCCGAAGGGAGAGCTCGAGATGGATGCGAAGCAGGCAGAGCATGTCGGCCACGACCCGGCCAGGGAAACGGTTCAGCGAGGCGAGATAGGTTCCCACCGGGGTCTCCGCGATCTCGCCGCTCTGAATCAGGTCGAGCAACTCGACCTCGCTATCCAGGTCCGTACCAAGCCACTCGCGAGTGGCCTTCTCGCTCCGCTCAAACACGATCCCCACGAGCAGCGGCATCACGATCAGCATGGCCGCGGTAGAGACGAACGGGCTCAGGATGAACTGATTGAAGAGCGAATGGGCAACCGCGGCGAGCGCGATACCCGGCAGGAAGAGCTTGGGCGACATCGAGCTGCGCCGCTCCGTGAGCGATTTCGACAGGATTGCGACAATCGCGGTCGCGGAGCCGTGCATGACGGCGGTGCCCAGTCCACGGACGATCCAGAGACCCAGTCCCTGGTCCCTCGTCGCGCTGGCGTAGTAGAGATTCTCGATGATGGCGAAGCCGGTGCCGACCGCGAATCCCTGGATGCCGGCGTCGACCAGGAAACCCACCCTTGACGAACGGATGAGGTACACGATGTACATCGCCTTCACGCTCTCCTCGAGGACAGGAGCCACGTAGCGGCGCAGCACATCCACGTCGAGCCTCAAGTGTACGACGAGGAGCTGGTTCGCGAGAGAGCATAGGAGGGCCGCCGCGGCGCCGGCCATGAGTGCGGCCAGGATCGACCTCCGCGTGACGAGCTCGTAGCTGTCCATCAGGATCAGGGCCGCGAGAAAGAGGACAACCGGGAGGAATCCGAGGAGGAGGCTTAGCGCACCCATCCGACGCCCGTCATAGGATCTTGAGGGAGACCATCCATTCATCGCTCAGGCGGCGGTAGCGCCCGAAGGCTCTCGCGTAACCGCACGAAAGCATGAGCGGCTGCTGAACGAGCAACGTGAGCCTCAGATCCGCCTGGGCGCCGACGTGGCCGACCGTGGCGCGTTCTGAGGCGTCATCCAAGTCGGTGACGATCCCTCCTCCGAAAAGCGAGGCGCGGAGCCACGTCGCGTAGAATGCGAGCTTCCCCAGCCTCCGGAAACGGAGGGGCGGAAGATTGCAGTCCAGGAGCGCCTTCGCGAAGCTCGTGCCCGCAATTTCATCGATCTCAACTCCGGGGAAGCTCGAGTACTCGCGGTAGCGCCTCGGATCCTGGTATTCGACCCAGTTGTTCCCAAAACCGCCGAAGTAGAAATTCGCGAACGGCTCGTCCCGTGGACCGGGCGAATACCCGGCGGAAGAGCGAAGCCAAATCGAGGAGTGGTGGACAGGGAGGGGCGTGCCCACGTCGATGGTGCCGACACCGAACGGGAATCCGCGCCATGCCGCGTGCCCCAAACGGTCGAATCGCACGGCGTTCGTACTGGTCAGGATCTGCCATTTGTATCCCTTCTCGGCGTCCACCGCACCCAAGGATGAGCGCACGTTTCGAAAGCTCAATTGCGCGGTCGACGTCACGAGCTTGTCGAATCCAGGGGACGTCGAGATGTTCTGCGCGTCCGGCAGCGCCTCGAGCCCGCTGAAACCTGTAACCCCCGCGGCGAGGTCGAGATTCCGGGGAGGATCGTACACCAGAGAATGCCTCCACGTGATGCCGGCAGAGTGACCCTTGCGCCCTACCTTGGTGGGCCCGAACAGATCGTAGAAGCTCGCGCCGTTCCACTTGGCCCGAGCGCTCCAATCGAAGTGCCGGTAGCTTGCGCTCACGTGAACGCGCTCGTCGCCGCCTAGGCGCCCGGACGGAGAATACGTCGCGGAGAGATCGACGGTGCTCGTCGAGACGGGGTCGGAGAGGTCGAAGCGCATTCCGAAGGCGGCCGCGTCCTTGTATCCCTCGACGATCGGGTACATCGACGCGAGCCCCAGATCTCCGATTCCCCGATAGTTGCCGCGAAACGTCGTAAGCGAATCAATGTTCACGCCGAGCGGGGATGGCATGATCCATCTCTTCACGATTGGGTGTTTCTCCGCGATCGCCTGGCCGAGAAACGTGATCGCGCTCACGTCCGAGATCGGTTTGGGGTCCACGATCGCCGGCACGAAGCCCTGGCCCGTATAGCGAAAGACGACGAGGGAGTCCTTGGCCAGCGGCAGCGGCCTGAAAAAACCAGTCTCACCGTTCGTCACCACGCTCATCGAATCGCGATCGAGATCCCATCGAAAGATGTTGGACGCGCCAGTGTAGTACGAGCTGCCGTAGAGCGCCTTACCGTCCGGTGAGAAGACGAAACTGGACGGGATCGAGGTCCCGAAATCGTAGAGCGTCGTGGACGTTGTGTCCTGTTCGAGCAAGGCTCGGGTGCTCCACAGACGGAGCGATTGCCGACCGCTGATCTCCGCGAGCGACCCGGAGAGACGGGTACCGTCGGGCGAGAGGTCGATGTCGTAGATGTCGCGCCCGAACGGCCACGAGAAGACCTGATCCCAGTCCTTGTAGGGGTACGGAATCCGCACGAGGGTCGATATGCCATTGAAATGCCTCACCCCCCAAAGCGACCGGTCCTGTCGGTTGAGCACGAGGTCCCCGATTCGCGCGTTCTTGATGAGCACGCGGGACTTCCCCGAGGCGGGGTCGAGAGCGCAGAGGTCACGCAAAGCGTCATTGTCGGTCGTGTAGAACAGCGTCTTGGCCGCTGGGTCGTAGGCAAGCGAGCAAACGAAATAGAGAGCCGGTCCCTTCACCTCGCGTATGCGTCGGATCGGACCCCCGTCCGGCGGGATGGCCGCGATGAACGCCACGGCCCCAGGGTAATCGACGGCGGCGTAGATCGTCCGCGAATCGGAATCGAAGATCGCCCGCGAGACGGAGCCCAGGGCCCGCTGCGACAGATCGCGGTAAGGCGTAGTGGGGTGGAGCCGGATCGAATCCAGGTTCGCTTGCTGGAACCCGTGCTCCCACCCGATCCACTCCTGCCATGCCTCCGCCAGGGATAGACCGTAGACCCGGCGAAATTGAGAGGCGAAGTAGCGCTTGCTTCCCGGCCGCCGGGAGACCCACTGGATCAGGCTTTCGGGCGAATACCGAAAGGCCAGGTAGCTCAGGAAACGCGTCCCGTACAGATAGGAATTCGCTCCGATCTGAAAATCGACCTTGGTTCCCTCGGACTCAAGGCCCAGGGGGTCGTAGAACCGGCTGCCGTCCCGGACCATCGAGCGGAACACCATCTCGTCGTAGGGGCCCTGCGCTCTGCCGATGCCGCCGGCCATCCAGGTCTCGAGGAAGACGGCGATCCCCTCGTGATACCACCGCGGGGCCGCGCGTCGCGGCAGACAAAGAAAGCTGTAGAGAATTGACTCCGGGTGCTCGTTTGTTTCGCGAACCTTCCCACGGAAGAGCTCCCGGAAAACCTTGTCCGCGCCTGCAGCCTGATCCAGCGCCACGACGTGGACCACCTCGTGGTTCATGGTGAAGTTGATCCGCTCGTTCGAAGGACCGGTCTCGTAGACGAAGTTCACCGGGGCTATGTGGACCAGCATGCTGTTCCTCGGGTTGACCGAGACGCCGGCGTTGCCGAAGTCGGAAACGTCGTCGAGGATCACGTTCACCTTCTCGGTCGGCGTGTAGTGGAACAAGCGCTGGTGGAAGCGCATCGAATTCTCGAAGCATCGTGAGGCGTAGGGCGCGAGGAAAGAGAGGGTGCTCCTGTTGTAGACAAGTCGGAGGTCTTGAGTCTCGATCGTCGCCAGCTCGGCCTGGGAAATCTGCGGCAGGAGAAGGAGCGCGGCCACGGTTGTGGCGCGCGAAACCGCGCGGGGGATCATCCGCCATCGATGGAACGACAAGGAGACCCCGCGCGAGCGCGCTGGGGTCTCCTCGCCTTCGATATGCCTCGGGTTGACGTTACTCTCCGGATGCCTCGCTGACGACTTTCTGGACATCCGACACGCTCGCAAGCCGCTGGAATTGATCGCTCGCTACCAGCTGCAGGAAGTTCCTGTCTTGGACCAGATTTAGGAAGTCGCGGTCGTGGACCAGCTTGTTGAATTCCGGGTGCGCCTTGGCGAACTTGCCCAGCCCATCGGCGTCCGGAAGCTTGATCTGACGCCCGCCATCGGCGTCGGGAAGCTTGATCTGACGGCCACCATCGGCATCCGGAAGCTTGATCTGACGGCCACCATCGGCATCCGGAAGCTTGATCCGGCGCCCACCGTCCGCGTCAGGAAGCAGGATGATTTTCCGGAAATCCGACGTGGTCACCAACTGCCAGAACTCATCGCTCTGGGAAAGCTTCCTGAATTCGGGGGTCGCGATCACCTTGTGGAATAGATCGCTTTGCAATAGAGCCACGATTTGAGGATCCTGAAGCACCACGTCCTTGTCCGTGATCTGCGTCGCCTGGTAACGCTTTGCCGCGCCAATCGTGCCCTCAAGCCCCGACTTCGGCGGAAAGACTCCCGTGTAGTGCGCCACCGCGATCCCGGCGACTGCGACCACCACCAACCCCAGAATCACCCTCCACCTGTTCATCGCTTCCTCCTTTGCCTGCAAACCGCCCCAGGCCATTGACTGCCCCTGGTACATCGCCATCCGCTATGTCGTAAATACAGGTGAGGCCGCCAAACGTTGGCGACCCACCGAATATCCAACCCTCCTAGCTGCCGGGACGGGGAACGCGTGTCTCGAGCTCGCCCTGGACACGACCATTCGGGGAGTGGATTGCGATTCGGAGTGGAGACCCGGCCGGTCCCCTCCGTGCCAGGTACAGGAGGTACTGGCTTTCGCCGATCTGCTGGATCCTAACGGAAATGCGACCAAAACCAAGCATCACGTCGTTCGCGGTCGCCGGGTGCTGCCGCAGGCCCGCGACGCTCCAAGAGCCAGGATCATAGGAGACGACCACCTCGGTCCCCTCAGGCGCCCTCGCGGTAATCCGGGCCACGAATCGGTCGCCGCCCGACAACATCTCGGCGAGCACCCGCCCGTCCCGCAAGGTGAACTCCCGGCTATCGATCCTCCGAAGCTGCCCTACCCCGAGGGACGGCAACATCGTTCCCGAGAAGGGACCGGATTCGATCCCAGACCCCATAATGGAGTTGCCGGTCAGCAGAGCGAACGCCAGCACCGCGAGGGCGGCACCGGCCGCGAATGAGTAGGCGTACCCGAACGCGGGCCGCTTCCGGAAGGCGGCCCCGATCAATTCACGCCAGCCCTTCCGCACCGGCATCATCTCTACGCGGTGATGAATCGCTCGCATTACGTTCTGCTTGAGATCCGGAGGTGGTTCCTCGATTTCCGCCCGATTCAGGACATCGAAGACAGCTCCGAGGCTTCGATACTCCTTTCGCGCACCCTCATCGGAAGCGAGCTCCCGCCGGAGCCGCTCGGATTCGGCAGGGGTCGCGAGCCCGTCCAGCTGATCATTCATGAGGCGTTGCATCTCTTTGTCTTTCATGAGAGGGCAATCCCGCTCTTGGAGAAGATGCCGCCCAAGAGCTGCCGCGCGGTGTGAAGGCGCGACTTCACGGTCTTTTCAGGCACTTCGAGCACGCTGCTCATCTCTTGATACGAGAGCTGGGCGAAGTGCCTGAGGATGATCACCTGCCGGTAGTCCGGCGACAACTCCATGAGCGCCGACTGGACCGAATCGTGAAGGCGGTGCCGCGCGCAATCCTCATCAGGACCGCATTGCTCGGACGCCATCGTCTCATCCAGCGGCTCTGTCCGCCGGGCCCGGTTCAAGTGATTGAGGGTTTCGTTGATCATGATTCGATACACCCAGCTGAAGAACCTGTGCCTCCGGTCGAACTTGCCAAGGTTTTCGTAGGCCTTCAGGAAAACAGTTTGGGTGATATCCCGCGCATCTTCCCGATTCCCTACCATCCGAAGTGACACGTTGAAGAGGACCCGCTGGTACCGGTCAACCAACTGCCCGAACGCACCCCCATCGCCTTCAAGGCACCGTTCCAGCAGGCCATCTTCCTCGTGTTCGACCATAACTACAAACATCCGGGGTAAAGGTTGGTCTGGAAATCCACCCCCGCGCTCCCGGAAGGAGGGCATCCGAAGGTCCTGGTCGACCTACTCAAGTTTCAGTACTCTGTCGAGCCCGGCGTAGGTGAAAACACTCCGAATCCGGGGTTTAAGGTTTGTGAGTCTCAAGCTGTGGCCCGCGTCGTGGAGCCGCTTGTACGTCTGGACGAGCACCCCCAGGCCAGCGCTCGAGACATAGTCCAAGTCGGTTAGATCGATCGTTGCCGACTGATTCACCGACAGGAGCATGGCTTTGGCGTGATCGGCCTGCGAGGCATCGAGCCTGCCGGACAGCCTGATCAAGCCGCCGTCCTGGATCTGAATGTCGAACATCAAGGGGTGAGCTTCTTTGTGACGGTGATGACGGCGCTCCGTTCCTTGTACTCGTAACGCATGGAATCCGAAAGATGCCTCACGAGCCGAAGTCCCAGACCACGATCCTCGCCTCCGGGCGCTGCTTCGCGCGGGGCGGACGTGGGGTCGAAGGATTCAACGTTGAAGTCGCGTAGGGTGATGGCGAGGTCAGTCTCCTCGCCGGCCAGACCTAGGCTCACCTCTGGGCCACCCCCCTTGGCGTGCTTGAGCTGGTTTGTAAACAGCTCCTCGATTAGGAGATCCACCGTGTATGCGTGCTCCGGGTCGATTCCCCTGGAGCGCAGGTAGGCTGCAACGAACACGGAAATCGGCTCGAGGGAACCGAGTTCTCTGGGGAAGCGCCGCTCCACCATGCGGAGTCGCTCCTCTGTAACCAATTCTGTCCGAATGGATGAGCTGCGTTCCGCGGCCGACTGGAACCGGCTCAGACCTTGCAATCTATGCTCTATGGGCCGAGGTTTCAAGATAAGCCGGACGATTCGGGACGAACGAAGCGGCGCGGGTGGCGCCAGAGTGTTGTGCGCAACGGTATCAGTACCAGTTGATTACCGCTGCCGGATGCAGGACCCGAAGCCCTGATCATGTTTCGAGTAATAAATAATTATCCTCTCCCGGCCGCACCTTACGGTGCACCTGGGTGTAAGGGAGAAAATGATTCGTGAGCTCAAGCCCGTCGCGTGGGCACTGACGCGCGTACCGAGGCTTCGAACGGCTTTTCAGGGGGCGCTCGCGGTCCGAGGGCAGCTCCATAGGGTTCCCAAGTGGGCCTGGGCCCTGTCGGGGTTGGCGCTCCTCCTCCTGACGCTGAACTGGGAGACCAACACCGGAGTCCTGGAATCCCGCCTCTTCGCGCAATGGGCGAAAGGGCTGACCTATTACATCCAGCCCGGTCCGACGAATGGCGTGGTCTTTCCTACCGGTGGCCCGGCGGACGTCCGTCGCGGCTACACCCGCATCCCCGAGTTCGCGCGAACTCTCAAATCGCACGGGTTCAGGATCGCGGAGCAGGCTCGCTTCTCCCCGGCGCTCGTTGCCGCCGCCCGATTCGGAATTTCGCCTCCCTATCGAGAACCGGCCGTGACCGGGCTGTCCATCGAAGGCGCCGACGGGGGCGACCTCTTCGAGGCTCCGGATCGAACCAACAGTTTCGTCCGGTATGAGGAGATCCCGCCGGTCGTGGTGAGGTCGCTCCTGTTCATCGAGAACCGCGAGCTCGACAAGGAGACGAGCCCGTGGAGCAATCCCGCAATCGACTGGGGACGCTGGACGAAGGCGGTCCTCATCTACTCCGCAAATCGCTTCGGATTCCCGGTCCGCGTGGAGGGTGGGAGCACGCTCGCGGTCCAGGTCGAGAAATACCGCCACTCCGAAGATGGCAGGACAGGCTCACCGGTCGACAAGCTCCGGCAGGTGCTCACGGCGAGCTTGCGCGTCTACCAGGAAGGCACCGACACCCGCAAGGAAAGACAGCACATCATCCTCGACTATCTGAACAGCGTTCCGCTCGGAGCGACGCCCGCCCACGGCGAGGTGTTCGGTCTGAACCAGGGGCTCTCGGTATGGTTCGGACAGGACCCATCTCGAACGATGGGCCGGATCCGCAGCGGCAAAACAGTCGCCCAGCGGGCGCGCGCCTTGAAGCATGTCCTGGCTCTCCTTTGCGCCGTCCGGGCGCCGAGCCGCTATCTCACCGAGGACCGGGCCGCTCTGGAACGGCGCGCCGACGGGTACGCCACCCTTCTGGCGCGCGAGGGGGTCCTCGATTCCGGGTTCGCGGAGCGTGTCCGAGCCGTCCCACTCTCGTTTGCGTCGCCCTCGACCACGACCCGCGACCACCGTATCTCGCCCGCGAGCAAGGCCGCGAATCGGATCCGGATCGACCTCGAGCAGGCGCTCGCCGTCGGCGGCCTCTACGACCTGAACCGCCTCCACCTCGACGTGGAGTCCACAATCGACGCGGGGCTCCAGCGCGAGACGGAAGACCTCATGGGCCGCCTCTCCGATTCCACCTACCTGGCCCGGAATGGACTCAATGGGGTGCACCTCCTATCGCAGGGAGATCCCAAGCGCGTGATCTACAGCGTCCTCCTGTGTGAGCGGACACCCCAACGAAACGAGATCCGGGTGCACGCCGACAACCTCCGCCGCCCCTTCGATGTGAACGAAGGGGTGAAGATGGCCCTTGGGAGCACGGCGAAAGTACGCACGCTGGTCCATTACCTGGAAATCATGGAGGAGCTGCATCAGGAGCTCTCGAACCGCAATGCCCTCGCGATAGGCGATGCCGAGCAAAAGGCGCGGGACCCCCTGACGCGATGGGCCTGCGAGACGCTCCTGGACTACCAGTCCATGCACGCCATGCCCGTCGACAGCTTCCTGGACCGCGCGGTCGAGCGGACCTATTCGGCGAGCCCGGGGGAGCGTTTCTTCACAGGAGGCGGTGTCCACACCTTCGTCAACTTCGATCCGACCGATGACCGCAAGACGCTCACGATTCGCGAAGCGGCAGCCCATTCAACGAACCTGGTATTCGTGCGACTCATGCGCGACATCGTCCGTTATCACCTGGCCCGCCTGCCATACAGCGCCGAGGACGTGCTTTCGGGCGAAGACTCCCTGACGCGGCAGAGCATGTTGGCGGGGATCGCCGAGGAGGAATCGAGAGCCACGATCGCCCGGGCATACCGGGACTACCACGGTCTCACGCCCCGCCAATCGCTCGACCGTCTCCTGGGTGTGGAGAGCCGATCGCCGCGCCCACTCGCGATCGCCTATTTCGCCTGGCATCCGGGTGCTCCCGCCGATTCCCTCGGCGCGTGGCTCCGGAAGTACGCCGGCTTGCGCGGGCGGTTCACGGCCCGGGGCATCGGCCCCTGGCTCAAGCTCGAGGATTGCGCCTATCTACTCGGGAAGGATCCGCTCGAGGTTTGGTGCGCCGGGACCCTCGCGCGCGATCCCGGACTCTCGCAGGAGGGACTGATCCAAGCGAGCGGTAAGGCGCGACGCCAGGCATGGGAGTGGCTATTCCGCACGCAGAATCGCCACGCGCAGGACCTGAGGCTCAGGGCTCGGATCGAGCGCGATGCATTCACGCGAATGACCCCGTATTGGCGGCGACTTGGATTCCCCTTCGAGCGGCTCGTGCCCTCCTACGCGACCGCGATCGGGAGCTCCGCGGATCGACCGTCGGCGCTGGCGGAGCTCATGGGAATCATCGTGAACGAAGGGTTGGACCGTCCAGCACAGCGGATCAATCGCCTCGTGTTCGCGCCCGGGACCCCGTACCACACAGCGCTCGAGGCCGAAGCTCCGCCAAGCCACCGTCTGCTCTCTCCCGCGGTCGCGAGCACCGCCCGGAGCGTGCTCACCGACGTCGTGGAAAGCGAGGCGGGCACCGCCCGCCGGCTCAAGGACTTGTTCCGCGATGCGACCGGCAAGCCCATCCCGGTCGGCGGCAAGACGGGAACGGGAGACAATCGCTTCGACACGTTCGCGCGCGGCGGGAAACTCCTATCGTCTCAGGTCGTCAGCCGAACGGCCGCGTTCACCTTCTTTATCGGCGGCCGGTACTACGGAGTCGTAACAGCGTCCGTTTTCGGGCGCAGGGCGGACCAGTACCGGTTCACGAGCGCCCTGCCGCTCCGCGTCTTGGAGCTTCTCGCCCCCTCGCTCGAGCGGCGCCTCGACATGCCCCCACCGCAATCCGAGCAGCTTGCCTCACTTGAGCACCTCGACCTGGACTCTGCCCGTCCGGTCGAGCACGTCCACCCCGACGTCACGCTCGTATCGCCGAATGATCAGATCCACCGACCCCTCCCCGACCCGAAGCCTCCGAATCGTGATCTCCTCCAGACTCTGCGGCAGCGCCGGGTGATCGAAGGTGACTCGCGAGGTGACTCCGTCCACACTGAGCCCGAGGCAGGACTGCAAGAGTAGGTACACGGCGCCCGCGGCCCACGATTGCGGCGCGCACGCGACGGGGTAGGGTGTCGGTCCCGCTCCCGCGCCCCGCGGGAAGCCGCAGAAGAGCTCCGGCAGTCGGCTCAAATCCAGGAACACGGTGGCGTCGAAGAGGCCCGAGAGAAGCCGGATCGCCGGTTCCTTGAAGCCGTAACGGGCGAGCCCGGCCGCGATGATGGCGTTGTCATGCGGCCAAACCGACCCGTTGTGATAGGACATCGGGTTGTAACGGGCCTGTCCGGCTGCAAGCGTCCGTATTCCCCAGCCGCTGTGAAAATCCTCTCGCTCGAAGCGCCGCGCCAGGCGTTCCGCCCTCGACCGATCGGCGATACCGGTCCAGAGGCAATGCCCCGCGTTGGAGGCGAGCACCCGGCACGCGCGCTTCTCACCATCGAGCGCAAGCGCGTAGGCTTCAAGGTCGTCACACCAGAACATCTCCTCGAATCGCCGTTGGATGGCTTCTGCCTGGTGTCTTAGACGGTCCGCGAGGTCGCCCATCCCGAGGGCGGCGGCAAGGGCCGACCCCTCCCTGCGAGCGGCGAACACGTAGCCCTGGACCTCGCAAAGCGCGATTGGGCCCTTGGCCAGCGTGCCGTCCTCGTGGAAGATCGAGTCGCCGGAATCCTTCCATCCCTGATTGGCGAGCCCCTTCGGCGAAGCGCGGAAGTACTCGACGAAGCCGTCGCGATCACGGTCCCCGTACCCCTCCATCCAGGCGAGCGCGAGCTCGATGTTCGGCCAGATGCGCCGGATCAGGTCCAGATCCCCGGTGCATCTGGCGTAGGCTCCCGCGAGCATGACGAAGAGTGGCGTCGCGTCCACGCTTCCGTAGTAGCGGCGAAACGGGACCTCTCCCAACGCGGCCATTTCACCGCGGCGCATCTCGTGGATGATCTTCCCGGGCTCCGCGTCGACGTCGAAGCTCTGCTCCTGCGCCTGGGTCTCTGCGAGGAAACACAGGACGCCATTCGCAAGCCCGGGGTTCATCCAGAGAACCTCCAGCGCTGTGATGATTCCGTCCCGTCCGAAGGGGGTGCTGAACCAGGGAACTCCGGCGTACGGATACGGGCCGCACCCGGTTTCGGTCAGCATCATGTGCAAATCGGACCCCGAGCGGTTCAGCCAATCGTTGAATTGCTCGTTGGATGAGGCCACGACACACTGGTCCGCCTGGTCGCGTTCGAGCGCCTCCAGCGCGGCACGCCTCGCCTCCCCGAAGCGGAGAGGCTCCTTCGGAACGCGCCCCACCTCGCAGGCGAATCGAACGACGTAGGACGTTGCCTCGCGGCTCTCGAGAGCGACGTCGAATTCGAACTCCGATTCGGAAACGCGTGCCGGGGTCGGCTCGCAGGAAATGCGGGTCCTCCGCACGACGCCGTCCAGACCTTCGTACGAGAGAGTCACGCAGGAGTCCCCAAGGACCGGCGCGAGCTTCCGGCCGGTGGCGTCGCGCCGCGTGCCTCGGACCTCGAAGATGTCGGCGAAGTCGACATCCCAGCGACACCGGAGGGTGACGTGGATCGGCTCGAGCCCGTAGTTCGAAACGCGGATCCGCTCATAGCAAACCCCATCCCACAGGAGCTGCTCCCTCGCGACGTGGATCGTACCGCGCGAAATCGCGAGCCGCCCGTTGGTGCGAACGTCGGGGTTGGTCAAATCCACCGATAGGACCGTGTTGTCGTCGCTCACGCGGGAATTGAGCAGGAGCAGACGGTCCTGGTCCAGCAGCAGCCCGAGGCGCGACAGAAAGCGCGTGCCCTCGTGGTAGAGACCCAGCTCTCCCATCCCGACCGTCTCCATGTCGCCGAAACGGTCGAAAACGGCGAATGTATCGCCGTGTTTCAATACCCGCGTGCGGTCATCGATTCGCGAGGAGGTCGCGAGGATATAGAACTGGTCTTGTAACCGGATGATGTCCATGATCCCGATCATCATATAGCATTCGGAATCCTCTTTCCGGAACCGCCTGTCCTTCCTACAATTCAACGCTTATGGGTACGGCAAAGACCGACGTGGCAAAACGCGTTCGCCGGGCGCTCACCCGGATGGCCAGCCGCCAAGCTTTGGGAAGCGAGGTCTCGGATCAGACCACTCCCGATGAACTTGCGCGGGCCGCCCGGAGCTACCTCGGAAGCGCGCAGATCGTGATCGCCTCGAACCGGGAGCCTTACATGCACGTCAAGGCTCCCTCGGGGATCGAGGTCGTCCGGAGTCCGGGAGGGCTGGCCTCCGCGCTCGACTCCGTGGCGCGTGCCACCGGGGCCACCTGGATCGCCCAGGGCGCCGCGGACGCCGATCGCCTCGTCGTGGATGAGGAAGGAAAGGTGCGGGTCCCGCCCGGCAACGAACGGTACACGCTGAAGCGGCTTTGGATCGAGCCGGAGGCCAGGGAGCTCGAGTACCGCCGATTCTGCAACGGTTGCCTCTGGCCGCTCTGCCACATCGTCTACGTGAGACCCCACTTCGTGGCGGCACAGTGGCGCGCCTACCAGGAGGTCAACGAGCAGTTCGCCGAGGCGATTCTTGCCGCGATCGGCTCCAAGCCGGGACTCGTCCTGTTGCAGGACTATCATCTTGGCCTCTGCGCATCGGTCCTCCGGGCTCGGCGTCCCGATCTCTCGATCATCATGTTCTGGCACATCCCGTGGCCGAATCGGGAGGTGTTCCGCACCTTCCCTTGGCGGCGCGAGCTTCTCGAGGGGCTTCTCGCCTGCGACCTGGTTGGCTTTCACATCCAGTATCACGCGAACAATTTTCTGGACACGGTGGCCCAGGAACTTGAAGCGCAGATCGACCACGAGCGATTCGCGATCCGCCGCCGGGGCCGCAAGACGTTCGTGCGGACCTACCCGATCAGCCCCGATGCCGCCGAGATCTCGCTCGCCGCTTCCGAGCCGTGGGCCGCGCGGGCCGCGGATCAAATCCGGGAACAGCTCGGTCTGGGGGGCGTGAAGATCGTGCTCGGAGTGGATCGCCTCGACTACACGAAGGGAATCCCCGAGCGGATGGTGGCCTATAAGCATCTCCTCGAGACCCGTCCTGAGCTTCGCGGTCAGGTATCGTTCATCCAGATCGGCGTTCCGTCTCGTGTGGATCTGCCCGAGTACCAGTCGCTGGCCGCCACGGTCGAGGAGTTGGCCGTGCGGCTCAACCAGCGGTTCGGTACGGCGGAGCGCCCCGCGATTCACCTCATCACGCGGAACTTGGGGTTTCGCGATCTGATTCCCTATTACGTGCTGGCCGACGTGGCCGTGGTGAGCGCGCTTCACGACGGGATGAATTTGGTGGCGAAGGAGTACGTCGCGGCGAAAGTGCATTTGGACGGCGCGCTGGTCTTGAGCCCCTTCACGGGGGCGGCGCGGGAGCTGGACCAAGCCATTCAGGCGAGCCCCTACGACACCGAGGCTCTAGCCGCCGCGATCGGGCGCGCGCTCACGATGGACCCGGCGGAACGCGCGCGAAGGATGCGGTCCATGCGCGAGGTCGTGGCCGGACAGAACATCTATGACTGGGCGCGCAAGATCCTGCGGGATGCGCGGCGTCTGCACCTCGTGCCGGGAGCCCCGCGTCCCGGCGCGTCCTCACGGTGACGCGGCCATTCTTCGAACGCCCGACCTGGCGGAGCGTCCGGCGGATCCTGCGCGAGGCGGACCGCACTGTGCTCATCGCGCTCGACCTGGACGGAACGATCGCTCCCTTCGCGCGACGTCCCGACCTGGCGAGGGTTCCGGAACGGACGCTTCGGTCGCTCGCGCGTGGCGCGGAGGCCCGAGCCGTCAGGATCGCAATCCTGAGCGCGCGCCCGCTCACGGACATGAGGCGCATGGTGCCGGTACGGAACGTGCTTCTCATCGGCCAGTACGGTCTCGAAGGCCCCCTGGGGCCCCCCACGCAGCTCCTCAAGCGGCTGCGGCGTGGGTGCGCGCGCGTGGCGCGAGCGCTGAGACCGCTTGTCGCGTCGGTCCGCGGCGCGCTGCTTGAGGTGAAGGGATTGACCGTGGCGGTACACGACCGGAACGTCCGGGATGCCCGGCGGCTGCGAGAGCTGCGTCGAGGGCTCAAGGCGGTAGCTTCGATGGAGGCAAGGAGTCATGGCTTTGTTCCCGTTCCGGGGCGGCATGTGGTGGATTTCGTGCCGCGGGGTCACGACAAGGGGCGCGCGCTCCGCGCTCTCAGGGCGAAGTTGAAGCCTGGGTGCGTGTTTTGTTTCGGCGATAGTCTCGGGGACGAACCTGCGTTTGCCGTGCTCGGCCGCCGTGATTTTCCGGTTCGCGTCGGCCGCGTCGGGACACGCGCGCGGTACCGGGTGGCGACCCTCACGGGGGTCACCCGTTTTCTCGATGCCGTGGCGGCTTGTCGTGCCGGCTCGGCGTGACCGAAGGAGGTGGAACCGTGCGAGTAGAAATGAGCTCCATCCTTCCCCCTGATTTCGGGACGCAGCTTCAGTCGATCCTGACCAGCGTCTCGGAAGGGCTAATCCTGTTCCTGATCTCGGCCGGCGTGTTCCTGCTTGGCTATCTTCTCGCGACGCTTCTCTCCCGCCTGGTTCAGACGCTCGTGTCGTTGATCGGCATCGACACGTCCTACGCGCGGCTGAGAGAGGCGGGGGGCCCGGCTCCCGAGTTCCCCCCGAGCCGCTTCGCGGGGTACATCACGTTCTGGTCGATCATCCTCGCGTCCATCATGGTCTCCCTTCGGATCATGGGCATGGACTTAGCACCCTCCATCACGGCCCGGCTTCAGGACGTCGTGCCACGCGTGCTGACGTCCGCTCTCGTCCTCCTCCTTGGGATTCCGATCGCGGCTGGGGCCGGGCGGATCATCGGCACGCTCCTGTCCTCGACCGGCGTGCGGCTGGGTCGCCTCCGCTCCCAGGCCATCGTCACGGTGCTGGTCGTCTTCATGGTGCTCATGGCCCTAGAGCAGCTCGGGCTCGCGGCGCAGCTCGTCATGGCGGTCGGAATCGCCGCGGTCGGCGCGGCGGGTCTCGCGTTGGCCCTCGCGTTCGGCCTCGGATGTCGCGACTTGGCGCGTGATCTCGTGGTCGAGTACCTGCGCGCCACCGACAGCGAGACTCCCGCCAACCGGTCATGACCGACACCGGCTTCCGTTTCTCAACCGTCGCGCACCTCGAGTTCCCCGCCGGTCCCGTCGCGACCGATTTCGCGACGCTCCGCGAGGGGATTGCCACAGTCCCACCCGGGTCCCTGTTCCATCACATCATCCGGATGGTCGTGCGCCACCCGCGCGCCCACGATCTGCCGCCCAACGACTTCGCGCGCTGGGTGGGGGTAGCCCTACAAGACCCGGAGACCGCGGAGCGCCTCGCCTTCGCGGGGACGCAGCCTCTCCTTCCGATGGAAGAGCTGCGTGCCTCGCTGCTCCGGATCCTCGACGACGTCATCGGTCGGAAACGTCCGGACATCGGGACTCCGCATGCTGCGGCTTTCCACTTCGTGACCGCGCGGAGCGTGAAGGCGCCGCTCGGCGTGGAGACGGAACTACCCGAGCAGGTCCCCGAGGTTTGGCGGCACGTGGATAGCGCAGCCGCCTTCTACCACCTGATCGAGGCGAGAGTGCTCGGTCCTGTGGAGGACGATCTGGTTCTCTGGCTCGAGCGTAACGGCGGTCACAAGCTCGCGGGCGTCGCGGAATCGTTGACGATGGGAGGGATGCCCCTGCTCCGGCTCCATCGCGAAATCGGCTCCCGCTGGCGCCGGGCGCTCATCCCGGCCCGCCTTGTGCGGCGGACCGAGGAGTCGGAGTCCGTGCGACGTCAGGAAGCACGTGAGGTTGTGGCGCGGTTTGCGGGGCGCCTCCGCAAGACACCTCAGGATGCCAAAGGATGAACGAGACCGTCCCGAGCGTGGAGGTGGACTCCCCCTTGCTGGATTCCGCCGAACCCGAGATGAACGGATGGCTTCACCGCTACGAGCGGGTCGTGGGTCCGGACACACTCCGGGCGCTCGAGGCGATCGCGCGGCGGCTCAAGGGCCATCGCATCGTCATGGTTAATACGACCAAGACGGGGGGAGGCGTCGCGGAGATCCTGCACCGCTTGGTGGTCATCCTGAACGAGCTGGGCGTTCCAACCACCTGGGAAGTCATGGAGGGGGACGACCGTTTCTTCGGCGTGACGAAGAAGATCCACAACGCGCTTCACGGGCATTCCGAAACGCTCACCGCGGAGGATCGCGAGATCTACATGGAGCGGACTCGCCGCGAAGCACAACGCCTTGCGCTCGACGGCGACCTCATCCTGATTCACGACCCGCAGCCCGCGGGGCTCATCGCACTCCGTCGCGCACCCGGCCAGCGCTGGGTATGGCGGTGTCACATCGATCTCTCTTCCCGCGACCCGGATCACTGGGAATTCCTGCGGCCGTCCGTATGCCAGTACGACGCGTCGATCTTCTCGGCAATCGAGTTCGTCCCCCCGCTCCCCATTCCCACCTACCTCGTGCCGCCCTCCATCGACCCGTTCTCCGCCAAGAACCGCGACATGGAGCAGGAGGAGGTCTCATCCATCATGGAGCGCCTCGATCTGCCGCGCCGGGGTCCCTGGGTCACGCAGATCTCCCGCTTTGACCGCATCAAGGACCCGATCGGGGTGATCGAAGCCTTTCGGATGGTGCGCGCGAGGCGGCGCGCCCGGCTCCTCCTCGCGGGTGGAGGAGCAAGCGACGATCCCGAGGGCGCTCAGGTGCTGGCGGAAGTGCGGGAGGGCGCGGCGAAGGTGAAGGACGTGACCGTGCTGGAGCTACCGCCCGGATCGGACGTCGAGATCAACGCGCTCCAGCGCGCCTCGGCCGTGGTCATGCAGAAATCGCTCCGGGAAGGCTTCGCGCTCACGGTCTCCGAAGCGCTGTGGAAGCGGCGCGCCGTCGTTGCGAGCGCGGTCGGCGGGATCCCCTTACAGGTATTGCACGAGCGCACGGGGCTGCTCTCGCGCTCGATCGAAGGCGCGGCGCTCCAGACCATCCGCCTTCTCGACAACTCCGACCTAAGGCACGAGCTGGGCGCCGAGGGGCACGCGCACGTCCGCGATAACTTCCTCCATACGAGGGAAGTTCGCGACTACCTGGCGGTGTTCACCTCGCTCCTTTGAGCGGATCGCTCTTGCGCGCGACGCACTCCAACGTCCCCCCACGGCCGCCGAGCGCCTCGAGAACCACGAGGAGGAACGCCGGAAGGAAGATCGTGGCCATCAGCGCGGCTTCCAGAACGTATCGGGCGGATCCGAAGAGCGACCGTTTCCCCTTCAAGACCTCATAGAATTCGTCACGGGGAAACCCCAGCGCGTTGAGGACGCTTTGCAGAATTCCGTACAGGTTCTGCTCCCAGGAGAGGGTCCGGATGACCTCCACCCGAAATCCCGCCTTGCCCAAGGCGGCCTTCAGGGAAGCCCGGTTGAAATGGAAGAGATGCCGCGGCGGATCCAGGTGAAACCACGACCCGCCGAAGAGGCGCGCCTGCCACGAATCGATATTCGGCGCGGCAACGAGGAGGGCGCCCCGCTCGTCGATCCATAGCGCGCAGAGGCCCAGGACATGATCCGGGTCGGGCAGATGCTCCAGCACATGCCAGATGGAAATGAGATCGAACGACCCCGGCGGGTACGTGTCGGACTCAAGCGGTCCAACGTGGAGACGAATCCCCGCCAACTCCGATGCTCTTCGCCCCGTCTCCTCCAAGAGCTCCGTCCCGTCGCAGCTCAACCCAGAAGCCGAAAGACGCGCCAGGAACTGACCGCTCCCGCAGCCCAGGTCAAGGACCCTCCCCACGCCGTCGGGGCGGATCTTCGCCACGAGCCGCCGGGCGAGCCGGGCCCGGCCGTCGCGAAATCGGTCGACCACGTCCTCGATGGGAGGAACGAACTTTCTTGCCCCGGCCCCGTAGTAGTCGGCGTCGTAGGAGGCCGCGAGCGCATTCGGACGTGGGCGCGGGTCGAGCAACATGCGTTCGCAGCGCCGGCAACGCCTCAGGCCGAACCGTGTCTCCGCGACGCGAAAGCCGCGCAATGCGGGCGCAAGGTCCCGGGAGCCGCATGCACATACGACGACCGGTTCGAATGAGGGCGTGCTCACGCGTCCGCGCGTGGCGGTATCGGCGGAACCTCCGCGCGTGCGTACCCGCCGACGGAGAGCCTCCGGCCCTCTGGCTCGAATATCGAGAAACGGCGAAGGCCCCATCGGTGCAGGCGGTACTTGAGACACACCGCAAGCACCCCCAATCCATAGCGAACCGCGCGAGGGAATGAGATGCTCGAGGCCTCCACGAAGTAGCGGGTCGGACAGCTCACTTCGCCAATCCGGTATCCAAATGCCACGGCCTGGGCGAGCATCTCGTTGTCGAAGACGAAGTCGTTGGAGTTCTCCTCGAGCGGAAGCGACTCGAGCACTTCACGGCTGAAGGCGCGGTACCCGGTGTGGTACTCGGAGAGCTTGCGCTGCAGCATCACGTTCTCGATCAGGGTCAGGATGCGGTTCGCGACGTACTTGTATCGGGGCATCCCTCCCTTCAGAGCACTCGTGCCGAGCATGCGGGACCCGAGCACGGTGTCGTAGACCCCGTTCGCGACCATGGACGCCATCGCGGTGACCAGGGCCGGCGTGTATTGGTAGTCGGGATGGACCATGATCGTCACGTCGGCGCCGGCGCGGAGCGCTTCCCGGTAGCAGGTCTTCTGATTCCCGCCGTATCCGAGGTTTCGGGAATGGATGAATGTCGTGATGCCCAGCTGGCGCGCGAGGCGGGACGTTTCATCCTGGCTCGCGTCGTCGACGAGAATCACGTGATCCACGATGTCGTGCGGGAGCTCATCGAAAGTCTGCCGCAACGTCTTGGCGGCGTTGTACGCGGGAAGGACCACGACGACCCGTTTTCCGTGGATCATGGCCGTGAGGTCATCGCGCGATGCCTTCCCCGCGCCGGCCGATCGCGATTTTCAGATTTGCCGCGGCGTCCGGGTTTCTTGGATCCAACTCGACCCCTGACTCCGCCGCGCGGCGCGCGTCCTCGTTCCTGCCGAGCGCGAGGTAGGCGGCCGCGAGGTTGCTCCAGGCTGCCGCCGTGGCGGCCTTCTCCAGCCACCACTGGCGCTTGATCGCGATCTCCAGGGTGTCGGCCGCGTCCTGCCACCGTTGGTCCATCAACGCCGCGTAGCCGAAAAAGGCCATCGGCTGCGCCAGGTCCGGATAGAGGGCAGCCGACCGGAGCGCGATCGCGCGCGCTTGGACGACATCGCCAACCTGCATGAGGGCATTGCTCGCCTGATCCATAATCTGCGCGTTCACCGTGTCGCGCGCCACGGCCTCCTGGAATGTGGCCTGAACGTCCGCAATCGAGCTCTCGGGAGGTTTGAGTCGCGTCCGAGCCGCGGCGATGCGTCCGAGGTTGGCGTAATAATAACCGTTCTGGGGCTCGGTCCGTATGGCCGAGCGCTCGGCACGATCGGCTCGCCTGAGGAGCGCGGGGGCGGCGTTCGGTTCCCGTTCCGACTCGACCAGGAGCGAGGACCCCAGAAAATCATCGTATCGGGAATCCCAAGGAGCCAAGTTCGACGCGCGGAGAAACGCCTGCGCCCGCGCCGGGCTCCCGGGCTCCGCCGTGACCCCCGCCTTCTCGTGGACCTGCGCGCCGATCGGCAAGATTACGAGCAGCACGAAGAGCGCCGCGACCGGTAGCCCCGCAAGGATACGCGGCCAGCCCCGGGCCGGATCCCTCCGCGCGCGCGGCGCACGCTCCTGGCGCGCGGGCGGATCCTCGGAGCCCGCGGCCGAGAGCCAGCCTGCCAGCGCTGCCGCAAGGCTCCCGAGCGCGACAACGGTGAAGCTTGCGAGGTCTTGAACCGCGAACCCGACCAGGGATGCTCCGGCCGCGACCGCTCCCTCGCGTGCAGCCGCGTCGCCCTGGCGCGTGGCGCGCCAGATCGCGCCCGCGGCGAAAAGGATGACGAGGAGCGCCGAGATCCCGCCCAGGATCCCTTGCGTCGCGAGGATCTGGATCGCTTCGTTGTGAGCCTTGTTCGGGGTGCGCCCCCACTCCGCCTGCCAATACGCAGAGGTCCGGTACCGCGGAAACATCGTGCCGAACGCGTCGACGCCGACGCCCAGGAGCGGCTCATCGCGCGCCATGCCGAGTCCCGCGCGCCAGATGTGGAGCCTGGACTGGGTCGTCGGCGCGCTCAGGCTCGCGATCTCGCGAACGCGAGTCGTCAGATTGGGCCCCATGGGGGAACGCGCGACGAGAAACGCGGCGGCGGCGATGGCGAGGAGCGAGGCGAGAGCCGCTGTCGGGATCCGCGACGACCGTCTCGGCGAGCGGGCCGTGGCCTGTCCGCCGGTGCTCCCCCGGGCCGCAAGGCGCAGGAAGGCCCACGCGACGGCTGCCGCCCCCAGACCGATCCAGGCCCCCCGGGAGAGCGTGGCGGCGATCACGACGATCGAGACCGTCGCCACCAGCGCCCAGAGAGTGCGCTCGACGGCGCTCCGGATTCGGATCGCGAGCCAGCCCGTCAGAGGCACCGTCATGCCGAGGTAAGCGCCCAGCATGTTGGGGTGCCCCAGCGTGCCGAAGACGCGCACGTCCCCTCCGAACGTCGCGGTGCGGGTCCAGACGAAGGGGTCGAGCCCGGCGAGCTGGATGATGGCGTAGGTGGCCGTCACCGCGCTCGCGAAGCCGGCCGCCCGCGCGTATCGAACGAGGGTGAGGGCACGCCCACGCGATACGCCACGCGAAATGAAGTAGACGATCGACGTGGCGCACGCGGTCACGAGGCCCGCGGTACTGTCGGGGGCGCCGTGCAAGCTCTGCCCTCGGTTCGGTGACACGATCGTGGATGCGACGGACGAGACGAGAAAGAGGATGACGCCGGCGCCGAGCGGATCCCGCCGCGCCCCCGAGACAGCGCGGGAGCCGAGGGAGGCGAGCAGGCGTCCGGGATCGCCCTTCAGAGCCGCCGCGAAGACGGCAGCGAGCCAACCCCATAGGAAGAGGAGCGCCCCGGTCGCGAGGAACATCGTTTGGGGAACCTCGAAGCACTCCGCGGTCACGCGCGAAAAGAAGATCGGCACGAACGCGAGGAGTACGATGAGAACAATCTCCTCGAAGCGGATTCGAGAGCTGCTTGGCTTCATCCGGGCGATAGAGCGAGACACCCCATCGCGAGGTGGCGACGGGGTGTCTCGATGGAAATGCGTCGAAAGGTTATCGGGCTTATTTGAGATGCTTCGAGACGAGCTTCGTCATCTCGAACATGCTCACCTGGCGTTTCCCGCCGAAGACCGCGCGGAGCTTGTCATCAGCGTTGATCATCGTCCGTTTGTTCTTGTCCTGCAGCTTGTTCTTCTTGATGTACGCCCAAAGCTTCTTCGTCACCTCGGTCCGCGGGATCGCCTTCGATCCGACCACCTCGGAGAGAATGGCGGACGGCTGCATGGGCTTCATGAACGCTGCGCTGGGGCGACGCTTCTTCGCTACCTTTTTCTTCGCGCCTTTCTTGGCAGGCATGCACCTCTCCTTTCGTGAGCGTCTCGCCGATCCGGACCGTCGGCACCGAGGGGAATAACTACCACGTACCAGGGAAGAGGGCAATGTTTCATAGGTAGATCGGGTTCGAACGGAAAAAATGGAGCGGAAGACGGGATTTGAACCCGCGACAGCCACCTTGGCAAGGTGGAGCTCTACCGGGCTGAGCTACTTCCGCTCTCGAGGTAAATTGTCGGGTTGGACCGGGGAATTCTAATCCCCGTCCCGACCCCCGTCAAGCCGGCTAGGCTCGGCCCGGCCCCGTCTCCTGCACGGTGTCCAGCCACTTGTGAAACCCCGTGCCCATCCGGCGCGACGCGTTCGCTTGCCTGTAGAGCTGCAGGTATTTCCGGGCCGACGCCTCCCATGAGAAGTCGCGAGCCATTCCGCTCCGGCGCACGCGTAAGAGGGCGCGCGGCTCCTCGTAAAGGCGGACCGCAGCCTCCACGGCGTCGACAAGCGCCTCAGGCGTGTACGGCGCGAATACGATCCCGGTCCCCCCTTCCGATCCGGGTGAATAGGGTTCGACCGTATCCGCGAGACCCCCCGTCCAGCGCACCACCGGGACCGTTCCGTACCGCATGCTCATCATCTGATTGAGACCACATGGCTCGTAGCGAGAGGGCATGAGGAAAAAGTCACTCCCCGCCTCGATCCGGTGGGCCAACGGGTCGTCGAAACCCTTCCGGAATCGGAGCCGGTCTGGATACTTGGTCTCCAACACAGCGAAGAGCTCCTCGTAGCGCTTCGATCCGCTGCCGAGAAGGACCCATTTCGCGGGAAGGGAGAAGAGCCGGTCGGCCGCGGGCTCGATCAGATCGAAGCCTTTTTGCTCGGCAAGACGCGAGATGATTCCAAACAGAGGCTGGTCCGGCTGCGATGGAAGTCCCATTTCGTCGAGGAGCGCCGCCTTGCACACGCCCTTCAGCTCGAGGCTTTCCGCGTCATAGCGGGCCGCAATCGCCCGATCGGTACGCGGATTCCAGATGCGGACGTCGATTCCGTTCAAGACGCCGACGAGGTCTTCGTGCCGCGCATTCAGAACGCCTTGTAGCCCAAACCCGAACTCCTCCCCCGACTGGATCTCCTCGGCGTAGCGTTCGCTCACGGTTGTGATGACATCCGCAAAATGGATCCCCGCCTTGAGGAAGTTCATCTTTCCCCAGAACTCGAACGGGGATAGCGGATAGAAATACTCCGGCGGGAAACCCGCGATCGCCATGGAGTCCGGATCGTAGACGCCTTGATACCCCATGTTGTGGATGGAGAGGATCGTCGCGGTCATCTGAAAGAAGGGGTCCTCGGCGTAGATCGTTTTCAAGTAGGCCGGCACGAGCGCGGCCTGGTGGTCGTTCGCGTGGATTACCTCGGGCGTGAACGCGAGCGCGCGCATGGCTTCCAGGCACGATCGCGAATAGAAGGCGAACCGCTCGGCATTGTCAGGATAGGCTTCCCCGGTCGCGGGATCGTTATAGATCCCGGGACGCCCGAAATAGAGGTCGTTGGCGATGAAGTAAAAGGAAAGGTGGGGCGTGAGCTCCGCGCTCCGAAGCAAATAGATAAGGGCGCGCTTGTCCTCCCCGCGCACCGGAACTTCGATCTCGGAGGTCAGCTCGAGCGACGAACCCTCAGGGAGCGTCAGCCCGGCGTAACGTGGCAGGAAAACCGAAACCGCGCATCCTAAGTCGGCGATCGATTTCGACAATGCTCCAACGACGTCCGCGAGACCGCCCACCTTGGCGAACGGAACCGACTCGGCACTCAGGATCGCGACGCGAAAGCGCTGGGTCATGCGGTTCTCCGTTTGGAGCGCGGGATCAGAGCTGGATGTCGCGTAGGTACTGAGCCGCCTCTTCGGGCGACGTCGGGTTGATGTAGAAGCCGGTCCCCCACTCGAAGCCCGCCACCTTGGTGAGCTTGGGCATGATTTCGATGTGCCAGTGATAATAATCGAGGCGGGCGTCGCGACACGGGGCACTGTGCACGATGAAGTTGTAATGCGGCCGGTTGAGCGCCTTGTTGATCCTGCCAAGCGTGTCCTTGAGCGATTGAGCGAGCGATGCGAACTCGCTCTTCTGGGAGTCCTCGAACGCGGAGACATGGCTCCGGGGGAGAATCCAGGTCTCGAAGGGAAAGCGCGGCGCGAAGGGCTCGAAGGATACGAAGTGCTCGTTCTCTGAGACGATGCGTTTTCCCTCGCGAATCTCCTGCTCGATCATGTCGCAGAAGACGCAACGTTCCTTGAGCCGGTAATGCTGGAGGCTACCGTCGAGCTCCTCCGTCACAACCTTGGGAATGATCGGCGTGGCGATGAGCTGGGTGTGGCTGTGCTCCAGGGAGGCCCCGGCGGCCTCGCCGTGGTTCTTGAAGATGAGGATGTATCGGAACCGGTTGTCGTTCTTGAGATCGACGACGCGGTCGCGGAACGCCCAGAGGACGTTCTCGATCTGCTCCTCGCTCAGCTCGCTCAGCTCCTTCGTATGGTCGGTCGTCTCGATGATGACCTCGTGCGCCCCGATCCCATTCATCTTGTCGTAGAGGCCCTCGCCACGGCGATCGAGACCCCCTTCGATCTGCAGCGCCGGAAACTTGTTCGGCACCACACGCGTGGTCCAACCCGGTGTATTGGGCGGGGTCCCCGGCTCGCGATAGGCCAGAATCTCCGAGGGAGTTTTGTCCTCGTTGCCGACGCAGAAGGGGCACCCTTTGGCGTTTGCGGGGCGCTGGCCCGATCCAT
>Ga0066686_10000019_pt1 | contig 34005 bp, 29 predicted proteins | sample GraSoiAngelo_135_FD_65627 | JGI IMG/M metagenome (GOLD analysis project Ga0066686, IMG submission 65627) | Grasslands soil microbial communities from the Angelo Coastal Reserve, California, USA - 14_0929_05_40cm | ecosystem: Environmental > Terrestrial > Soil > Grasslands | place: USA...
GAAATCGCAGTCGTGTTCGACGAAGCCACACCACTCAAATCGGCAGTCTACCCGTCCTTACATGCTGGGGGACCGATTTTTCGCTCTTCGCAGCCACTTGCCCCAGTCCAGGGTCGACCTCCCGCTCAGTCCACTCCGGGCCTTCGAGGCTTGACTGGGTCCGAAACCTCTTTGCGTCTGCCTCTCGGACGTGGATAATCAAACTCTTGGTTCATTATCTACATCTCCGACTGCCTTGCTGAGCTCTAACACGGCACGAAGGATCACGTCTCCCTGCTTGTTAAACCTGACAAGTTGCGAGACGACCTCTACCGAGCTCCAGAGCACTTTGGATAGCGGGCTCCGTATCTTGGTCGTTCCGCCCACCCCCGGCTCCATGACTCATCTTCTTTTGCGTCGGGACCGAGGGACGCGTCTGGAGCGGCTACGTACAGCTGCGCGTTGTCTCCTCACCGCTCTCCTCTCTCTAATCGTCTGCTTCATCCTTGCGACGGAGTTCGCGCCGTCGGCCCATGCTGCCTTCGCCAACTCTTTGAGGGCGGGATTCCTTGCCTCTTCCAAAGTCCTCACCTTGATGTGACGAGCTCGCTTGCCGATACCTTGGAGCAGGTGATATCGATCGTCGAGTTTCGCCCCGAACAAGAATCCAAGGGTGGCACGTCCTCGCACGGGCGATATGTAGCAGATACGGTCGAGCGGAGAATCGCTAATCGAGTAGTTGATCGCGTCATAGTAAAGAGACTCGTGCGACTTAGACATCGCTTTTCTTACAATGCCCCGCAACTCTCTGATAATTGACTGTACTTGGTCAGGATAGTTAGAGAGAAATTCTTCCACGATATCAGCCACAGACAATTCTCTCCTCTATGGGAGGTCAAGCCTTAGCGGCCCAGATATTTAGGCAAAGTCTGACCTCCCCTCATGTTTGAGGAGAATCAAAGGAAGCTCAAGACTGGGCTTTGGGTCTCCCTCATGCCCCTTGGGAATCGATGAACGGTTGATGGCTTGTGCGCTTCTCATTCTAAATGATGGAGGCCTAGCCAACAAAACAGTTCATGGAGAGCAATTGCAGTGCGGGCCGAGCTGTGCCTCAGAAACGTCGAGGATACGATGGCGGTTATGGAAATCCACCCCAAAACGGCCTAACAGCGCCGCTTGCGATTGCGGCAGTGCGAGCTAGGGTGGATTAAGATGTGGTGTTTGGGAGGAACTTACAGGAGATCCAAGCACGGGCCATTTGCGAGCTCTGCCACCGACAATTCGGAGTGTCATGACGATGATTGAAACGCATGCAGCAAACGCTACCGCCGCTATGCTTATCCAGTGTCCTGTAAGAAATCCTGCGATCGAGTCGTACAGTGTCGAGGTTTTTGCGGGAAGGTCATTTCTGATCACGAACGTGTCGGAGAACGTTGGGGCCTGGTCCCCTATGAAACGAGACTCCAAGCTCATTTGCCACGTGTAGGACAACTGGCCCGCGCTGACCGTGACTTTTCCAAAGCCAATGCCTGCGTTCATGTCTGCAGGTGACCCGTTGATCCAGCAGCAGACGGAAGGGTCGACTGTGGGACTCGGTCTCGCTGACATTGCGGTGGCAAAATAGTTCGTATCCGCTCTGGTGAAATTGACTTGGCCATTCTGCTGGCTGAAGACCCCCTCGATCACATTTACAACTCCTCTTCCTCTCGAGTAGACACTATCTGACCCGTCATCTGCCACGCAATCGGGGGAATAAACCACTCCTACTACCGATGATGTGACAGGCTCAGCAGTCCCCCAACAAGTGAGCTGTTTTGACCGAGCGTGTACATGAGCATGGCCGTTGATAACTAGGTCCACTCCTTCTGAGAAGAAGAGGTTCCATTTCTGAGCGCCCGGGTTGTGACCGTTAAAGGTGCCGCTGCCTTCGCAGGACGTTGCGAGATCAGGCGAGAGACACGGTTTGTGGTCGAAAATTATCACCCATTCACCGTTGACTTTGGCCTGTTCGATGACTCCTTTGAGCCAGGACCAGCGTTTGGCGAAGCTCATGTTGTTACACGTCGCCAGTGGACAGTAGCTATAGGTCGTCGTAGTGGTGCCGTTGCCGATCTTCTCTGCCCCAGCTATCATGACAAACCTAGCAATGGGTCGGTCGAGTGGAAAATCCCAATATCCTTCTCGTCCATAGCATCCCGAGTAGAGTGACGCGTCTGGACATCCAACTGTCGAAGGGATGAAACCTATACCCGGTGGCTTCGGGAGACAGTTGGGTGAAGTGAACGCGTCTATGTACCCATCCTTGGCGAAAGTCGAATTCCCGTCCTCGTGGTTCCCGACCACTTGAATCCAAGGGAAATTCGCGCCTAGGCTCGGTTGGATGTTGGTCTTAACGAAATTGCACCATAAGACTTCGTTTCCTGTCGGGGGGAAATTGCTGGAGGTTCCATTGTAACTGATGTCGCCATCGTCCACGAAGAAGCTGAGCCCAGGAGGGAGCGCTTGGAGGCTGGCGGCCGAATTGACAAAACTGCTCGTTCCGTTCTGACCAGAGCCAAAACTCGCACCGTATTGACCTGTATCCCCAGCAAAAGCAAAAGTAAAGCTCACGTCCGCCTGACTTTCAAACGGAATCAGGAAGATGGTGCCGAGACACAAAATGATGAGACACTGGAAAACCATAGCCTTTCTGTTAGTCATCTGTCGCACCTACTTCCGACGTGGCGAGATGGCTGGCCGCTGCACAAGCTAATCGTGAACGCGTCGCCTATCTTCACTGGTACGATGGTTGTTTCCCGGATCACGCCTAGACCTCTTCTCGGGGGTATGCAGATGCTTTCATTATTATGCTCTGCACTTGTTTGGGAATCCCTCAATACCCCTAGATATCCAGGAAGCTCCAGCTAGGATGAATCCAGGTCTGGCCTGGTTCTCAACGCGAAGCAGTTGGCTATCTACGGTTCTGGGAAAACCAGTGTTGTATGAGGGCCGGTTCCCAGACTTGGGATAGAGGGTGGACTCCCCCAGTCAGTGAAAGCAATCCGCTCGTCTTAGCAAACGTGAATCGCCCAATAACAGGCCCTGAATCGCAATCTGTCAGCGACCATCAACGGACGCCTTGACGGTCTGAACGAACATGCTAACGATTCCACTTTCTCAGAATTCCGGACTCGCGTATAACACGCCCTGACAAGGAGAAATCACCCATTCTCCCCGCCAGAGGGAAACGGGCCCTGAAAAATCGACCGGGTACGGACGCGGCCGTTTGAGACACAAAAGGCGAATCCTAAACCGTGCCCATAACAAGACTAGTGACAGGTAGGTGAAACTGCAAAAGAAACGATGAATCTTTCTTTGGTCAAGAAATCCTTATGGCCCCCGTCGGGCTCCTATTTTCCCGCCCGCGCGCCCGAATGAGACCAACGTTGAGCCAAAACAAGACAACGCCCGCTCACAGAACTGGTTCACACCGCCCAGCGGTTGAAGCTACGATTCAAGCCCACCGTGTCAAGCCAGTTGCCGAGGAGCCGGATTACGATGTGGTCACCTTCGACTGCTACGGCACGTTGATAGACTGGGAGACAGGCATCGGGGAAGCGTTCCATGAGGCGTTGACAGGTGTTGAACGGAAAACCGTGTCCGCCAAGAAGCTCGTTGCACTCTCTGATGAGGAAGAGAGACGCGTGGAGAAAGAGAAGCCGTACAAGTCATACCGAGAAGTCCAATCACTAGCAGTCAAAACCATCGCCCGAAAAATCGACTGGAGCCATCCAGACCCTGATATTCTCTCCGAAGCCCTCCCGAGATGGAAACCCTTCCCAGACACAAACCCCTCGCTCAAAAGGCTCGCCAAATCTTACACCCTAGGAATACTCTCGAACGTGGACAACGACCTCCTAGCCGCCACCCTCACCCACTTCACAGTTCCATTCGAGATAATCATAACCGCTGAACAGGTCAGGTCCTACAAGCCAAGACCGGCCCATTTTAGGGCAGCTCGAAGAGTCATCGGCACAAACCAGTGGCTTCACGTCGCAGGAAGCCTCTACCATGACATTGAACCAGCCACGAAACTCGCCATCTCAACCATCTGGGTCAACAGGAACAAACAGAAACCTGTACCAAGCGCTCTTCGCCGCACAGCGAAGAAGGTCCGAAATCTAACAGAACTCGCGAACCGGCTTCAAGGCTAACCGCAGGTTTCCTTCTCGCTCTAGATCGAGAAATCTCGAGAGTCGACAGAGACGTTGACTCCCTTCAGGAAGCACTGCGAGTCCCTCAACTGTCCTGCTAGTGTAAAGGACGCATCAAAGCGGATTCTAAAATGAACTTTCCCAGCCTCTCCCTGGAACACGATTCGAACTTCGCCGAGCCTTCTGTCGTCCGTGGACTCGTGAACCAACTTCAAGTTCCTATCACGTCGTGCAAACCAGTCCAACACTGCCTGTCGAAGCAGCTGGGAGACCGCGTCGAACCGGACTCCTTTATGGCTCTGGCCGAAATCAACGGTGAGTGCTTTCCGACACTCTTTTCCAACGCTGTCAACATAGACGAAGGTCTTCTGGACCATTGACTTGCCGGAAAGTGTATCTGTCAAGCGCGGCTCGACATAACGATTCGCACGTTCAATATAGCGATTGTTTATGTGTCGCATAATCCACCGCATGGGAGGCTCATGTTGCCACATATTTGTGACAGGTGCGGAGAAACCTTCGACGACAGCGAACTCAACATCCAAGACCATCAGATTCTTGACAATGACGGAAAATGGGCGACCGAGACGACTTATAGATGCTTCTCATGCGTCAAGAGAGACACATTCGGCTAGAGCCACCAGCTCACACCGTCGGGTGAGCCGCCTCGCGGCATATTTAGCCCATTAATTCATTGAAGCCGCTACTTTGAAACCATTATCGTGCCCGTCACTCTAGAGGAGCTGACTAGGTAGGTTCCGGGGACGAACGACCAGAAGATGGTAGCCGTGAACCCGAATGTTAGACCGGCCTGGTATGAAGGGAACAGTCTGGTGGCAGTCAGAAACTGAGACCCTCCGGGGCTGAGCAGAATTGTTGCGGAATCGCTGGTGAAGATGGGGACACCAGCTATGGTTCCGGTGATGTGTAGTCTAACTTGCAGAGGTGTAACTGGGTTCGGGTTAGCCACCTGTCCCCTCCAAGTCTCTAGGGGGTTGGATGAAACGGAAATCTTCCGGGTCCACGCGAACTTGGCGCTTCCGAAGATTGGTTCTCGCGGTTGGACCTCGACAAAGAGAATCCCTGCTCCCACGGCGACGCTTCCACTGGAGGCTCTTATCACTACGACATATCGGCCCGGAGGCGTATCCACCTTGGCGGTAGTCGTGAGGACTGTGTGTGCTGTTCCATCAACAACGAGACTCACGCTGGTCGGGTTGAGGGCCGTTGACAAGCCGTTAGGCAGGACGGGAAAAGAGGAAGAGGTTAGACCTACCGTTCCTATGAACCCTCCGACACTGAAAATCAGAATTGAACTGACAACCGAAGAACCAGCGGGAGTTGAAAGCGTGGGACCGGTGTTGAAGGTCACTCCTGCAGACGACCCGGCGGTCGGACTTATCGGGACTAGGAGTGTTCTAATCCCAACAAAGCCTTCGTCAGTATCCTTAACAGTCAGTCTGATGGAAAAGTTGCCCGAATAGTCGGCGCCCCCCATTTGGGGCTGGCCGAACCTGTGAGTGATGAACGGGAAGATCGAAACCTGCCCCTGACCATCGCCGAAATCCCAAGTGTAAGTGCTGAGGCCGCGGTCGGGCAGTGAATTGAAATCAGCGTCGAAACTGTCCGTAGCGTTGAAAAATACGGTGCTTCCCTTTAGAGGCATAGCCGGCAGAAAGGTAAAGGCTGCAACCGGGCCGAGTTTCCCTGCTACGTTTTTGAAATAACCATCAGAGGTGGAGACGGCGATTGGGTTCAAGCCCAGTACCAGCCGCGTGTCGCTTTCGGCAGCGTTGGCAGGGTTCGCAGTTCCTGCAGCTAGCACAAGGGGGCTGACCCCAGTGTCGACGACCCGGAAAGCCAAATGGACAAGGCTCCCAAACGCGCCGTCGAACGAGCTTCCAAGGTTCACAACTGAGAGCCGAATGATGCCGGGAACGGCGAGGTCCTGGAGAGCTACGAAGGGGTTGGTGAAGACGGTTCCGGTGCGAACATCCACCGTTGTGGCCTGAATGAATGATGAGTCATAATAGAGTACAAACTCGTACCCGTTGAACGACGGCGCATCAGCCACGTTAACCTCAAAAGTCACTACGGTCCCTGGAACTAGGGCCGTGTCCGTGACATTAGATGAACTGTAGGAATTGCTGAAGACACTTACGACAGGCAACGTGCTCTGCCCAGTCGAGGAATGGATTGCATAGGGTGACAGACCGCCCAATGTGAGTCCCAGAAGGACGAGAGCAAGAATCTCTCTCAGAGAGATCCTCATTGTCTCAGGAAGCCTCAAAGCAACTACAGTTGCCTAGGGTTAGCTTTTATCACTTTCGTGCGCACATGTCCATATGCGGCTTTCTTCCTACTCACGGGGTGGCGATGGTTACAGTAGAGTCCTCTTGAGAAGGTCGAGTGATATGTTTCCCCCTGAAATGACCAAGACGACTTTCTTACCGAGACCTCTTAGCCGCTGACCTCCGAGAAGGGCAGCTAGAGAGGCCGCACCTGAAGGTTCTGGAAATATGTGCGCGTCGTGAATTAGGAGCTTCGTCGCCAAGAGGATATTCTCTTCTGACGCCGTTAAGACTTGGTCAACGTATAGCTTACACGCCTCAAGAGTGAGATCCCCGACGCTGGACGGAATAAGCCCGTCCGCTAAAGACCTAGGAGCACTGATGTCAACGGGCTTCCCAGCTTCGAGAGCCGCGGTCATCTTCCCCGCGCCAACCGGTTCCACACCAAAGACGCGAACTGGTGGTCGGGTAGACTTGGCCGCCAGAGCTATCCCTGAGATCAAGCCACCTCCTCCCACAGGGACAATCACTGAATCAACATCTGGTAGCTGTTCTACAATCTCCAGTCCACAAGTCCCGTTTCCTGCAATAACATCCGGGTCGTTAAATGGGTGGACAAAAACGGCCCCAGTCTCGCTCACGATTTCCCGAACTTTCTCCTCTCTCTCCTTGTGACTCTTTCCAAACCTGACCGCTCGCCCACCGAACTCTTCGATGACGCTTAGTTTTTCGGGGACGATCGTTTCAGGAACTATTATTATCGAATGCTTTCCTAGCAGTCGAGAGCTGTATGCCACGGCCATTCCATGGTTTCCCGAGGAGACTGCAACCACCTCTCTCTCCGGCACTTGAGAGATCTTGTTGTAGGCTCCTCGAATCTTGAAAACCCGTATAGGCTGGAAGCACTCAAGCTTTAGATAGATTCGGCAGTCAAGGCGTCTCGACAGGACAGGCGACTCGACTAGAGGAGTTTTGCTCGCCACTCCCCTGATTCTATCCTTTGCAGCGAGCATATCAGGCATCGTAGGAAGACGCTGTCTAGTCGGCTGCATTCTCGTGTGCCCTGTCAAACCTGAGGAAGGTGCCGAACCAAGTTCTGCGGAACCAGGAGATTTTCAGCGCGTTGGTCGGGTCGAGATGTGAGCCGAGCGTCGGATAGTGCAATCGTAATGTTCCGAAGAACGCCCGCGAGGAGGCTTGCCTCTCGCACCCTTAATGCTGACCTGCCAAGCATGTTCTTGAAGGCCCGTAGAGCCAGGCTTGTCTCCTCTGCATTGATTCCTGCCAGCCGTGCTGATTTTTCTAGAAAGTTCACCATGATCGTTTTGACAGATTGTGGTGCGAGTTCGTCGGATGAGTCGTTTTCGAGTGTATTGAACAGTTCGCAGAAGATGATTGCTGCTGCGTGTGAAAGGTTGAGTGTGGGGTAATTTGGAGATGAGGGGATAGTAACGGTCATGTCGCAGAGTGCTAGTTCTTGATTGGTGAGACCTGTTCCCTCCCTCCCAAAAACCAGGGCAACAGACCCGCTGGCTTTCTTGAGTTGTTCCGCTAGGTCCCTCGGGCTCGCTGGTCGTCGTAGGACTCGGTATTGGGAGCGGGCTCTCTGGGATGTTGTCCCTACTGTCAGATCTTGATCCGCAACAGCTTCCGAAAGCGATCGAAACCTCTCTGCGTTCTCCAAAACCTCTTGTGCGTGGCCTGCTCGCATTTTCGCTCTACCTTCGATTCGGGCGATTGGGTTGACGAGTCGGAGGTTTGCTAGGTCGAAGTTTTTCATCGCTCGTGCGACGAACCCGATGGTTTCATCATACCCGGGCTCGACCATTACCACGGTTAGGTGAGGCATATGAGACAGGATCGAGTATGGCTCTTCGACTTCAGTGTTTCCTTCTGCTTACAGCCCTGAGTAGACTGAAACGTCGGGATGCGGGTCCTAGAAACTGACTATGACGAGGATTATCACCGAGACAATAGAGGCTACGAGTCCCATGAGAAAGGAGAGGGCTGACCCAGTCCAGTAACGCCTCCTGGTTGGATAGACCGTGTAAAAGAAGAGGAAGAAGGCCGAGAGGAGAAAGAGGAGGGCACCGGATGCGAGGCTGAGTGTGAGAATTAGGCTTCTCGCTCCGGTGACCGAAAGCGCTGCGAGTCCCAGTCCTGCGAGCGTGCCTGGATAGGATGCGTTGATGATCGGCTTTATGAAACGCTCCTCGAATTCCTCTGACATTTCCCGTGTTTCTCATTTTCTGTGCGGATTTAAGACCAGGACTTGTTTAGCTCATGACTATGTCTGGAAAGACGTGCTAACTATCGATGAATTGTACGTCGTAGCGTGCGAGGTCAGGCGGGTCTTCTGGTCAGACGCAGGGCTTCGGCCTCGGAGGCTTCCCTCTGCTTCATCGCTGCCTCGTAGCTCTTCTGGCGCTGAAACTCTCGCTCCTTCTCGAGAGGGATCAATTGTTCAAGCTTCTCGGTGAGCTGTCTTGACTCTGCCGGTTCGAGGGGTATGTGTAGGTCGCGGCGGTGTGGGATTTTGATGCTCATTTTTCCAGTGCTGTCTGCCTGGACCTTTTCTATTTCCCAGAGCTTGACGTCGAGGGGTATGATGGTCTGGAAAATCCATCCGAGAGAATCGCGGAGGATGGGCCTGGCTTCAGCCAGTTTTTCGAGTTCTGCTCTGACGCCTTCTTTGAGGTCGACCTGGAGCCGGTCGTGGTGGAGTTTTACCTGGAAGTGCGGTTTGTCAAGGGTCATGATGATGGGCGAGTCGGGCATTGTGCTCAGTTGCAGAGCAGTTTTTGGGCTATGATGTATATAGGCGTAGCCCAGAAGCCGCCCTTGCCAACTCGAACCGGGTTTCACATCTCGAATGGCCGCGTCCGTACCCGATCGTTTTTCAGAAGTCGTTTCCTGTCTCGCACGGAGAGTGGGCTGTTTTCGGGGCGCAAAGGGCGTGATATGGGCGAATCTAGGATTTCGAGAGGGTGGGATCGTTAGCATTTTCCTTCAAGCCGTCAGGGCGACCTTCAGTGGTCGCGTACAGATTGCGATTCAGGGACTATTATGGGCGAATTCGGCTGAACTATAGTCTACCGCGGCGGACTGGCTACCGCAGCTGCAATGGTGCCGTGTTGAGCTCCTTAGCTGCTTTGGCTTCGGGCAATTGACCGGTTGATTGTGCAAGTGCCTTCACGTTTACCGTGGCTCGCCTGCCGTTTTCTTTCCTCAGTAGAGCCTTGATCAGTGCTTTCGCCAGTTGGAGGTTTGTTACTACGGGTATTCCGAACTCGGTTGCCTTCCTACGAATTAGGTATTCGTCCTTTAGAATTCTCCGTGAATTTGGCTCGCCTTGATGACTTGGAATGTTGATTACGAGTTTTATCTCCTTGCTGGTGATGTAGTCGAGGATGTTTGGTTTTCGTTTCTCGCTAACCTTGTGCAAGATTGCACAGTTAACGCCGTTCCTCAAGAATTCCTCTCCTGTGTGCTGGGTGGCGAAGATGTTGTACCCGTTTCGCACTAGCATGCCTGCGTAGGGAGTTATCTCCTTGCGTGTTTCTCCCATTGTGATTAGGACGGAATCGCCTGGCTGTGGTACATAGAAGTTACTGGCCACCATGGCTTTGATAAACGCGTCCTCGAAGCTCTCGCCGAAGCAGGCAACCTCTCCCGTTGACACCATTTCAACGCCTGTGATAGGGTCGGCCTTGTCGAGGCGGGTGAATGAGAACTGTGGAGCCTTTACCGCGTATCCTCGGGGGACGCCTTCGCCCTCCTCGACTTTGCCGTTTGTTATGGCTCTGGCGGCTAAGTCCATCAGGTTTCGGCCGATCGTCTTGGAGACGAAGGGCATGCTCCGGGATGCTCTAAGATTGCACTCGATTACCAATACCTGCTCATTCTTGACGATAAACTGAATGTTGAAAGGACCGTGTATCTTGAGACCTCTCGCGATTTTCCGGGTAGCGTCCACCAGCTTGTCTTTCAGAGGCCGGTTGAGGGTTAGGGCCGGGATGCTCATGGTCGCGTCGCCAGAATGAACGCCGGCATTCTCAACGTGTTCCATCAACGCCCCGATGAATACATTCCTTCCATCACTGACACCATCAACCTCGACCTCCCGTGCTCTGGTCACGAACTTTGAAATTACAACCGGATTCTTCTTCGATATTTTCGAAGCTCGCCTAATGTAGTTCAGCAGTCCAGGCTCGTCAAACGCCACATTCATCGCTGCGCCAGATAGGACGTATGAGGGTCTTATGAGAACCGGGTAGCCAATTGATTTGGCGAATTTTTTCGCGCCTTCAAGAGATTCCACTTTGCTCCATTTGGGCTTAGCTATGCCGAGCTGGTCTAGTAGATGGCTAAATTTCGACCTGTCCTCGGCCATGTCGATGTTGGCCGGAGAGGTGCCGAGAATCTTGACGTGGGGTGCTAGGCTGACCGCGAGGTTGTTGGGGGTCTGCCCGCCGACACTCACGACGACTCCCGAAGGCTTCTCCTTATCAACTATGTCCAGAACGCGCTCGAAGGTGAGCTCTTCAAAGTAGAGCTTGTCGGGAACGTCGAAGTCAGTGGAGACTGTTTCCGGGTTGCAGTTCACCATGACCACTTCTTGGAACATCTTTTTGAGGGCCAGAGCCATGTTGACACAGCACCAGTCGAACTCGACGCTGGATCCTATCCTATAGCATCCGGAGCCGAGTACTAGGACCCTGTTCCTCTCAAGGTAGGTTACGTCGTCGCTGCTCCCGCCGTAGGTGAGGTAGAGATAGTTGGTTGAGGCAGGCCATTCAGCGGAGAGTGAGTCAATCTGTTTGATGCAAGGGATTATTCCGAAGCGCTTTCTGAGTCGCCTGACATCGAGTTCAGTCTTGCCGATCAGCGCTCCGATTCTTTTGTCCGAGAACCCGAGCTCCTTCGCTCGCCGTAGCTGTCGGGCTCCAGGCTTGCTTCGTCGCAGATGATTCTCGAAGGTGATTATGTTCTGCAGCTTGTCGAGAAACCAGGGGTCTATTCCGCTTAGCCTAGAGATTTCTTCCACGTTCGCCTTGGCCTTCAGCGCTTTTACCACATAGAACAGCCTCTGGTCAGTCGGAGAGCCCATCTCGCGTCTAATCCTGAGCCCCTGACCGAGGTCGTTGACATCCGTTAGCTCTCTCCCAATTTCAAGCATTCGAACCGCCTTCTGAACTGCCTCTTCGAAACATCTGCCAATAGCCATCACTTCCCCTACCGATTTCATCTGGGTCCCGATTCCACGGCTGACTCTTCGGAACTTCTGAAAGTCCCACCGCGGAATCTTCACGACGACATAGTCTAGGGAGGGTTCGAAACAGGCCGTGGTGACCCCGGTTATTCGATTTGTCAGCTCCGGGAGCATATAACCCAGAGAGAGCTTAGCTGCGATGTACGCTATTGGGTAGCCGGTTGCTTTCGATGCGAGCGCCGAGCTTCGGGAGAGTCGAGAATTGACCTCTATTACTCGGAAATCCTCCCCGTGAGGGTTGACGGCGAACTGGATGTTGCATTCGCCAACTATTCCTAGGGCACGGATAACCTTCTGACCAGTCTCGCGCAGAAGGTTGTACTCTCTGTTGGTCAGGGTTTGTGATGGGGCGACTACGATGCTGTCACCCGTGTGGACTCCCATGGGATCGAGATTTTCCATGTTGCAGACAATTGTGCAATTGTCCGCAGAGTCCCTCATGACCTCGTACTCAATCTCTTTCCACTTCTCCAGGTACTCTTCGACGAGGACCTGGTGAATTCTGCTGACGGATAGACCCTTTAGCGATATCTCGGCGAGTTCTCGCTCGTTGTGGGCAACCCCTGAGCCCTGGCCTCCGAGGGTGTACGCGACGCGGACGATTACCGGGAAGCCGATGTGTCTCGCTGCCTGAAGGGCTTCCTGAACGTTTGTGGCTTTCAGGCTCTTCGGAACCGGGACCCCGTTCTCTAGCATGGTTTTCTTGAACAGTTCTCGGTTGTCGGCGGTCTCGATGCTTCGGATGGTTGTTCCGAGAACTGCAACGTGGTACTTTTCGAGCGTCCCGCGTTCTGATAGTTCAACGCCGCAGTTTAGAGCGGTCTGCCCGCCAAATCCTAGGAGGATTCCGTCAGGTTTCTCCTTTTCGATAATCTCTTCCAAGTAGTCGGCCTTGATGGGCGCGAAGTATACTCTATCGGCGAACTTTTCGTCAGTGTGGACTGTGGCGACATTTGGGTTGACAACTATGGTTTTGACTCCTTCCTCCTTCAAGGCCTTGATGGCTTGGGAAGTTGAATAGTCGAATTCGCCGGCCTCGCCTATCTTGATCGCGCCGCTTCCGACTATCAGAACGCTCTTGATGCTGGCTTGTCTCAACTTCTAGCCGCATCTCCGAGGAACTCTGCGAAGAGAAACTGTGTGTCGTGTGGACCGGGTGAGCTTTCAGGATGCCACTGGACGCCTATGATTTTCTTCGTCTTGTGACGGATTCCTTCTACGGTCTTGTCGTTGACGTTTTTGAAGCTGACTTCGAAGTCGGTATCTGTGATTGATTTCTCTTCGATAGTATAACCGTGGTTCTGGGTTGTTATGTAACATCGTCCGGTTTTCAGGTCCAGACATGGATGGTTTACCGCTCGGTGGCCGAACTTCAGCTTGAAGGTGCTGCCTCCCGCTGCTAGTCCCAGTATCTGGCTACCTAGGCAGATTCCCATTAGCGGAAGGTCCGTGTCGTTGATTAGCTGGCGGGTTGTCTCGATGGTCTTCTCGCACTTTGTTGGGTCCCCAGGACCATTGCTTATGACGATGCCATGAGGATTGAACTGGAGGATATTGTCGAGGCTGTAATCGTAGGGGGTTCTGACCACGCCCACCCCCTTGGCGAGCAGCTCTCTCACGATTCCAAACTTTGCCCCACAGTCGATGACGACTATTCTCGCCCCGTTTTCCCCATTGTATACCACAGGTTTAGGGGGACTCACGTTTTTCACAATGTCGTACTGGTTGGGATCTCGCAGTTTCTTGAGGTCGCGCTCTCCCATATCAGGGTCGAAATTGTCGGATGAGACTCTCAGGGTTCCAAGCATGGTCCCTTTGGTTCTGAGCCTCTGTGTAAGAGCTCGGGTGTCGATACCAGATATTCCTGGTACGTTTTCTGATTGAAGCCAGTCTTGGACTGTTCGCTCGCTGGACCAGTGGCTCGGGGCGGAGAGAGAATGGACTGCATACCCTTTCACCTTTATCGCGTTAGATTCGAAATGAAGTGGCATTCCGTGCTTGTCAGAGAGTGATCGCGACGGCACTCCATAGGAGCCGATGATCGGATAGGTCATTACGACTATTTGGTCGTAGTAGGATGGATCTGTTAGGAGTTCGGGGTAGCCGTACATTGAAGTGTTGAATACGACTTCGCCTGAGACCTCTGTCTCGGCACCGAACCCCGCGCCCTGAAAGAGCGTCCCGTCTTCAAGGAGAAGAGATGCTTTCTTGCTTTCTTCCATCCCAGAGCGATGACGGGGGTCTCTCAACCTCGTGTCTGGGAGAGGGTATTTTGTCGACGGCTTCTATAACAGTTCGCTTTCCTATTACCGTGGTTTGTGGCAGAAGATGATGTGTTCGGGAGGTAACCGCATTCCATGTTTTCGCAAAATGTGTTTGTTCTTGGGTAGGAAGTGTTTCGCTGGCGCCCAGCTTTCTACTTCTCTCTCAGCGGATTCTCCTTTGAATTTCAGTGTGGTGTCGAAGAAACAGAACTCTATCCCGACGAAGCCTGCGTTGCTTGCTTGAATAGAGAGTTGGTCTGGATTCCAAGAAGGGTTGTGAGTGACTTGAAACGACTTCTGGTCTTTTCGGGGTACCGACGACCACTCGCCATGAATCATAATTCCTCCGGGCACCAATACACGGCTGAACTCTCTAAACGCTCTAGCTAGCTGTGCTTCTCTCGGAAGGTCGCACAGAAGCTCGTTAGACACTATCGCGTTCACGCTCTGACTCTTCACGCTCAGCATTCTTCTCACATCTTCGTTCAAGACTCTGACCCTCTCGCGAAGTCTTGTCGCATCCAACAACCTTGTGAGCTGCGGAAGCCAGTCGCGGTACGCCCCTCGTGATGAGTCGACAGCAATGTAGCTAGTTGAGCCGGGTAGACGGCGGAGGAGGGGAATTGTCAGCTGTCCTTTCCCAGCGCCCGCTTCAAGAATCGTCCAACGACTCGACGGACGCATTTTGCTGCGGAAGAGGTCTGCGAGGCTGCCGTAGTATGATTGCCAGGCTCCGGGGATTTCGTCAGGCTTCTCAACAACGATTTCCTCAGTCAGGCTGGATCAACGCGATTGGAAGAGTGATTGCGATGAGGCTGACCGTCGTTTAAGAGTAGGGTTCCTAAAAAGCGGATGATAATTACTGCGTATCGGAGTCGTTGAAGACTCCCGGGACTAGCAGAAACTACTAGTACCTTCTATGTTTCTGGTAGCAATCCCTACAGTAAACTGGTCTTCCCTCAGTTGGCTGGAACGGCACTTCAGTTTCCTTCCCACAGTCAGAACAGGTTACTTTGTGCATCGTTCTGGGGCTACCATACGAACTACGACTCATCGGCCTGGATAACACCTCCTCTCGTATACCTCCCAAATCGCCTCGGAACTAGGCTAAGAACCTTCGTGAAGGCGCGAAGATGCTTGACGCTCGCGTTGAACGCTTTCAAAGCAATTCTTGGGGGGTAGGCCGAGTCACGTCAATACGACATCTTCCCTGCCAAGCAAGCATGGCCCATTTCCGCGGGAAGTCCTCAAGCCTAGGGTTTTTGGCAAGACACAGGTTTCAAATACTGTCGATGGGCAATGTGGTTGCAAATGCCATTTTTCGTTAGTCTAGCAAAGTGGAGAACCAAGCCGACCAAGGATATGGTTCAGCAGGCGGACAGGCTCTGGAACAAGTTCAGAGACGAAGGGGGAAAAGTTGTCAGCGCCTATTGGACGATCGGACGTTATGACGCGGTTGTGACAATTGAGGCGCCTAGTGAGAAGGCGGCTTTGAAAGCACTGATGCGGTGGGGAGACCTGCTACACACCGAGACGCTCGTCGCCATTCCTCGAGACGAGGCTGTGAAGCTCCTGGAGTAAACATGCTATCCTGAACAACCAGCCTCTTATCGAGCGAGCCGTTAGACGATTAGTTCCCGATGCTTTTTTCGTCTCAGACCCATCCCGCTTTGTTTTCGGCCCGGTGCGCATTAGGAAATGTGCGTCACCGCCTAACCTGACCTGAAGGTCGAGACTATCTTCGGAAGCGCAGTCGGAGGGTTGCTAGTCTAGAAAATGACAGTCGGTCTGAAGTCTCTCCTTATCGAAAAAAAAGTTTGGGGTGCGCCGCATTTCTCGTCAGGCGAGCCGTGATTGAGCTTCTCTTGCACTAGTACTGTTGTGTTTGTTGTTGCCAGTCTTGGCTGGTCGATGTCTGCCTCATGCTTGAGGTCGACATTCCGCCTTCTTTCTCTTTCCATGCTTTGACCGCTTCGACCATGCTCATACCCTGAGACATTTTGTCCTTGAGGAAGAGGTTGTACGCGCTTGGTTTGCGTTTTTCTCTCTTCGCTGACTTCTTTCCGAGGCTGGCGATTGTCTGCTCTTGCTTTTTTATCATTGCAGCGTGTTCTTTGATCGTGTTCTTGAATTCCTTGAGTAGCGATGAGTTGGCTTTCTCCAGTGATCCTAGGCGTGTCTTGAGTTTGTTGATGTCGGCGACTAACGACTTTGGTATGCCTGCTGTCTTCGGCATAGGTAACTGGTGTTTTGATGAGAAGAAAAGGGTTCCGCTTGGTACTGAAATATGCCTTTTTGACGCGTTTCTTAACGGCATTTGCTCCCTGAGGACCGTTTCAAGGAGAAGCAGGTCAGGGCGAGGAGGCTAACAGCCGGTCCCCGAGCTGACGACTTGGCTGTCTGAAGCTGTAGTTTTCATTCTGTAGAAGCCCGCCGAGACTTGGGCTGTTATGGCGAGGACCAGGTTGGACGAGGGGGGAAGGTTGGAGGGGTCCAAGACTGGGTCCTTGAAAAGGAGGGTGGAATAACTAGTTCCCTGTCCCGGGTCGAAAGCTCTGTCAGTTTCGTTCGCGGTGCCGACCGCCACTCCGTCAGCCGCTAGTTGAAGCCTTACTTGACTAATGGAGGTCCGAAGGGAGTGAGTGCTGTAGACGATAGCAGATAGGGAGAAGGTGACCATCCTAGCGTCTGTCAAAGAGTCTATGGAACAGGTTCTGATTGGGTTGGATATCCTCACCGTTAACCCTCTCACCGAGGCGTCGCTCATCACCGCGTAGGCGGTGGCAGTAGCGAGGACGACCAGAAGGGCGATTACGATCAGAGCCTGAACTCTTCTAGGCCGCTGTGTCTCAGGTTCGCCCATGGCTAGGGCATCAGAGTTGAGGGTTAATGAACCTAGCTGACCATTGCGCCTAGACCCTGTCCTGGTCCGTCCGGTCTAGGTGGACGGTTTGTCCTCGGAGCTTTCTTGCATGAAGCCCCTCATTTTGCTGAGGAGGCTTGTGAACTCCATTGGAAAGATGTATTTCGTAGACGGAGTAGCGCCAAGTGCCTTTAGCGTGTCGAGGTATTGCAGCGCCATTGTCTTCGCGTCGATTCCCTTGGCAGCGTTAAACACTGTGGTCAGTGACTGGTTCAAACCTTCGGCTCGGAGTATCGCTGATTGCTTATCACCCTCAGCTCTTAGGATGGCGGCGTTCTTGTCTCCTTCCGCGACTAGGACCGTTGATTCTCGTTTGCCGTCTGCTTCGAGAACCATTGCTCTACGGGATCGTTCTGCGGTCATCTGCTTCACCATAGCTTCCTGGACATCTTTTGGCGGGCGAATTTCGCGGATTTCGACATTGGTAACCTTGATTCCCCATCTCTCTGTGACCTCGTCCAAACGCGTACGAAGAACAGTGTTGATCTGCTCTCTTTTCGCCAGCAGCTCGTCGAGTCCAATGTCTCCAACCACTGCTCTTAGGGTTGTGGTGGCCAGTCCAACGGATGCGCCAACAAAGTTCTGGACTTGGACGACGCTCTGGTTAGCATCAATGACCTTGTAGTAGATCAAGAAGTCAATGTCTACCGGCGCGTTGTCTTTAGTGATGGCCGTTTGATGAGGAACTTCGAGGAAACGCTCTCGAAGGTCAATTTTCACAAGCCGGTTTATGAGAGGGAGAATCAGGACAAATCCGGGTCCTCTTGCTGGCTGGACCCTTCCCAGGCGGAAGACGACTACACGCTCGTATTCCTTGATTATCTTGATCGAAGTACCGAAGACAGCGAGAAGTATTATGAAGATCAGTATGAAGAAGAAGATTTGAATGAGGGCGTTGATTTCTGCGGCCGTTTGGAGAACAGCTTCGAGGAACAATTGCTAGGCTTCCTTCTTCCTTTCTACAATCAGTTTCAAGCCTTGTACGTCTATTACGACGACCCGTGTTCCCTTAGGGACGTCGCTGGTGGATGTTACTGTGTAGTCTTCGGCGCTTATGTTCGCCGTGGCAAACCCGCCCGCCTTTAGATCAGTCGTAAGGAAGCCTTCTTTGCCTATTATAGACTTGGGGTTGATGGCCAGCGGCTGGTGCATCAAAGTCTCTCTTACCTTGTAAAGGTAGAGGCTTCCGAGGACGACTCCGCCGCTCAGAAGGCCTAGAAGTACGTAGGTAATGAAGCCGATTGGGGCTAAGAGCCCTGTCGGCTGTCCCTGAATGGGCGGTGAGGGAGGCAGACGGAAGATTAGCAGGAATCCTACGATGAAAATGGCAACTCCGATGAGTGCAGACACGCCATGATGGATTTTTACTTCTAGGAAGATGAAGAGTGCTCCTACTAACATCAGGACAAGTGAGACCAAGGAGACGCCGAAAAGGCCAAGACCAAATAATGAAAGGACTAGGGCTGTTCCCCCAATGACTGTGAGAACTAGTGTGGGATGGAACAGGTCTATGAGAATTGCTGCGACGCCCAGTAAAAAGAGTACGGCAGCGAGTGTGGGGTCGCTGAGAATTTCGATGGCTGCGGAACGGATTCCAGAAGAATGGATTTCGATGTTCGGATCGGTTATGGTGTAAGGAGCTGGAAGTTGGGCGAGAGCATTTCGGACTGACGGGCCAGCGAGAGTCCCGTTGATGACGCCGAGCCGGGCCGCGTCAGCGTCGGTGTAGGATGTTCCGTTGGTAACCATTAGAGCCGTTGCGGTGTCGTTTCTCCCCCAGTAACGGGTTATCGTCTGCATGTACTTGGAAAACGCGTCGATGTCTTTGCGGAGTTCGGAGGGGTCGGAGAATGGTGGAAGGACTGGTGTGGCTGAGCCGATTACGGTTCCTCTTACCATGTAGATCTTGTTCGAAGCCTCGGCGATGAAAGTACCGGCGCTAAAGGCATGGGTTGCGGTTGGCGCGACGAGGGTGATGACGGTGTTCCCATCTGTTTGGTAGCTGGATATGGTGCTGATGATGTTATCCATGTTGTTGCCGCTGCCGCCGAACGTGTTGAGGACGAGGATGAAGGTAGTCGCTCCAATTGAGCGAGCGTCGCTTATTGACGAGGCAACAAAGTCTTGAGCTCCCGGATCGATTGGTCCATCCCAAGACGCGACGTAAACTTGGGAAGCGGCCACGGCCAGGTAAGTAGGGAATGACTGCAAGACCAGGAAGATCGCGAGTACCAAGATTATCAGACCAGTAACTTCCCGAGTCCTCGAACCTCTATCCAACCCGAATCTTCTCGATGAAAACGAGAGGACGGGTTGGCTTAAGCCTACCCCTTCAAACGCGGCTTTCCACCGAGTGGCAAACTCGGCACGACGGCGGATTGGGGTTTGAAATAGCATCCGGTCATTGAGAAACCTAGCTCGGACTTAGTCTTCTCAGGTTTAGGCATAGGGGTCGGAAACATCTCAGGAGGCTCTAGGATATCGAATGATAGCACTCACAAATCAGCTTTTGAGGCGAAGCTTGAGGCGAAGCTTGCAGGTTTCGCGACGGGGTATGGTACTTTCAGCTCATCGAATTTTGCGAAGATCTACTCAAACTTGGATTGCTCAGCTCTTATTGAAACTCGCAGTTTCTCGCCCACGACTTCTGGAGACCGGGAGAAGTAGGCCTGGCACCTAGACAGCGACCGTAGAGTCTTAGCCGCTTTGTCCCTTCTGTGCAGACTTGTCTTTCTCGTCCAGCGTCCGCGTATTAGCAGTGTTTCGAGCCCGTCCTTATTGTCAGGTTATAGCGGCTCTATGCAGAGGACGGCTTCGTGCTGTTCCTTGAGCTTCTTGCTGAATGCGGAGATTTCAGCCGTCCGAACCTTGAAGCTTATTTGAAACCCGTTAGGGTCTTAACGCAGAAATCTCAGAAATCGAGCCTTCCGTAGTAGAGCTAGGGGAAAACCGGCTTTGGACAAGGTCTACACGTCGCCTTCTACACTTCAGTCTAATTTCATCACTTTCACTCCTTGCTCTCAATGATTATGTGAGGAGGCCACCATGCAAAGCATCTGCTGAATTCACTCGGAATCGCCACACAGGAACCGCGTCTAGTCAGCCGGGCGGGTACGAGCCTCGAAGATCCTCATACAGGAAGAACTTACGAGAGACGGAAAGACTGTTATCAAATGGATGTACCGGCTAGCTACCTCCGACGGTTCAACACACAAGTTGGTTTTACCATAAATCGAAAGAAAACACGGCTGGAATGTTACGCTAGACCTTCGCGCATATCAATTCATTAAATGTTTCAGAGCAATGTGAGATTCGCGAGAACCCTGGAGTTCGCGCTGGAGCGGGTGCGGGGGTTTGGGCGGGACCGGTGGGATTTGAACCCACGACCTTCGGGTCTCCCCGTCCGTGACGCCGGAGCCCGATGTCCTGTCCTGGTTGTCCTCACCACGTCCTCATGCGCGGATGATCTAGACTACGGTCCCTGCTTTGGGGTCGTGTCTACGACCCGAATAAAAGCTCGATGAGTTGGGGGCATCCCTGCAGACCTTGCTGGGATGAGTCGCGTGGAAAGTTCGCATATCGCGACGTTAATAGCTCGGATTGAGGCACTACTTCCTGTTCCTAAATGGCTTCGCATGACAAGTTCTTCTGGAGCGGGCTATGGATATTCACAGTCGCCACCAGTCTCGCAAGCATGATTTTCATGGCTTGGGCGTTCTACCAAGAAACAGCCGGGAGAGGTGCCCTGTTTATAGAGCCGAACAAGTTCATTGCCGCGGGGGAGCTGGCGACCGTATCGACTGGTATGATCGCTCTTCTCCTGCTCTTCTTCAGAGGTCTTTCTCAAGCCGAGTAACCAATTTCTCATAGAAGCTCGGGACCATTCTAGCCAGCACGGGTCCTAATGTTCTAGTGTATCCTCGGGGGAGATTTATCCTAAAAACCCGGTCAGCGACCGAAACCATCATTCGGTTTCCACGGACTTGGAAGTCGTCCACGTTCTCGTAGAGGAACTCGACGTCGCCCAATCCGGTTGACCCGAGTGAATTATCTTTCAAAATTCTCTCACGCCTCTTCTGGGTGACGAATTCCTGCACCACGTATCCAGTAAGGCCTCCCGCTGCTGCTCCCACCAGCAGGTTACCAGTCTCTAGAACTGCGCCCGCAATAGTCAGCAGCAACCCAAGCAGTACGGTGGTTCTGGAGGTGGCAAGCCTCTTCAGCACGAGCTTGTGGTCAAAAAAGGCGAGTTGGTAGACGCTAGTTCCATAAACTCCACGATCTATGAGGACTTTCGCTATCGAACCGGGTCCCGTCTGAGCTGAAACTTTGGAGGGTCTTGCCATAATCAATCCCAAGACGATGTCGATGATCCCTAGTCCCATTGCAGTGAGTCCATTCGGTCCGGAGGGATTTCCCATGATACCACCCTCTTGCAGCATGTAATACACTCCGCTTAGTGTGACGACTGCTCCTATAGCCACGACGTAAAGGCGCAACGGTGGAGGGCCGAATCGCGACCGCTTGTGCTATAGGGGTTTCGAGGCCAACTAGCCGGCCTTGCCTGAGACGAGTGCGAAGATCAGCATTGCAAGGACGAGCAAGGTGACTGCTACGTATCGCTTGTCTCTCTCTACGCCAAAGTAAGCAACTGAAAGGGCGACCCGGAAGATCGGCGTCGCGATCAGAACCACCACCCCCAAGTAGACTATGCCAGTGCGACTGCCGGACAGCCCTGAGACTATCGCTCCATAGATATCGGAGGTGGGCGCGAAACTAGCCGCGTTGAAGCCGTCTGCTGCCCATGCCCCGAGCCCGACGAGGCTGAGAATTGCTCCAATCGATACTCCTGTTCTTAGGGAGAGGGCGACTAGCCGGTTTATGTCCAAGCTTCCAATCAACCTCGGTAGAGGCTTACTCCCTGTCGGAGCATGTAAAACGAAACCAGGACCAATAGTACCGCGAACAGCAACTTGACCTTCGTCGATGGGGTCCTTCGCAAGAGGCGGGTTCCAACAGCCGCTCCAGCCACGACGCCGATGGTCAGCGGGGCTACCAGGGAAGGCAGAACGTCTCCTCTGAGGAAGTAGATTGAAGCGCTTGCGGCCGCCGTCACACCGATCATCAGATTGCTGGTTGCTGACGCGACCTTGACCGGAACCCTGCTTACAAGGTTCATGGTCGGGACTTTTATTACGCCTCCCCCCACTCCGAGCAACCCTGAGACAACGCCGGCGACGTAGCTAATTCCAAACGTGTGGGGAGTCCGTGTCACCTCGTAGTGGTTGGTGACGTTTGTTCCATGTTCCTTGTACTCGCCGCCGAGTTTGAGTTCTCGAGCGAGCCGGTCAGGCTTCACATCTGAAGGATAGTCAATTTTTCTTCCTATGATCATTACAGCGGCAGCGTACAACAGTAGTACTCCGAAGGTGACGAAGAGCGCCCACTCATGGGGTCCCGCGAAATACGATGATACATAGGCTCCAGTTATTGCTCCCGCGACCGTGCTGATCTCGAGAAACATTCCGAGTCGAAGGTTTGTCAGATGGTCTTGGACGTAGGTTGCTGCAGACCCGCTTGATGTTGCCACCACTGAAACAATGCTTGCTGCAACCGCGAACTCAGTAGGAATGCCCTCAACAAGCGTTAGGAACGGAATGATCAGAATGCCGCCTCCCAAGCCGAAGAGGGCCCCAATGAGACCAGCGGCGATAGAGACGAGAAAGACTGCGGCGACTTCGGTGGGCCCGATTATTGGGACTACGGTCATGAGAGTGAGCCGGACTGTTGGGAGCGAGGCTAACGGGCAGCCATCTTCGTCTTAATAAGAACCTTAGCAGAGCAAAGCCAAACGACGATTCGCTGTTGAAAATGGCCTCTCGCACTTCTGGGCTTGGGACTGGAAATCTCGCTGACCCTTTCGGGGCGTTCAGGGCACAGTGTGAGGAGGCTCTCCAGAAAGGGTACGCTGCGTTCCAGAAGAAGTCGGGGAAGCCTCTACCGGAAGTCGACCTTCATTCAACGTTGGAGAGCCCGCCTGATCCGAGCTTCGGCCAGCTGGCAAGCTCGATCTCATTCGAACTCTCCCGGACCCAGAAAACCAACCCAATGGCGATTGCCAAGGATATCGCAATTGCCTCCGCCCATCTGGAACAACTTCCCCTCGTAGCCTCTGTGGAAGCTGCTGAACCCGGCTATGTCAATTTCAGAGTTAATATTGCAAAGCTCGCAGACCTAACGGTAGGCAAAATCCTTCAGGAAGGATCAACTTATGGTCTCTTGAAAACGGACCAACCGAAAAGAGTAATCGTTGAGCATACCAGCGCCAATCCTGCTCGGCCTATTCACATAGCAACTGCCAAGGGCGCGTTCTTCGGAGACGCACTGACGCGGCTTCTGATGGCAAGAGGTCACGATACCAAGGCTCGGTTCTACATCGACGACGCGGGCCGCCAAGTTGCGATAATGGCCTACGGGTACCGGTTGTTGGGCGAGCCTGGACCTAAAGAGAAATCTGACCATTTCGTCGGTAAAATCTACTCCATAACAGCCGCGCTCGTCGAAGTGGCGGAGGCGAAGAAGCGACTTGAGCTACTTAGGAAGACGCAGGCGTCGGATCTTGATATGATCGCTGCGAACAAGGCGCTCGATGAATGGGTTGGGGTTGCTGCTGACCTTCAGGCCAAGTATCCCGCAGAATTTGAGTGGTTGAGCCAAGCAGTTGCGAACGACGCGGACCCGAATGTTTCCGTCCAAGAGCTCACTCAAAAGTACGAGAAAGGTGAGCCGGCAACACGAGAGCTAGTTCGCAAGGTGACTCAGATGGTGCTCAATGGACACGAGGAGACGCTTCGGAGAGCATTCATCCACTTTGACGAATGGGACTGGGAGGGAGATGTTCTGTGGTCAGGACGAGTGGCCGAGGTCCTCGATAGACTGAAGGAAACAGGTTTTGCCACCAACAAGGGGCGGTCTTGGGAGTTCGACGCTGCAAGGGTGGTCGAAACCTTCAACCTGAAAGAGAAACTAGGCGTCAGTCCTAGTTTCGAGGTCCCACCTCTCACACTGACTCGCTCGGATGGAACGACCCTTTACACAGCCCGCGACATTGCCTATAGCATGTACAAGTTCGAAAAAGCTGATCGCGTGATTACCGTGATTGGAGTTGAGCAGTCTATCGCACAATTCCAACTGCGGGTTGCCCTTTGGGTCCTAGGACACAAGAAAGAGGCTCAGAATTACTACCACTTTCCTATCGGAATCGTATCGCTGGAGGGCCAGAAAATGTCGGCCAGACGGGGCCGATATGTAACCCTCGACCAGGTCCTCGACGAGGCCGTTGCAAGGTCAGCGGCCGAGGTCAACAAGCGTTCCGCGGATTTGTCACCTGACCTTCGAAAGAGGGTGGCTGAGAACATCGCCATCTCCGCAGTGAGATACGCAGTCCTCTCCGTGGAGGCTGCAAAGTCGACAAACTTCGTCTGGGACCGAGCGCTGAACTTTGAAGCTAACAGTGCCCCTTTCATCAATTACGCCTACACCCGGGGACTTGGCATATTGAGGAAACTTGGAAGGATAGAGCCCGCTACAAGATTTGAGAGACTGGTAGAGCCGGTCGAAAGAGAACTGGTGTTGCAACTGGCCAAGTTCCCTGAGACCTTTGCCACCGCCGCCGATACATTGGACCCTACGCAGCTCTGTCTTTATGCGAATGTCTTGGCCCAGCGATTCCATGAATTCTACGAGAAGGTTGACATTTCGCACCTGTCCGATGAGGAGCTAAAGCGCCAGAGGGCAGGTCTCGTCGTTGCGGTTAGGACGGTCCTGCTGGCTGCTGCCGACCTACTGGGACTGCGGCTTGCCGAGAGGATGTAGTGGTTCTATGCGGATTTGAGAACCTTGTCAGCTATCGCTCTGCCCATATCACTAGTCTTGGCCAAGCCGCCTAGGTCGTAGGTGAGGACCTTCCCCTCTTCCAGCACTCTGTATATAGCCCTGCCTATCCGGTCGGCGGCACGCCTCTCGCCTAAGTACTCAAGCATCATCCTCACGGCTTCAATGGTTGCAATAGGGTTCACTTTGTTCTGACCCGTGTACTTTGGAGCGGAACCATGCACCGGTTCGAACATGCCATAGTGGTCTCCTATGTTGGCTCCGGCTGCTACACCGAGACCTCCAACTAGCTGAGCGGCCTCGTCCGACAAGATGTCTCCGAACAGGTTGGTTGTCACAATGACGTCGAAGCTCTCTGGCCGCTTTATGAGCTGGGCTGTTGCTATGTCGATGTGCAGGTCTTCCAGCTCTACATCTGGAAATTTCTTCGCCATGTCGAAGACGGCTTGTTTGAAAATACCGTCTGTAATCTTGAGAATGTTGCCCTTGTGAACGAATGTCAGCCTCTTTCGACGCTTCATAGTCAGGTCGAGGGAGAACTTCGCTACTCTTTCAGAAGCTGCCTTGGTTATCACTCGCATCGCCACCCCTACTCCTGGAGCAGCTTCGAACTCCTTTCCCGAATAGAGTCCCTCAGTGTTCTCTCGAACGACGATAAAATCGATGTTCGGCTTGAGGGCTGCGACGTTTGGGAGGGTCCTCGCCGGGCGGACATTCGCGTACAAATCGAATATGGACCGTAAAGTAACCGCGACGCTCCTCGGAGAACCCGGCTCCTCCGGAGTCGTCATCGGACCTTTGAGGCAGGCGGAGGTCATCCTCAGCATCTCCACTGTCTGAGGAGGAAGGTTCGTCCCGAACTTTTCGATACAATAAGCTCCTGCGTCGCCCTTCAAGTACTCCAGCTTGACCAGTTCGACTTTCTGAATCGCATCCAGAACCATCATAGAAGCGTCCACTACTTCCGGTCCGATACCCTCGCCTGGCAGAACTCCGATCTTGTGAGTCTTGACCGACAAGTGTGATGAATCGGGGTCGCAGTTCAGTCTGGCCTTCAAAAAGGCTTTCCCGAACCAACGAGTTTCCAGACCACTCGGGAACTCTTTCGCTACCCGGTATTGTTTAATTAGGGTAGAGACTCATCGATGTCGGTTGACGCATCGTGTGGGTCCCCAAAGGTCTCGAAGGCGTTATCGTTGCTTCCACTGAACTGACGAAGATTGATGGCCAAGCCGGCCGTCTCATCTACCGAGGATACGATGCCACAGAGCTAGCTGGGAATGTTCCGTACGAAGCCGTCGCCCACCTTCTGTGGTTAGGAGGTCTTCCAGCCGAAGCAGAGCTTCTACAGCTACGCGAGAAACTCGGGAGAAGTCGAGCTCTCCCGGTTGTCGTCGAAGATTTCCTGCACAGTGTGGCGAAAGTCGCTGAACCGTTATCAGTCCTGCAGACTTCAGTCTCAATCCTCGGAGGACTCGATAGCACAAAATCCGCGTCGACAGTGAACGCCAGCATAGCTCTGACAGCCCGCATGCCGACTATCGTCGCCTCCTTCAATCGATTCCGGCATAATGCCAGTCCCTTGCAGCCGCGCGCCGACCTCAGTCATGCAGCCAATTATCTGTACATGCTAACAGGGAAGGAGCCCCGACCCGAACATGTCCGGGCCCTTGACTCCTACTTCACACTCTTGGCTGACCATGGACTTGGGGCGTCCACGTTTGTCGCTCGCGTGGCGGCCTCCACGCTCACCGATGTTTATTCAGCGGTTGTAGCCGCGATTTCCGCTCTCAAGGGGCCCTTGCATGGTGGGGCGCCAATCTACGTTTGGGAGATGCTCCAGTCTATCGGGAGGCCCGAGAGCGCCAGGGAGTGGTTGCGGGAATGCCTTGCAAAGGGAGATCGTATCATGGGGTTCGGCCACCGAGTCTACCGGACCGAGGACCCCCGCTCTAAGGTTCTGAAGAGGCTCGCGAAGGAACTGGTTAAGCCAGACCTATTCCACTTGGCTAGCACTGTGGAAAGCGAAGCTCGGGAGCTACTCAGGGAGGACCATCCTAACCGTGTGATTGATACCAATGTAGAATTCTATTCGTCTCTTGTCCTCGATGCAGTTGGAATTCCGCCCGAGCTGTTCACGTGTACTTTTGCTTGTGCGAGAAGTGTCGGATGGACTGCGCACATCGTTGAACAACGCAAAGATAATCGACTGTTCCGACCCGAATCAGAATACAAGGGTCCGGCGGACTTGGACCTGCATGGACTGCAGAAGACCGAGGCATAATTAGCAACCAATCGCCAGCAGAAAAAGCGCATAGGAGAATCGAGAGAGTCTGGCGCTGGGCTTTCTTAGGGTCCTGACCTATGGCTTAATTACGCTGAGGTTTCGGTACCTCACTCTCAAGGACTCCGGTTCGGTTTGGCCGAGATTGAGAAGGGTCTCGAAGGTGTCGTAATCGGAAAGAGCGCAATCACCTTCATCGACGGCCTGCACGGAATCCTAAGATATCGCGGAATAGATATCAAAGAGCTCGCGAAAAACTCGAGCTACGAGGAAGTCTCCTACCTTCTCTGGAACGGGAGACTTCCAACAAAGACCCAGCTCTCCAAGTTCGCTAAGGACCTTTCACGCCAACGAAGCCTCTCTCCAGCCGTCGTCCAGGTTCTCAAGAGCCTGCCCCGGAACTCGGACCCGATGGAGGTTGCCAGAACGGCCGTCTCATATGTTGCTGCGTTTCCCCGGAAGAAATCTGAGACCTTCGAGCGAGCCAACCATCGCAAAGCTGTTCAGCTAGCCTCATCCCTCTCTACGATCGTCAGTACATACGATAGGGTCAGAAGGGGCCAGAGACCCTTGAGGCCGGACTCGAAGCTTGGGCATGCTGCCAACTTTCTCTATCTTCGAACTGGGAGGAAGCCGAGCCGGGAATTTGAGCGAGCCTACGATACTATCTGCATGCTGTATGCTGACCATGAGATGAACGCGTCCACGTTTGCAGGGTGCGTGACGGTGTCGACACTAGCGGACCTGGGTGGAGGTGTTACGAGCGCAATCGCGACCCTGGCCGGTCCTTTGCACGGAGGGTCGAACCAGAGAGTGATGGAGATGCTCGAGAAAATTGGCTCTGCCGACAAGATTGAGAAGTTTGTCGATGATGAGCTGGCGGCTGGCAGACGAATAATGGGTTTCGGGCACCGGATCTACAAGAACTTCGATCCGCGGGCCCTAATCCTCAAGGAGGTAGCCGACAGGCTGACGCGGGAGTCCAAGAGCAGGAAGTGGTTTGACATGGCGGAGAAGATTGAGGACTATGTGTGGGAGAAGAAGAACCTACGACCTAACATTGAGTTCTACGCTGCTGTGACGTTGAACGCGCTTGGGATCCCGAAAGACCTGATGCCCTCGGTTTTCGCCTGCAACCGAATCGTCGGCTGGATCGCTCACATCTTCGAGCAATACGCGGATAATCGATTGATGCGTCCCTTGACTGAGTACGTGGGACCTGAAGAACAGCACTATGTTCCTCTTAGCCAGAGAAGCTGAGTGCTCAATCACCGGGACGCTGGAAGCCACTTTTCATCCTTCCAGTTCCAGATCAAATGCTGGTTGGGATCTGAAGCTTCGACACGCGCTTTTTTCTCACTAACAGTATCCATGATAAATGATGAACCACATGACGCACACTCGGCCAATAATCTCATCTCAGAAAGTTGCGTCAACTGAAAGTCTCGATTGTTGCATTTCGCACAGGTGAACATGTATATCGAATCAATCTCGGGGTGAAATCGCTAATAAGACCTCCCAACTCCGCTCGTGCCTACGGGCTGGTAGTCGAGCCAGGACCAAGACGGCGGCCTGCGGAGCCGCAAATCGTGGGTTCGAATCCCACCCAGCCCGCCATTACACAAACAGGAACACCAAGCCAAGCAGGGTCACTATATAGTACATTGATAGCAGGGAAGTCCCGGCGCTTTTCATCTTCTGCCTTGACATTAGTCCCAGTACCTTTCAAAGCCACATTCCCTGGCCACCAAGTTCTGAAGAGTCATGTGCTATCCTACACCAATTGGGAGCATTTGTTTCCTGTCAATTGGAATCACCCATCTCAAACCTCTGCCGTCTTCAATCAGTGCCCATGTGGCCTTTTCCAATCAATGTCCTGATTGGCAGTCTTATCCAATTCTCAGGGTACGCTCCATTTGCATTAGTTCTCTTTTTCACAGGTCTTCCATTTCGGGGCATTCCTGCACTGTTCTTGCCTCTGTTGGCGGATTCTGCCAACGAATGGGTAACCTTTCCAAGGCCTAGAAAAGCGACGATCATGAAGGCTTCCTGTGTTTGTGACTCTTGTGGTGCTCTGGTTGGAAACAAAGCCCTGACACTTTCACCATTCTATGACCTATTATCAAAAGCCCTCTAAGAATTGCACCCTAAGATCGGATGGAAGCCTCTCCAACATGCGCCGCCAAATGCCTTATTCTGAAGGGGAGTCGCGGGTTCGAATCCAGCCCGCCAGGATATTTGTAGGAATGCTAGTCCGCAATCCAAGGTTGGAACTTCGTTGCAAATTTTTCAGGTTGATCGAGTCAGGCATGACCATGCGCGATCCCCGCAAGGTACACCCCTCCTGATACCTCGAGCCTTCTCTTCTCCTTACATAGGACTCTTCAAAACTTGGTCCCGAATGTAGACTCCGAAAACGGTGCGTGTAGCCGAACCGCGTGGTCAGGCCAAGCTAAGGCTTGGGCATCTCTCTGCCCACATTCGGCTATGCTCTTTCCATTATGAGTGCGTCTTCGCCATCTTGGTAGTATCCTTCATCCGTCCTAGTTTTTGTGAATCCATTTTTCAGGTAGAACTGAATTGCTTCGGTGTTGCTTCTTCTGACCTCCAGTCGCATGGGTCGCCGATTTCCAAGTGCCGCATCCAGTGCTAGGAGGAGACGACGTCCGATTCCTCTTCTTCGCCATTCAGAGTGAACTGCTATGGATATGAGGTGGTCGTGGTCCTCCCACATGTCGACGACAGTATATCCCAATATCTCGCCTTCCGTGGAAGCAACGAGAAACGTGTCGGGGTGAGCGGCAGCTAGCTGTTCAAGGAAATACCTTGGATAGGGATCATCAAAAGAAGCCTTCTCCAACTCCACAACCTCGTCCATGTCGCCCGGCAGAACTCTTCTGACCTCAAGCGCGGGAACGGCAAGCATAGCCTAGCTTCCCCCGCTCGTCTTTGCGGACTTGACCAGCGCCGATGCAACATTCTCTTGTCCCATCGCGATAATGTAGGGTCCAAGCCTTGGACCTGACTCGGACCCGATTAGTATCCTGTACAAGGTCTTGAAGAGACGCCCCGGTTCCAAGCCGTGCTTCTTGGCCAAACTGAAAACTGCGTTCTGGAGGTAGGTCTCGTCGCTACTAGCGTTCACAATCCCTGCCAGTTCCAACACTGCATCTCTCTCAGCCCCTTCAACCTTGACGTCAGGTGCGGTGAACGTCTCCACTTCGCGCGCCCAATTGAATGCTCTTTCCAAGCGCTCTTCGAACTGCTTATCGTCTATTGCCGGTTTGTACCCGTACCCTGCTAGTTTCTCCAGAACGAATTCTCGTTCCCTTCCCTTGGGTGCCACCTTCGCTAGGTAGACCAAGAGGTTGTGGGGAACGTGGAGTGATGGCTTCTCGGGCGGTTGCAGCGTCCAGCAATACTCGTAGAGCCCTGTGAGCCGAGCCAGCTCCTTCATATCCGTCACCTTCTTTTTCCCAAAGTAGACATCCTCAAGCTCATCCACCTCGGCGATGTAGGTGGGAATGTCTCGCAGCCAGACAGGCCTCGAACCGACGCTCCTCTTGTACATCAACAGCAAAAGCGTCTCGGGAGACCCGTATCGCAACCAGAGCTGCGGGGCAATAACATTCCCAGTAGACTTGGACAGTTTCGCTCCTGTCTTGTCGATAAAATGCTCGTAGCGAGTGTGGTACGGAGCAGGCTCGCCAAGGATCTCCTCCATGACTCGGTCGTTAGCTTTGACAGACTCGATGAGGTCTTTTCCGTATGCCTCGTAGTTGATTCTTAGCGCAGACCATCGCGCTGCGAACTCTACTTTCCAGCTGAGCTTCCCATTCCCAGACCGAACGTCCACCTCTCCATCGTATCCGCAACCTTCCAAGTTTCCACCGCGCAATTCAATCCCCTCACAGGCATACGTGACCGAGTGCGTGGCGGAGTCATAGTCTAGCGCTCGTGTTGTTGAGATGCGGCCACAGCTAGAACATACGGGAAAGTACGGTAGAACCTCCGTGTACTTCTCTTGACCAAGTGTCTCCTGGATAATTTCCCCCACACGCTCCGAGTTCTGCAGGATTTTCTCAATCTGAGTGTTGAACACCCCTTGCTTGTATGCCTCGGACGCGAAGACAGCGCGGTAGGTTATCCGAGTCTTATCTAAGGCGTCTAGTAGAAGGAGGCTCATGTGCTGACCATAGCTTTCATGGCAATCGAAAGGATCTGGAACGTTGGACACGGGAAACCCAAGGTACTTCTGCAGAGACTTCGCCAGGCCAGCGGGTACCTTCCGAAGACCATCCTTGTCGTCAGAAAACGCAATGTACTCGCCCTGAATGCCCTCCACTGTGAGAGCCATCTTTACACCGAAGGCTCTCGCCCCGTCGCCATAGGTTCCAAGATGGGGAATGCCCGAGGCACCGAGTCCGCTTTCAACCCGGAGGCTCCTTGTATCCCGGCCTAGTTGTTTCTCCCGCTCGATTATCTCTGAAGCTACTCTGTCGAGCCAGGTGCCCTTGCCGATAATCTGCGGTACAGCTAAAGCCAACCGTTTTCCGTCCAACTACACGCTTCGAAGTTGATAAAGAGTGATTCGGACAAATCTGCGAGTCTACCTCTTCCAGTACAGGGTACTACGGCGGAGTTGGAGGCCCCACGCACGGTGGGTACCGCTCGACATTGAGGATTTGTCCGGCGGTCGGGTTCACCTGGACAAAGAGATCGACCCCGTAGGGCCTATACTGGGCCTGCAAGTGGGCTTGCCACAAGACGGCAAAGATTAGCGACGTTGTTGTGTACTGGTGGAATGGGTTGTAGTTGTGTAGCCACATCTCATAGAAATTGTGGACACAATAGTAGTCCCGCGCTATGTTATTGGTGTGTCCGAGGTACACGTAAGTCGCATTGACTGTAGACCCGTTGATAACACGCGTGAGAAGCGAGAGAAAAACGGGATCGTGCTCAGCACTCGCGACAGCTTGCGCAAATGGAACGGGGCCCGGAGAATCGGCAAGAACCACGTCTACAAGCATCCCGAGCAAGATAATCAAAACCCAAATTTTCCTGCGCAATCTGAGACCTACTGTTCCAAACGCCTCAACATGGACTCCGTCCAACTGAGTATGGGATGGTCAACACAGATAAGTCCCCAACCCCTCCAATCAGCGAACCAAGAAATTCGGGGAACCCATCGGTAAAGAATAAATTGTCCAGGTCCGCCTCGATACCAAGTGGCGGATGGTTGTCGGCTCAGGTCCAGGGTTTCCACCCGGCCAGCTTCTTATCGGCCCAGACAGCCAAACTACGAGAAATCACTTCTGGAAAAAAGGCCATTGCAGCAATATCAGGTGGGGTCGACAGCACCGTCGCAACTGTTCTAGCCAAGCAAGCCCTCGGCGACAACCTAATCCCTGTTCTGATAGACACAGGATTTATGAGGTTAGATGAGCCTGAGAAGGTCAGGGCCAAGCTCTCCTCGCCTCCTCTGGGAATTAAGGTCAGGCTCATCCACGCAGGAGGACGATTCTTGGAAGCTGTGAAAGGCACTTTTCTAGCTGAGGAGAAAAGAAACAAGTTTCGCGAGACATTCTACCAAGTTCTCAAGGACGAGGCCGCGAGAGAGGGCTGTGAGTTCCTCGTCCAGGGAACAATCGCCCCCGACTGGATAGAAACGCAGGGCGGAATCAAGACCCAGCACAACGTTCTGGAACAGGTGGGAATAGACCCCGTCGCCACTTATGGTTTCAAAGTTCTAGAGCCTCTGGCGGATCTCTACAAAGACCAGGTGCGCAGCGTTGGTCGACAGCTCGACCTTCCACCAGACCTTGCCGGAAGACAACCATTCCCGGGACCAGGCCTCCTCGTCCGTTGTATCGGCGCGGTTACCAAGACTAAGCTTCAGGTTCTCAAGTCTGCCACCCAGCTCGTTGAGAACAAGCTCGGACCCCTCTCTTACGACCAGTATTTTGCCGCCGTAATCGAGAACGATTTCTCGTCAGATCCCACATTCAAGGCCCTTCGCGACAATAGCGCAGAGGCACTTGGCCTTCCAACTAACGAAGTTCGCACCGACGTCTTCGAACAGCGCGTCACAGGAGTGAAAGGAGACGTGAGAAGCTATGGCCGGCTCTGTGGGGTCAAGCTCATCGAGGAGAGCAGAGAAGCGTACGGTTGGCTCCCCGACAAACTGGGAAGATTACAATCAGCGTTGGTCGAGAAATCCCAAGACTTGACAAGAGTCGCATTTCTCGTGAAGGAAAAGAGAGGGGGAGGCTCGCTCTCCGTCGTAATCCGCGCTGTCACAACACGGGATTTCATGACTGCGGCCGTCGCCAAGGTTCCATGGAAAGTCCTGAAGGACATTGCAGACTCCATCCTCGACATCGAAGACGTAAGCCGGGTCTACTACGACATAACGCCAAAACCACCCGGGACAGTCGAGTTCGAATGAGATGACCTTCGTTCCCGTCGTCTACGTCAAAGGGCAATACAACCACCTGATAACCAGGTCTCTCCAAGACCTCGGCATCGAGTCCAAACTCCTTCCATCCTCGACCACTCCCGAGGAGTTGGAGAGATTGAAGGCTGACGGGTTGGTCATGGGCGGAGGCCCGCAAAGCGTCCGACAGCTAGAAAACCTGCCAAGGGAACTCGCCGACGCCGTCCAGCTAATCAGGGGGGTCACTCTGCCGATGCTCTGCATCTGCGTTACTCACCAGTTACTGGCGAAGGCTTTCGGCGGCGAGACTGATATTGCCAAGAAGCCCGAATACGGCCCCGTCGAAATATCCGTGGACAGTGAGGACACCATTCTCACTGGCGTCGGTCCATCCTTCACAGCGTGGGAGTCGCACACCGACGAGGTCGTGAAATCACCGCCCGGCTTCCACCTCCTCGCTCATTCTGACA
>Ga0066686_10000027_pt1 | contig 31283 bp, 28 predicted proteins | sample GraSoiAngelo_135_FD_65627 | JGI IMG/M metagenome (GOLD analysis project Ga0066686, IMG submission 65627) | Grasslands soil microbial communities from the Angelo Coastal Reserve, California, USA - 14_0929_05_40cm | ecosystem: Environmental > Terrestrial > Soil > Grasslands | place: USA...
ACGACGAACGCGCTGACGTGAATCATCGTGTAGCCGAAGATGCGGGCAGGCTCCATGACGACCGCGCCCGTTCCCGACGCGCCCCAGAATACGGCGCTGCCGAGCATTGCGGGGGTGAAGAAGGGATGGCCATTGATGGAGTCGATGATCAGGAACCAGACCGCGACAGTGGCGGCGCCGATGCATCCAGCGATAAAGCCCTCGCGCAGAATGCGATTCAGGTCCATTGCGGCTCAATATATCGTTGGGCCGGGTGCGTGCTAGATTAGGGCCCCATGCCACGCCGTCCGTTGTTCTACGGTCTCTGCTTGCTCCTCGGCGTGTTGTTGTTTGGAGTCGCCGGTTTCATGCATCCATTGCTCTCCGGTGACGGCGCCGCCCAGCTCGCGACGGTCGCAACAACGAGTGGCTGGCGCGTGATCCACTGGGCGCTGTTGTTCGGCCTCGCCTTCATGTACGCGGGTCTGATCGGTGTGGCGTTGCGTCACAACGATACCCCGGGTGCCAGCCCGGGACGCGCCGCGGTGCGCATGGGGGCGTTCGCGTTTTCCGTGTGGTCGCTCAACATCCTCTTCATGGTTGGCGCCGGCTGGCAGCTCGCGCGCGCGTACACGACCTCGGATGCGGGTCTGACGGGCACACACGCCGTGTTCGTCTACGACATGCTCCATCCCATGGGTTTGGCAGCCGAACGGCTGGCGACCTTTCTGCTGGGATTCGTGGCGTACATGTTCGGTTGGGCGATTCGCAATGGCGGGGTGTTGCCGAAGTGGTTGGCCTGGATGGCCTGGCTCGTCGCGGTCGTAACCGGCGCCGTGGCCATCGTGTTCAGCGAGTTCTCGCCGAACATGTACTACGCGCAGGCTCTCTTCGTCATCTGGCTGGCGGCGACCGCCGTGGTGATGCTGGCGGACAGGGGATTAGGGGTTAGGGGCTAGGGAGTCGGTAGTCCCGAGTCCCCAGCCCCCAGCCCCCAACCCCCAGATCAGTTCGCGCGGACCCGGACGATGCGCTGCTGCCAGCCGTCGGGCGTGTTCGTCAGCACCGTCAGCGTGACGATGTCGCCGTGCTTCACACCGGCCAGTGCCTGACGCAGCTCCGCGCGCGATCCCGTCTGCACGCCGTTGACCTTGAGGATGATGTCGGGAGAGCCCTGGCTCGCGTCCGCAAGCCGCTGATACGCCGGACCGTCCGGTGATACCTGCGAGACGATCAAGCCGCCACCCGACCGCATCACCTGCCTGAGATCCTGGTCCCGCACGTTTTGCTGCGACAGCGGTTCGACGGAAATCCCCAACGTCTTCTCCATCGGTGCGGCATCGCGGTCCGAGTCGCCGTCGTCGTTGCTCGAGACTTGCTCCTCATCGCCGGAGGGCGCCGCCGTGAGCCGGACCGGAAGCGTCTTGCGCGCGCCGCCTCTGCGCACAACGGTCACCTGAACGACGTCGCCCGTCTTCCTGAACCCGATTCTCTGCTGCAGCTGCGCAACCGACTCGACGTTCTGTCCGTCCAGAGCCACAATGACGTCGCCCGGCTGAATACCGGCACGCTTGGCCGGAGAGTCTTCGTTTGAGTACGAATTGACCACGACGCCGCGTATCTCGGGCAGCTTGACATCCTCGGCGTCCTCCGGCGTAATGGGTCGGATCAACACGCCGATTACGGCCCGCTCCACGTGTCCGGTCGCGATCAGTTGCGTCATCACGGTGCGGGCGAGGTTGATCGGGATTGCAAACCCGTACCCGGCATAGAACCCGGTCTCACTGGCGATTGCCGAGTTGATGCCGATGACCTCGCCGCGCACGTTGACCAGCGGCCCTCCCGAATTGCCGGGATTGATGGCCGCGTCGGTCTGAATGAAGTCCTGAATCGCCAAGCCGCTCGAGTTGAGGCCGCCCAGCAGACGCCCTTTGGCGCTCACGATGCCCGCCGTGACGGTAAACGTGAGATTGTCTCCAAGTGGATTTCCGATGGCGAGCACCCAGTTGCCGATCTTGGTGGAGTCGGCGTCGCCCATACGCACGGTCGGCAATCCGCTCGCCTGGATCTTGATGACCGCAACGTCCGTATTCGGATCCGTCCCGATAGTCCTCGCCGTGAACTCACGGTTGTCGAACAGCCGGACCGTCACGCGGTCCGCGCCCTGCACGACGTGGTTGTTCGTGAGGATGTAGCCGTCCTGCGAAACAATGAAGCCCGATCCCGACCCCTGCTCGATCTGCGGTCGCCGCGGGACCTGGAAGAAGTCCTCGAAACCGGGCGGCAAACGGCGGTTGGACATCCGCTCGCGCCGTTCCGATTTGATGTACACCACCGCCGGCTTTACATGATCAGCGACGTTGGCGAATTCCTCGCCCAAATCCACGGCCGCCTTCGCCTGCGGCAGGGGCCGGCTTGTGTCCTGCAGCACCGACCGCACTGCCGCTTCACCGCGCGACGGAAGCCGGAATGCCGAGGCGAATGCCAGGCCCAGCGCAAACGCCAGGCTCACCAACGTGCCGAATTTCAACCAGTCCCGCGTCTTCACCGACATCAGCGCCCCCTTTTAAGACTTCTTGGATTTATCCTCGTCCACGATTTCGTAATCTGCATCCACGACCTTTTCATCCTTCTTTGCTTCGGCGCCGGTCGGACTATCACCGCCCGGCGCGCTGCCCGCTTCCGCGCCCGCGCCGCGTGAAGCGGCGTACAACGAGGCTCCGGCAGCGGAATATGCCTGTTGCAGCTCTTCCAGCGCTTTGCTGATCTCGTCAGCATTGCCACTGCGGAGTGCCGACTGCGCCGACTGGATGGCAGCGTCGAGCCGCGACTTGAGGCCCGGCTCCAACTTCTCGACCCAGTCTTTGGACTCCTTGGTCACCTGGTACACCATGTTATCGAGCCGGTTACGCTGCTCGATCACATCGCGGCGCTTCTTGTCCTCGGCCGCGTGCGCCTCGGCGTCCTTCACCATCTTATCGATGTCCTTGTCGGCCAGTCCGGACGACGCTTCGATCCGGATCTTCTGCTCCTTGCCAGTCGCCTTGTCCTTTGCCGAGACGTGTAAAATACCATTGGCGTCGATGTCGAACGTCACCTCGACCTGGGGCACGCCGCGCGGAGCCGGCGGAATGCCGGTCAACTGGAACTTGCCGATGGTCCGGTTGTCCTGCGCCATCTGGCGCTCGCCCTGGAGCACGTGGATCTCGACCGTCGTCTGGTTGTCCTCGGCCGTCGAGAAGACCTCCGACTTCTTCGTCGGAATGGTCGTGTTCCGCGGGATGAGCACGGTCGTGACGCCGCCGAGTGTTTCGATACCGAGCGACAGCGGCGTGACGTCGAGGAGCAGCACGTCCTTCACTTCGCCCGCGAGCACGCCGCCCTGGATCGCCGCGCCGATTGCCACCACCTCGTCCGGGTTGACGCCCTTGTGCGGCTCCTTCCCGAAGAAAGTCTTGACGATCTCCTGGACCTTCGGCATGCGCGTCTGGCCACCGACCAGGATCACTTCGTCGATGTCACCGGGCTTGAGCCCCGCGTCCGTGAGCGCCTGCTGCATCGGCGGAATGGTCCGCTTGACCAGATCGTCCACCAGCTGCTCGAGCTTGGCGCGCGTGAGTGTGAGGTTCAAATGCTTGGGACCGGACTGGTCCGCCGTGATGAACGGCAGATTGATCTCCGTCTGCATGACCGTCGACAGCTCCATCTTGGCCTTCTCGGCGGCTTCCTTCAGGCGCTGCAGCGCCATGGGGTCCTTGGAGAGGTCGATGCCCTGGTCTCGCTTGAACTCCCCCACCAACCAATCGATGACCCGCGCGTCGAAATCGTCGCCACCCAGGTGGGTGTCACCGTTCGTGCTCTTGACCTCGAAGACGCCTTCGGCCAGTTCCAAAATGGAAATGTCGTACGTGCCGCCGCCGAGATCGTAGACGGCGACCTTCTCTTCCTTCTTCTTATCGAGTCCGTAGGCGAGCGCCGACGCGGTCGGTTCGTTGATGATCCGGACCACGTCGAGCCCGGCGATCTTGCCGGCGTCCTTCGTCGCCTGTCGCTGCGAGTCGTTGAAGTAGGCGGGGACGGTGATGACCGCCTTCTCGACCTTATGGCCCAGGTAGTCTTCTGCCGTCTGCCGCATCTTCTGGAGGATCATCGCCGAAATCTCCGGCGGCGAGTACTGCTTGCCGCTGACCTCGACGACCGCGAGGCCGTTTTGGCCCCGCACGACCTTATACGGAACGCGCTTGATCTCTTCCGACACTTCCTCATAGCGCCGTCCCATGAACCGTTTGATGGAGAAGATCGTGTTCTGCGGGTTTGTCACTGCTTGCCGCTTGGCGACTTGCCCAACGAGTCGCTCACCGTCCTTGGTGAAGGCGACGACCGAAGGGGTGGTGCGGCCACCTTCGGCGTTGGGGATGACGACGGGATCGCCACCTTCCATAACCGCGACAACGGAGTTGGTCGTCCCGAGGTCAATACCAATGATCTTCTCAGCCATAACTCTCAGCTCCTGATAGGGATGTGATGCCGGTCAGATGCTGCGGGTCGCAAAGGGCAAGCATCGTGCCCTGATTCGCTGCCAAAAAGGCAGCGGGCGGGACAGCGAGCGCATCGGAAACCATGGGTCCGGTGTCCACGTTCCCGGGTCGTCTCCCACCCATCACCGCATCAACATCAAGGTGTCGCACTCTGATCGTTGTCACCGGCAGCACCGGCACAATCGGCTCCGAGCTCGTTCGGTTACTGGCTGCTGCCGGGGCCGATAGCCGCGCGATCTACCACCGCGCCGAGAGCGCGTCTCGTCCCCCTCGCGTCTCGTTTTTCCGAGCTGATCTGGCCGATCCCACGCAGGCCGAAGCCGCCCTGGCGGGCGGGTCGAGCCTATTCCTTCTCACTGGGAATGAACCCGGTTTCTTGGACGTTCAGCGCACAGTGGTCCAGGCGGCGCAGCGGCGCGGCATCCGCCATCTCGTGAAGCTCTCCGCGCTCGGCGCGTCGGATCATTCGAAATCCGGCATCGGTCGCGACCACTGGGTGGTGGAGCAAGCAATTCAGCAATCCACAATTCCCTGGACGATGTTGCGTCCCCACGCCTTCATGCAGAACTGGCTGAAGGACGTCGCGGCGTCGGTACGGACCGAGAACACGATCTACTCCCCGATTGGCGAGGGGCGCGTGCCCTTCATCGACACGCGCGATATCGCTGGCGTGGCAGCGCAGGTGCTGCTCCATCCGGAGACGCATATCGGCAAGAAGTACGTCCTCACGGGCGGGGAAGCCGTGGGGTATGCGGATCTCGCGACGGAGCTGACGAACGTGACGGGTCGCGCCATCACGTATCGGCCGATCAGCATGGAGGAAGCGCGGGCGCGGCTGACGCGCGCCGGCCAGCCGGCCGAGTTGATCGATGCCACGCTCGCGATCGCGGCGTATCAGCGGGATGGTGGCGCGACGGCGATGGTCTCGCCCACCGTCGAGCGACTGCTCGGACGCCCGCCGCGCACGATTCGCGACTTTCTGCGGGACTACGCCGCAGCGTTCAGTTGATCACACAGCGCCGGGTTTTAGACGAAACCGCGCACGCTCGGGAAGCGTTTGTCTGTCAACGATGAGCACAGCCCTGCGTTTCACGCGCGCGGCGTTCGGCGCTGTCCAGCGAGCTTCACCGGGTCTCGCGGCCCGGTGGGCCGAACGGTTGTTTTGCACGCCGCCCCGCCGTCAGATCAGCGAGCGGATGGCGGCATGGCTCGCTGGGGGGCGGCGGTACGACCTGACCGTCCGAGGCCGGCGCGTGGCGGCATGGTCATGGGGTGAGCGCGGCCCAGGCGTGCTCCTCGTCCACGGATGGGGCAGCCGGGGCGCCCGATTCGTCGACCTTGGCGGCGCGTTACTCGCCAGCGGCTTCCGCGTGGTGACGTTCGACGCGCCCGGACACGGCGCGTCGTCCGGGCGACTCAGTTCGGGGCCGGAGTTCGCGCGCGCGGCCCTAGCGGTGGCGACGGCGGTCGGTCCCGTGAGTGCCGTCGTCGGGCATTCGCTCGGCGGTTTCGCGTCGGCGCTGGCGATCGAGCGCGGGCTTGCCGCCCGTCGTTCGGTCTTCATTTCGCCGTCCGCGAACGTCAATACCTACAGCGCCCAGTTCGCGTCGCTGCTCGGCGTGCGGGATCCCGTCATGGCGTCGATGCGCGCGCGGCTCGCGCGGCGACTCGGCTTCGAGTGGAAACACATGGACGTGCCCCGCTTCGCCCCCGCGATGCGCATACCGCTGCTCGTCTTTCATGACCGGGACGACCGCGAAGTGCGCTGGGACGATGGTGCCGCGATTGCCGCCGCCTGGCCTGGCGCGCAGCTCGTCACGACAACGGGACTGGGGCATCACCGCATCGTCAGCGACGGCGCTGTCATCCGGCAGGTGCTGGCTTTTCTGAAATAGCCTTCCAGTGAACGCGCGGGACGCTGTTGCCTTGCTGTCGCGGGCAGTCCCGCGCCACCCGGGAGTGTGGGCTGATTTTGGCGCGGGCACCGGCACGTTTACCGGGGCATTGGCCCGACTAATCGGTCCGGAGAGCACGATCTACGCCGTCGATCGCAATCGCGACGCGATCAGGTCTTTCGAGCGATTCGCGCAAGTCGATGGCGTCCGGGTCATCCCCATTGTCGGCGACTTCACGCGACTCGCCGGGCTTTCTGGAGTGGTGAGTCAGTCTCTCGATGGGATGCTCTTTGCCAACGCCATGCATTACGTTCCCGACCCAGATGTGGTGCTGAGCCGTCTCGTTCCCTTCCTGCGGCCAGGCGGGCGTGTCGTCATCGTGGAGTACGATCGTCGCGCCGCGAATCGCTGGGTGCCCTATCCAATCGAGTCAGCGCGTCTGAGGGAAATCGCCGCCGCAGCCGGCCTGTCAGCGCCGTCCATCACGGCCACGCGACCTTCCAACTTTGGGGGGAATCTCTACGTGGCTTACTCAGGAGTTATCGTTTGAGCCTGATAGGAGGCTTCCATGAGCCGACGTGATAACCGGGCACATCTGACGGTCCCCGTTGGACCGCGTGATCACGCCACGGGCCCGCACGACGCTCCGGTCACGCTCGTGGAGTACGGCGACCTCCAATGTCCGCATTGCGGAAAGGCCTACCCCATCGTCAAGGACATCCAGCGTACGCTCGGCTCGCAGCTGCGGTTCGTGTTCCGGCATTTCCCACTCACGCGAATCCATCCGGAGGCGGAGCACGCGGCGGAGGCGGCTGAAGCCGCCGGGGCGCAAGGCGCCTTCTGGCAGATGCACGATCGTTTGTTCGAGCGTCAGTTCGCGCTGGATGACGATCATCTGATCGAGTATGCCACCGAATTGGGTCTGGACGCCGAACGAATCCGCGGCGAGCTCGACGCGGGAACGTACGCGGACCGAGTGCGCGACGATTTCATGAGCGGGGTGAAGAGCGGCGTGAACGGGACACCGACGTTCTTCATCAACGGCGTCCGCTATGACGAGAGTTGGGATCGGGATTCGCTGCTCGCCGCGCTGCAAAACCCGGAGTGACTCCCGAGAAGCTCTTCCCTTAGATTCTGTCGCATGTTCCCCTACAAGGACGAGAATCCCACCGAACGGCCCGCCATCATCACGGCTGCCGTTATCATCGCCAACGTCCTCGCTTTCATTCTCGTGCAGGGAGCGGGGGCGCAGGGGCCCCTGGTGCGGTCGGTGTGCGGGCTCGGGCTGATTCCCGGAGAGGTCCTGCAGAGTGTCCCGCCGGGCAGTGGTGTCGCCCTCGCCCCCGGCATGGCATGCCTGGTCGGTACGGCCCCGAAATATTGGACCGTGCTCACATCGATGTTCATGCACGGCGGCTGGCTCCATCTGATCGGCAACATGGTGTTCCTGTGGGTCTTCGGAAACAACATCGAGGACGTGATGGGCCACGGGAAGTTTTTGATCTTCTATCTGCTGTGTGGTGTCGTCGCGGCCGCCACGCAAACCTTTGTCAGCCCGCACTCCGTCGTTCCGATGGTTGGGGCGTCGGGAGCCATCAGCGGTGTCCTGGGAGCGTACATCCTGCTTTATCCCAATGTGCGCGTCCACACGTTGATCATCCTGCCCATTTACATCACCACCGTGGCATTGCCTGCCTGGGTGATGCTTGGCTATTGGATCCTCATTCAGGTCCTCAGCGGCCTTGGCAGCCTGAGCGAGATCGAAAAGGGAGGCGTGGCGTTCTTCGCGCACGTCGGCGGGTTTGTCGCGGGACTCGCACTCGTGAAGCTGTTCGCCTCGGATGATGTGCTACGACGCCGGCCGACGCAGCCGGCATCATATTATCGGTACCGGACCTACTGACGGTCCTCCGCGTGATGCTGCGTTAGAACGTGAGCTGCGCCTGGAAGTATGCCTGCGACCGCGTCGCTTCCAGTGCCGGTGTCGGCGTACCGCCCTGATAGGTCAGCAAGTCGACGTCCGCCAACAGGCGAAGGTTCGGCGTGAGCTGGTAAGAGGCGCCGCCAATGACGCGCGTCAGCCGATTGTTGCCGGTATCCGTATTGGGATCGGTCAAATCCACGCGTGCGAGGACCGCGGCCTTCGAGTTCGTGAAGTGATACACGCCGAAGAAGCTTGCGACAGACCCGGACAGCTCTGGTGCGGTCGTGCTGTCCTTGGTTATCGCGTATTCGCCCGCCAGCGTGATTTGCCGCGTCCGGTACGAGACCATGCCGAGCAGCCGGCTACGCGTGCCGCCGCCGGTCGGCTTACCGTACTGGCCATAAGCGCTGACGCGGAGTCCACCCACCCGGCTGGCGTCGTCCGTCGGCTTGACGCGCACGGACACGCGGCCCATGAGATCCTTGCGCTGGTCGCCAGTGCCACCGCTGTAGCTCTCACCGTTGTAGATGCCAACCTGCATGTTGACACGATCGGCGTTCCAGTTGCCGTCCACACCCAAACCGAAGTCCGACGAGGAGAGGTAGCCGCCGCGCTCCATCGCCATCTGTCCCTGCATGCGGTAATCCCACAGCGTCTCTTCCCAATCGATCCAGGGCGTATGAATCTGGCCGAGCTTGTAGGTGAGCGAGCTGCCTTGCGGCGTGTAGGCGACGTAGGCGTACTTGAGGCGATAGCGCAGTGATGCGTCACCTGCAGGTCGATTGACATCGGCCGTAATGCGCGTGGTGACGCCATCCGAGAACCGGCCAATCACGTTGATGTAGGCCCGGGTCACGTCGAAGTTGTTGTTGTGGTTGGCACTGTCTTTGAGCTGGTAGACGTACTGGAGATACGACACGCCGCTTACGGTGACCTGAGGCGCCTGAGCGGTTTGAGCCTGCGCGCCAAGTTTCGAAGCCAGCGTCAGGCTGACGGCGGCCACAGCGGCGAGTCTCCAAAGTGGTCGTACGTGCACGTATTCGCTCCTCTCAAGGGCGATGTAACCAGGTAACGAAGACTCGCTTACCCGCATCACCACCTTCCGGTGATCGCGAACAGCCGCGTGGCGAGTTTCATGTGCGGCGTCGCTTCGGGGGTGCGGGAGGTTCGCGCAACCGATACCCGACGGCGCGGACCGTCTCGATCCAATGGCCGCCGGCGCCGAGCTTGCCGCGGAGCCGCTGGACGTGCATGTCGACGGTTCGCGTCTGAATGTCGGGCTGCGCCTGCCACACGGACTCGAGCAATTGCGACCGTGATTGCACCCGATCCCGCCGTTCGATCAGCCGCTCGAGCAGCTTGAACTCGGTCGCCGTCAACTCCGCCTCGTGGCCGTCGACCGTGACGCGATGCGCGGTGCGATCGAGCACGATCGGCCCGGCGACCAGCCGTCCTCCCGCGGCCACGGGTGGCGCGGCGAGACGCCGGAGGATCGCGCCGACACGCAGCACCAGCTCCTTGGGAGAGAACGGCTTCGAGAGGTAATCGTCGGCGCCGAGGCTCAGGCCCTTGATGCGGTCCGGCTCCTCCTTGCGCGCCGTGAGGAGCAGCACGCCCACATTATGCGTCTCTTCGCCGCGACGCAGCTCGGTGAGGACTTCGAACCCGGAGTGGCCTGGCAACATCAGGTCGAGGACGACGAGATCGGGCTGCTCTTCACGCGCGGAGCGTAGCGCATCGGCGCCGGTGCCGGCGGTCGTGACGCGATAGCCCTCCTTCGCCAGATGATAGGCGACGAGCGCCGTGATATCGGGCTCGTCGTCCACCACGAGGATGCGGTGCACCGCTGCGGTGTCGTTCGCCATCGCCGGCGAGAAGGTAGCGTGACCGCCAGTTGAAACACAACCGTGACGTCACTCTAGCACGACGCAGAGGAGCCGCGGTAGCTTTCTGCGCACTATGCGGCTCCTCTGCACCCTGCTGTTCGCACTGCAAGGCCCAACAACCCCTCCTGACACCGCACACGTCGTCATCGTCGCGACGACCGACGTTCACGGCCGAGTCCTCGGCTGGGATTACGTGCGGGATGCGGCGGCGCCCGGCGGGCTCTCGCGAGCCGCCATGGCGCTCGAAACGCTGCGCAGCCGCTACCCCGGCGACCTCGTGCTGGTCGACGCCGGTGATCTGCTGCAGGGCAATCCGTTTGCCACCTTCTTCGGGCGCTACGACAAGCGCCAGCCGCAACCGATCGTCGATGCGCTGAACGCATTGCAGTTCGATGTCGTCACGCCCGGGAACCACGACTTCGACTTCGGCGTCGCTTTTCTGCGGCGCGCCGCCACCGAAGCGACCTACCGCTACGTCTCGGCGAACGTCGTCGACGACAGCGGGAAGGCGCTGTTCGCATCCACGGTGGTGTTGCCACGCGGTGCCGTGAAGATCGGGATCACCGGGTTCACGACTCCCGGCGTGCTGCTATGGGATCGCGCGCAGCTCGCAGTCCCTCCCGGGGTGCGCGTCCGCCGCATCGCCGAATCGGCACCTGCCGCGCTCGCGGCCCTGGATCGCGCCGGCGTGGACCTCAAGGTGGTGCTCATTCACAGTGGTTTCGGCACGTCGAGCTACGATACCACGGGCGTGGGTCCCGAGAACGACGCCGCCGCGCTCGCGTCCATAAACCCCAAACCGGACGTCGTCATCGTCGGCCATACGCATCGCGAAATCCGAGACACCGTGATCAACGGCGTCCATTTCGTGCAGCCCAAAAACTGGGTGCAGAGTCTAGCCGTGGTGCATGTGTCGCTCGCGAAAGACACGGCACGCGCGGGTCGCTACCGTGTCACGGGTATGCGGGCCGACCTGATCCCCCTCGCCACCGTCGCCGAATCGCGGCGGTTCACGCAGCGCGTCAATGCCGCGCACCAGGCGGCGCGTCTCTGGGCAGGCACGCCGATTGGCAACGCATCGCCGGGATTCGACGCGCGGTACGCCCGCGTGCAGGATACGCCGTTACTCGACTTCATCAACGAAGTGCAGCGCCGCCGCGCCGGAACGCAGCTATCAGCTGCCGCCGCCTTCGACGTACAGCCCGGACTCCCAGAGGGCGAGGTGCATCAACGGGACGTGTCGGGGATCTATCCGTACGAAAACACGCTGCGCGCCGTGAAAATCAGCGGCCAGCAGTTGCGCGACTATCTCGAGCATTCCGCACGCTACTTCAACACGTACGAGCCTGGCCGCCCGGTCATCAACGACAGCGTCGCCGGCTTCAACTACGACGTGGTCAACGGCGTGGTCTACAACATCGATCTGTCACGACCCGCCGGGCTGCGCATCCGCGGGCTTGCGTTCAACGGCAAGATCGTGCAACCCACTGACACGTTCACGATGGCGGTGAACAGCTACCGGCAGGCCGGTGGCGGCGGGTACGCGATGATCGCGCACGCGCCGGTGACGTACGACAAGGGCGAGGACATCCGCGAGCTGCTGGTCGACGAGATCCGTCGCGCGCGCACGATCCAGGCCGCGACGTATCTCCATCCGAGCTGGGCGATCATGCCTGATGGGGCGCGGGCCGCCGCACGTGCGGCGTTCGGACCGGCGCCGGCGGCGGTCGCCGTCGTCCGGGACAGCACACTGCTGCGCGTGCTCGCGACGAGCGATCTGCACGGCCAGCTCGAGGCGCGCGTGTGGGATTGGTCGCAGGGGCGGCCGGTCGGTGGCGTCGCGGCGCTCAAACCGTGGCTCGACAGCCTCGACAATGCCTGTCACTGCGCTTCCGTACGGCTGGATGCCGGCGACGAGATGCAGGGCACCGCGCTGTCGAATGCGACCTACGGGCGCGGCACGGTCGACGCCATGAACCGGCTCGACATCGACGCAGCTGCGATCGGCAATCACGAGTTCGATTGGTCGATCGACACGCTACGGGCGCGGATGCGGGAAGCGAAGTACCCGTTCCTCTCGGCGAACATCACCAACGGCGCGGGAACGGCCCGGCCGGATTGGGCGACGCCCTGGAAACTCGTGACGAAGAGCGGCGTGAAGATCGCGGTGATCGGCGTGACGACGACCGAGACGCCCACGAGCACCGCGTCGCGCAACATTCAGGGGCTCGCGTTCGGAGACGGCGCGCAGGCGATCAAGCGGTATCTGCCCGAAGCACGCGCTGCGGCGGACTTCGTGATCGTGCTCGCGCATGCGGGCGCGTCGTGCGACTCCGGCGGAAACGCGTCTTGCCGCGGCGAGATCCTGGACGTCGCCAACCAGCTCGACTCCGGCTCGGTGGATCTCATCGTGGCGGGTCACACGCATCAGCGCGTGAACACCGTCGTGCATGGCATCCCCATCATCGAAGCGCAGTCGAGCGCGCGCTCGATCGGTATCGTGGACTTCGTGCGCGCCGGTGGACGCCGGGCAGTGCGCATGCAGCTGCTCACGCCCTATGCGGACCAAGTAAAACCCGACACCGGGCTCGCCGCCGCGCTGGTACGCCAGCAACAGGCGGTCCGTAACGTCACCGAGCGAGTGGTCGCGCGGCTCAAATTGCCGCTGAAGCGGGAGGGCGACGAGTACGGTCTCGGACGGCTGATTGCCGATGCACAGCGTGCCGCCGGCCGGGCCGATGTGGCGATCATGAACAACGGCGGCATTCGCACCGATCTCCCCGAGGGCGTCGTCACGTGGGGGCAGGTCTACCAGGTTCAGCCCTTCCAAAACCGTCTGCTGCGACTCACCGTGAAGGGTGACGTCCTGCTCGAAGCGCTCGAGCACTGTGTTGCGGGTCGTGATCATCTGCCGGATTGTCACGTCGCCGGTGTGGAAGTTTGGTATGACGCCGCCAAAGCACCGGGTCGACGCATCACGCGCACTCGGCTCGCCAACGGCAAGAGCGTCGTCAATGGCGGCACGTACACGCTGGTCGTCAGTGACTTCATGGCGACGGGGGGCTCGGGCTTCGCGATGCTGGCTGGCGCCCCCAGGGAAGATCTCGACGTGCTCGATATCGACGCGCTGACCCGCTATCTCGGGGTGCTGCGGTCCCCTGTCGAAGCGCCGACCGACGAGCGCTTCCACCGGACCGACCGCTAATGCGGGTTTTCATCAACGACAAGGCAGTCGACGTCCCCCGCGGCGCGCGCGTGCGCGACGCGATCGCGCAGGCGGATGATGGCCTGGCGCGCCTGCTCGACGGCGCGGCGTATGTGACCGACGCCGCCGGCCGTACAATCGACGCTGGTGATGCCGTCGGCGAAGCAGGGGCCGTGTATCGCGTGGTCGTCTCCGCTCGACGCGAGGGCAAGCCGCGCCTCACCAAAGACGCGTTGCGCCGCTGGCCCAAGGCCGAGCTGCATGTGCATCTGGACGGCGCGCTGCGGCCCGCGACCATGCTCGAGCTGGCGCGCGCGCAGGGCATCCGTCTGCCCGCCGACACCCCCGACGCGCTGGCCAAGGCGATGCTGGTGCGGGACGCGAAGAGTCTCGAGGAATACCTCCAGAAGTACGAGATCACGCTCTCGGTCTTGCAAACCGCCGCGGCGCTCGAGCGCGTGGCGTACGAGTTCGTCATCGATAAGGCCGCCGAGAATCTCCGGTACGTGGAGGTGCGGTATTCGCCGCTCCTGCATCGGCCCGCATTGACATTGGCGCAGGCGATTGAAGCGCCGCTGGCGGGGATCCGCCGCGCAGCGGCGGAAACCGGGACGAAGGTGGGGCTCATCGTCTGTGCCATGCGCACCAAGCCACCCGCGGAGTCGCTCGAGTTGGCGCACGCGGCCGCCGAGTACCATGCCGAGGGCGTGATCGCGTTCGATCTGGCAGGCGCGGAGCGCGGGCACCCCGCGCGCGAGCACCGCACCGCCTTCGAGTATGCCGCCGCGCACGGGATGGCGTGCACGTGTCACGCGGGCGAGGGAGACGGTCCCCACTCCATTCACCAGGCATTGCACGACGTCGGCGCGCAGCGGATCGGGCACGGCACGCGGCTCGCCGAAGACCCGGCGCTGCTCGAGGAAGTCGTGGCACGCAAGGTCCCGCTCGAAATGTGTCTGACGAGCAACGTGCATACGCACGTCGTATCGTCGGTGGCGGAACATCCCTTGAAGCGCTATTTCCAGCAAGGCGTCGTGGTCACGTTGAACACCGACGGTCCGCTGACCGACGGCATCACGCTGACCGACGAGTACTTCCTGGCGCACGCCGTGCTGGGTCTCTCGCCTGACGAGCTGACGCGCGTGGTGCTGAACGCGTGCGAGAGCGCGTTTCTCCCGGATTACGAAAAAGTCGCGCTGGTGTCCCGCGTGCAGAGCGAGCTCGACGAGATAGGGGGAACCTCCTGATGTCCTGGCGCCGGGTCGTCTTCGCGTTCCTGATCACGTTCGTCAGCGCGTTGGTCGTGTTCACCCTGCCGCGTTTCGTGTTCAACACGGTGCGCGGTGCGACCGTCCAGACGCCCGCACAGGACACCGCCAAAGCGCAGCCGGCTCCGCCGGCGCCTCTGCAACAGCCGGTCGACCGCTCACTCGGCTCGCGCCTCACGGGAATCTTCGGCCTGATCCTCATCCTCGGCATCGGCTACGCCTTGTCGCGCAACCGGCGGGCCATCAGCGGGCGCGTCGTCGCGTGGGGCGTCGGCCTGCAGCTCGCGTTCGCGATCTTCGTGCTGCGGGTGCCGCTCGGGCAGACAATCTTCGGCTGGCTCGGCGCCGTCGTCACGAGAATCCTGAGCTTCTCGTACGCCGGCTCGGAATTCGTGTTCGGCGAGATCGGCAAACAACACTCGAGCCTCGGTGTGGTGTTCGCGTTCCAGATCATGCCCGCGATCATCTTCGTCTCGGCGCTGTTCGCCATCCTGTACTACCTCGGCATCATGCAGATCGTGGTGAAGGCGTTCGCCGTCGTGATGAACAAGATCATGGGCGCGAGCGGCGCGGAAAGCCTCAACGTCGCGGCGTCCATCTTCATGGGGCAAACCGAGGCGCCGCTCACAATCCGGCCGTTCCTGCCGCGGATGACCCGCTCGGAGCTGATGACCGTGATGACGGCGGGCATGGCGCACGTCTCCGGTTCGATCATGGCCGCTTACATCGCGTTCGGCATCGAAGCGCGCCACCTGCTGACGGCCGTCATCATGACCGCGCCCGGCACGATCATGATGGCGAAGATCCTGGAGCCGGAGACCGAGGTCCCCGAGACCCTCGGTGGCGTCAAGGTCGAGATTCCCCGCACCGATGTGAACGTGCTCGATGCCGCGGCACGCGGGACGAGCGACGGGCTGCACTTGATGCTCAACGTGATCGCGATGCTCGTTTCGTTCATCGCGCTCATTGCGCTGGTCAACGGATTGTTCGGCTGGATCCACGGCGGCGTGTCCTGGTTCCCCGCGACACTGCAGACCGTGCTTGGTTGGATCTTCCGGCCCATCGCGTGGGTCATGGGCGTCCCGTGGCACGACAGCGGTGTCGTCGGCTCACTGCTCGGCGAACGGATGGTGATCAACGAGTTCATCGCGTATGCCGATCTTGGCCCGATGAAGGGCACGCTGAATCCCGTCTCATTCACGATCGCCACATTCGCCTTGTGCGGCTTTGCGAACTTGAGCTCCGTCGGCATTCAGATCGGCGGCATCGGGGCCCTCGCGCCGGAGCGCAAACACGACCTTGCCCGTCTCGGATTCCGGGCGATGATCGCCGGAACGCTCGCGAACTTTCTGTCGGCGACGCTGGCGGGCATCCTGTTGTGAAAGGGAAGGGGGACGGGGGAGGGGGGACGGGTGTAGCCGCAGCGACACAAGCAGTCAAGCAACGCTTGGGCAAGCTCAAGCCTCGCATTGCGATCGTACTTGGTTCGGGACTCGGTTTTCTCGCCGACGAAGTCGCCAACCCCATTCGCATTCCCTACAACACGATCCCCGGTTTTCCCGAACCTGGCGTAGCCGGGCACAAAGGCCTGCTGGTGGGCGGAACGCTCGAAGGGGTTCCCGTGCTCGTGCAGGCGGGCCGCTTTCATCTTTATGAGGGTCATCCGGCCGGGGTCGCCGGTTTGCCGGCACGCGTATTTGCCGAGCTCGGCATCGAGATGTTGATCGTTACGAACGCCGCGGGTGGCGTCCGCCGCACCTTCCCCGGTGGCACGCTGATGCTGATCGCAGACCACATCAACCTGATGTGGCGCAATCCGTTGATCGGACAGCCACAGCCGGGTGAGCAGCGCTTTCCGATCATGCACGAGCCTTACGACGGGGAATTGCGGGCACTCGCGCGCACCGTCGCGCGCGAAAGAGGGATCCGGCTGGAAGAGGGCGTCTACGTGGGTCTGCTCGGCCCGTCGTACGAGACGCCGGCGGAGGTCCGCATGCTGGAGCGGCTCGGCGCCGACGCCGTGGGCATGTCTACGGTCCCTGAGGTCCTGGTTGCCCGGTCGCGCGGGGTTCGCTGCCTGGGGTTTTCCATTATCACCAACCCAGGGGCCGGGATCACGGGAGAGGCGCTATCGCATGAGGACGTGCTGGCGGTGAGCGAGCGGGTGGCCCGCCAATTGTCGGTCCTGCTCAAGGGAATCCTCAGCCACATTGCCGCGGCGTAGCCCCACCGCTTCCTGACGTTCCATTTGCAACCCTTTTCGTCCAGGCCCTGTCATATGAAACGATAACCGCCGCGCGCTCGCCGTCAGCGTTCGCGACCGGGGTTCCCCGTTCACCTCAGCTCCCGGACGCCTATGACGACGACACTCCAACTGCTCCTCGCATTGGCGGGTAGTCATCCGCCGTTCGTCGCGGTCGATTCGCCACCTCCCGCCCCTCCGGCGCCCCAGCAATTGCGCGCCGTGCGCCTCGCGGGCGGGCAGGCTGTCAGCATCGACGGCACGCTCAGTGAAGCGCTCTGGCAGACTGCGGAGCGGGTCACGGGTTTTGCGCAGCGAGACCCCACGCAAGGTGCGGTGCCGACGGAAAGCACCGTCGTCTACATCGCGTATGACGACGCGGCGCTGTACATCGGCGCGCGGCTCTACGATTCGCATCCCGATTCGATTGTGGCGCGGCTGGCACGGCGCGATCAGGGCACGAGCTCCGACCGCTTCCAGGTCTACATCGACTCCTACCACGACAAACGCAGTGGCTTCTACTTCGGGATCAACGCCGCCGGCGCGCTCTACGACGGCACGCTCTTCAACGACGATTGGGACGACGATACCTGGGACGGTGTGTGGGAAGGCAAGGCGACGCGGGACCCGCAGGGGTGGACCGCGGAGATGCGCATTCCGTACTCCCAGCTGCGCTTCGTCAGGCAAAGCCAATACGTGTGGGGCATCAATTTCCGTCGCGATGTCGCACGCAAGAACGAGTTCGATTACATCGTGTACACGCCACGAGAGGCCCGAGGCTTCGTGTCGCGCTTCCCCGATCTCATAGGGATCGAGCGCATCGAGCCGCCGCGCCGCCTCGAGATCATGCCGTATGCGACCAGCCGTGCTGCTTTCACCCGTCAACCGCCCGGCAACCCGTTCAATGACGGCTCGAAGCTCGATCCGGGATTCGGCGCGGACGCAAAGATCGGACTCGGCTCGAATCTCACGCTCAACGCGACCGTCAACCCCGATTTCGGCCAGGTCGAAGTCGATCCCGCGGTCGTGAACCTGAGCGACCGCGAGACGTTCTTCAACGAAAAACGGCCGTTCTTCGTGGAAGGCTCGTCCATTTTCGAGTTCGGCTTCGGCGGCCAGAGCAACTTCTGGGGCTTCAACTGGTCGGGACCGAGCTTCTTCTATAGCCGCCGCGTCGGGCGTTCGCTTTCCGTCCCGGGGGCACCCGACAAGGGATACGTCGACGGCCCGGACGGGGCGCACATCTTGGGCGCGGTGAAGTTGACCGGTAAGGTTGCGGGCAGCTGGAATGTGGGCGGGCTGACCGCCATCACGGGTCGCGAGCGCGCGACGCTGCAAGACAGTCTTGGCGCGCGCTGGGGCCAGGAGATGGAGCCGCTCGCCACGTATGGCGTCTATCGTGCACAGAAGGAATTCGACAAGGGTCGGCAGGGGCTGGGATTCATGTCCACGATCGCGGGCCGCGCGTTCGACGACCCGGCGTTGCGCGACGTCCGCAACAACAATTCAATGACCGTCGGCACCGACGGTTGGATCTTCCTCGATTCCTCCAAGACGTGGGTGACGACGGGATGGGTGGCGGCTTCCCGCATCGCCGGGTCGCCGGCGCGCATGACCGGAGTGCAGCGCAATTCGGCGCACTACTTCCAGCGGCCCGATGCGCGGAGTTTAGGGGTGGATAGCAACGCCACGTCGCTCACCGGCACCGCCGCGCGATTCACGCTCGCCAAACAGCGGGGCAACATCTTCGTGAACTCCGCGTTCGGCGTGCTCTCGCCCGGATTCGACGTGAACGATCTCGGATTCTTGTCGCGCACCGGGTACATCAACATGCATTTCGGCGGCGGGCGCACCTGGAGCAAGCCGGGCAAGCACCACCGCTATGCAGAGACTGGGGGCGCGTTGTTCCGCAACTACGATTGGGACGGCAACATCAACTGGTCGGGCGCGTTCAATTTCGGCTACATCCAGTTCAACAACTACTACTGGTTCAACTGGAACGTCGCCTACAATCCCTGGACGGTCGACAATCGCCGCACGCGCGGCGGGCCGTTGATGCTGTTGCCGCCGGGGTATCAGTTCGGCCTCGACATGGGTTCGGATAGCCGCAAGTCATTGACGCTGAGCATGGGGGCGTTCACGTACTTCCGGTCTGCCCAGGATGTCGAGTGGTCGACCTACGCCAACGTGCAGTACCGGCCGGCGCCGAACGCATCGGTCAGCGTAGGGCCGAACCTCTATAAACAGACGCAACCCTATCAATACATCGCGGCGATCGCGGACACGACGGGCGGCGCGCCGAACACGTACAATACCCACTACGTCTTCGGCGGGCTCCATCAGACGGAGCTCTCGGCGGCGATCCGCCTCAACTGGACGTACAGTCCGACGCTCTCACTCCAGCTGTACGCGCAGCCCCTGATTTCTGCAGGCCGCTACGACTACTACCACGAGCTCGCGCGCTCGCGCAGCGCGTCGTTCGTCAAGTACGGCCGTGACAACGGCTCTACCATCGCGTACGTCGATTCGACGAACTCGTACACGGTCGATCCCGACGGCGCGGGCCCTGCGCAGCCGATGTCGTTCGGCAATCAGGACTTCAATTTCAAATCACTGCGGGGCAATGCCGTGTTGCGCTGGGAATACATGCCCGGCTCGACGCTGTATTTCGTGTGGACCCAGAGCCGCCAGGACTACGAATCGATCGGCGATTTCAGGCTCGGATCGTCGATGGGACGCATGCTGCGGGCGCCCGCGGACAACATTTTCATGATCAAGGCCACCTACTGGTGGAATCCGTAGACTAGAGACCTTCAGTCGGGGGACGCGGGGGCGCGGGCACAAAATGGTTCAGCGGCCCGTGCCCCTTGTCGCTTCCGAGCCCCGGCGCCGCGGCAATCGCGCGATGCACGAAATCGAGCGCATCCTCCACCGCCCGCTCGAGTGGCCGGCCGAGGGCGAGGCCCGCGGTGATCGCGGCGGAGAGCGTGCAGCCGGTCCCGTGCGTGGATGACGTGTCGATGCGCGGATGCGTGAAGCGGCGCGTGGCGCCATGCTGCACCAGCACATCCACCAGCGTGTCGGTATCCGTCAGATGGCCCCCCTTGACGAGCGCGGCGCGCGCGCCCATCGCGAGCAGTCTGCGCCCGGCCTTCTCCATTTGATCCGGTGTCCGCACGGTTTCAGCGACGAGGATCTCCGCCTCGTTGAGGTTGGGCGTGACGAGCAGCGCGAGCGGCGTCAGCCGGCGCGCGATCAATTCCTCGGCATCGCGCTCGAGCAGCCGGTCGCCGGACGTGGCAACCATCACGGGATCGAGTACGTAGGTGGTCAGCCGATGCTGGGCAATGCGCTGCGCCACCGTCTCCACGATCTCCCCGGAGCCCAGCATCCCGCTTTTGACGGCGGCGGGCCGCAGGTCGGCGGCGAGGGCGTCGATCTGCTGCGCGACGAGTGCGGCTGGGACCGCTTGCCACGCGGCCACGCCCAGCGTGTTTTGCGCCGTTACGGCCGTAATGGCGGTCGTGCCGAACACGCCGAATTGATGAAACGTCTTGAGGTCGGCCTGAATTCCAGCTGCGCCGCCGGAGTCTGACCCCGCGATCGTGAGCGCGATTCTCATGCGTTCCGCGGTCGTGCCTTGGCGAAAGCAACGGGGCAGGCAATTTTACTGGCACCAGTGACCGACACGAGGGAGCGCATCCGGAGTAATCTGCAGTCCACCGTCCGCGATCTCCAACGCCGCAAGGCGCGCGGGCGGCGCGGTCTCGCGGTCGTGGAGGGCGTTAGGCTCGTGGAGGAAGCGCTCGCGGCCGGTCTTGAGTTCAAGGGGGCGCTCGTCTCCCCTGAGCTCGCGCGGACGACGCGCGGCCAGGCGCTCACGGCCGAGCTCGCCAGTCATGCGATCGCGGTCGAAGAGGTCGGTTCACGCGCCTTCGGGGCGCTCGCGGGTACGGAGACGCCGCAGGGTATTCTCGCGATTGTGCAGCCGCGCGTGTGGGCGCCGGCCGATATCGCGGGCGGACCGATGCTCGTCGTGGACGGCGTCCAGGATCCGGGCAACGTCGGCACGCTGATCCGCACCGCGCACGCGCTCGGTGCGTCGGCGAGCCTGCTCCTCCGCGGCACCGCGGATCCGATGAATCCGAAGGCGTTGCGCGCCGCGATGGGGGCGACGTTCCGCCATCCGGTCGTGCAGCTCGACGATGCCCCGTTCATCGCGTGGGCGCGCGAGCACGGCATCACGTTGTGGGCAGCGGCGGCAGACGGCGTGCCCCTGGACCGCGCGATCGATTCCAACACAGCACGGAAGGAGCTCATTGCGGTGATCGTCGGCAACGAAGGAGCAGGCATCCGGCCGCAGCTGAATGCGATCGCGGCGCAGCGGGTCGCGATTCCGCTGGCGCGCGGCGCGGAGTCCCTCAACGTCGCGGTGGCGGCGGGCATTCTGTTATACGAGGTGGTGCGTGGGCGCTGACATCGTCATCGTCATCGGCGCCGTGCTGTTCGGCTTGTGCGTGGGCAGCTTTCTCAACGTCTGCATCCTACGCTTGCCGCGCGACCAGTCGTTGGTCCGGCCGCGCTCGACCTGCCCGAACTGCAACCAGCCGATCGCCTGGCGCGACAACATCCCGCTGTTTTCCTGGCTCTGGCTGCGCGGCAAGTGCCGCTGGTGCCACAAGCCGATCTCCAAGCAGTACCCGCTCATCGAAGGGCTGGTCGGCGTATTGTTCGGAACGTCCGTCCTGGTCTACGGCCCCACCTTACACGCCGTCGCCGCCGCGCTGTTTGGGACCATCCTGCTCGGGATCGCGATCACGGACGTGCGCCACTACATCATTCCCGACGAATTCACGTGGGGCGGGCTCGTCATCGGACTGTTGCTGGCGCTCGGCGGAGGGGTGCAGGGATTTCTCCAGGCGCTGCTCGGTGCCGCGGTGGGTTTCGTCTTGTTGTGGCTCGTGGGCATGGCGGGGACCTGGGTGTTCAAAGAAGACGCGATGGGCGGCGGCGATGTGAAGATGATGGCGATGGTCGGGAGCTTCGTCGGGTGGCGTGGCGTCCTGCTCACGGTGTTCGCGGGTGCGGCGCTCGGTTCGCTCATCTTTGTCCCGTTGTCGATCAAGAAGAAGCGACTGGTCCCGTTCGGGGTATTCCTCGCTGTCGGCGCCGTGGTGGCCTACGTGTTCGGCGACGCGATCATTGCCTGGTACGGGCATTTTCTGAAGGGCGACTGACCTAGATGGGTAATCCATTCGAAGGCTTGTTCGATTCCGGCGACGTGCTGGAGCGCGTCGGCATCGATATCACAGCGCAGGCGCGCCGTGGCGATCTCGAGCCCGTGCGCTGCCGCGACGCGGAGATCGCGCGCGTCGTGGACATTCTGCTGCGGCAGGGGAAGAACAACGCCGCGCTCGTGGGCAAGGCCGGCGTGGGCAAAACCGCCGTGGTGGAAGGCCTCGCCCACCGCATCGCCGCCGGAGACGTCCCACCCGCGCTCAAGGACGCGCGGATTCTGGGACTGGATCATGTCTCGATGCTGGCGGGCACCTCCTTCCGGGGCCAGTACGAAGACCGGCTCCGCCGGCTCGTGCAGGCGCTGCAGGCCGACCGCAATCTCATTCTCTTCGTCGACGAGCTGCACAACCTCATCGGGCAGGGCACGGCGATGGGGGCCGCGATGGACGCCGCGAACATGCTGAAGCCCGCGCTGGTCCGCGGCGACATCCGCGTGATCGGCGCGACCACCGGGGAAGAGTACGCCAAGTGGATCCGTACCGACCCGGCACTCGAGCGTCGCTTCCAGCCGGTCACCATCGAGGAGCTGGATGCGATTCAGACGTGGGAGGTGCTCGTCGCCCGCCGTCCCCGGCTCGAGCGACACCACGCCGTCGCGATCTCGGACGATGCCCTCAAGGCCGCCATCGTGCTGACGGACCGCTTTGTGCCGGATCGCGCCCGGCCCGACAAGGGGATCGACGTCCTCGACGAAGCCTGCGCGCACGCGCAGGCGACCGCGCATGTATCCCCCGAGCTCGACAAGCTGATCCGCGATCGCAAGAAGGTCGAGGCGCTGATTCGGCGCGGGTTGACGGACGAAGCAGGGACAGCGCCGGAAGAGCCGTTGCCCGATCTGGCGACGGTGCTGCAGCGCTTCGGTGAGGAGTTGAACGAATTGTTGGGCGGCGAAAGTCGCCGGAAGACGCCGGAGGCTGAGGCAGCGCCGCCCTCCGGCGACGTCCGGCGTCCTTCGGCGCTCGAAGAACAGCGCACCGATCTCGATCGGCGACTGCGTGCCGAGCTCGAGCGGCAGGGCATCGTCGTGACCGGCAAGGAAGTCGCACGCGTCGTCGGTGTGGCCGTCGGGAAGGACATCGAGTGGGCCGGCTGACGCGACTCGCGGGTGGTGTCGCGGTTCTGGTTTCCGTCGTGGCCTGTCGCGAGCGCGCGCAGGCGATCCAGAGCGAAGCCGAGCTCAAGGATATGGTGCATCACATCATGCCGGCCGTCGCCGACGCCGCTCGCATGCGCTTCAAACGAGAACCCGCCGTGTTACGGCGCTCCCGTGACCAGGTACACGACTACGTCATTCATAAGATCGACGAGGACCTGCCGCCGGCGGAGCTGAACGGCTCGCAGGCCGCGTTGCGACTGTTCGGGCTGATCCCCCCCTCGCTCGATCTCCGCACCACGCTGACCGCGCTGCTCACGGAGCAGATCGCCGGATTCTACGATCCCGACTCCAGCGCGCTGTTCATTGCGGCTGACGTGGACCCGCAGCAGCTGCGGACCGTGATGGCGCACGAGCTGGTCCACGCGCTGCAGGGCCAGTACGCCAAGCTCGATTCGATGATCACGCAGCGTCATCAGAACGACCGGCGCTCCGCCGCGCAGGCGGTGCTGGAAGGTCAGGCGACGCTGGTCCAAATGTTCGTCATGATGCCCGAGCAGAAACCTGACACGCTGCCGCTCGGCATATTCTGGAAGTCGCGAGCGCTGCTGAGCGCGCAGCAGGGCCCCCAAATGCAGCAGTTCAGCCACGCGCCGTTGTGGATTCGGGAGACGTTGGTGTTCCCCTACCTCGGCGGTGCCGACTTCATGGTTTGGTACCGGCACAAGTACTACGGTCGCTCGGTGCTCGACTCCATGCCCCATTCCACCGAGCAAATCCTGCACCCGGAGCGCTATGCCGCGCGGGACGAACCTACGAGGATGACGTTCCCCACCGGGGAAGCGGATACGGTGCAATACGAGGACGACCTCGGCGAGTTCGAGACGCGCCTGCTGCTCGAGCAGCTCCTCGGCGACGAAGCAGAAGCGACGATGCTGGCGACTGGATGGGATGGCGACCGCTACCAGATCCTGGGGGCGAGCAGCGACGCGCTGGTCTGGTACAGCGTCTGGGACGACGTCGCGGCGGCAAATCGGTTCGCCGCCGGGTTGCAGCGGGCGTGGCCGAAACGGCGGGCGGCCGAGCCGTCGAGCGCGGGCCGCCGGGCCGACGTGAAACAACTCACGATTGACGGAAGGCCGCTGGTCCGACTCGTCGACGCGCCCGCGGATTGGAAGGGGTGGCGCGCGCTGCCCACGGTACGCCTGAGCGGCGGCGTCCCTTAGTGGAGGAAGCGCGTAATCGTATAGATCAGTAATCCGACCAGGCCGCCGACCAGCGTGCCGTTGATGCGCACAAACTGCAGGTCGCGTCCCACCGCCAGCTCGAAGCGCCGTGACGTCGCCGCGGGGTCCCAGCTCGCCACCGTTTGTGCAATCAGATCGCCGATCTCGTGCCGGTATTTCTCGACCACGCTCGCCGTCAGGTCGATGAGCAGGTCGTCGATTTCCACGAGGAGTGTCGGGTTTGACAGCAGCGCAATGCCGAATTCGCTCAAGCCGCTGTCCAGCGGGCTCGGCTTGCCGTCGTTCGCACTGCCGCTTCCATAATTCGCGATCGCCTGGCGAATCCCCTCCCACAGCCGGCGCGACATGTCGTCGCTCGCCGCGCCCATGAGCCACTCTTCCTTCAGCGCTTCGGCGCGGGCGATGACTTCGGGCGAATGCTGCAGCCGGTCGATGAAATCGCGGATGGCGTTGTCGAACGAACCCCGCAGCGGATGGTTCGGATCGTTCACCATGTCGTGCAGGAGCCGTTCCACCGCTGCGATGATCTTCTGGTAGATCTTGTCGTCCAACACCGGCGGGACCCACCACGGTGTTTCCTCACGCACGCGCTCGCGAATCAGCTCGCGGTTGTTGCGCACCGCGTCGGCCGCGAGCCGGACCGCTGCATTGAGCAGCTCTTCCTGGCGGTTGTCCGCCAGGGCCAGCGCCAGCGTTTTACCGAGCGCGGGCGCCACCCGGATCGACAAGACGCGATTGCGCACGACCTGCGTGATGAGATCTTGTAGCTCATTGGGTGGGAGCGAGTCGAGCGTCTTCGCGAGCCCACTCGCGAACTGGCGCGAGATCTGGCGCGCGTGTTCGCGATCGGCGAGCCATTTGGCGCCGCGCTCCGCGGGATGCACGCGTCGCAGGTTCGCCGCGATCACGTCGCGCGACAGAAAGTGATTCTGCACGAAGTTGCCGAGGATCTGCCCGATGCGCTCCTTGCGCGTGGCGACGATCGCGGTGTGCGGAATCGGCAGGCCGAGTGGGTGGCGAAACAGGGCGGTCACGGCAAACCAGTCCGCGAGGCCGCCCACCAGCGAGGCCTCGGCGGTAGCCCGCACGTAGCCGAGCCATGCGAGCTGCGGCTCGTAAATGCTTGCGGCTACGAATACCAGTAGCGCGACCGCCAGCAGGGCGGTCGCCCGGCGCTTCATGGCGTCCAGCCGCGCCTGGCGCTCCGCGTCGTCGGGCCGCGACCACGGCGGGGTGACTTGCTGCGCCGGCGGCGTCTGTTGGGTCTGCTGAGTCACAGCAGGCAAGATAAGAGCCCCACTTGGTTTACGGGTACTCGCCATTTAGCTTGCTACGCTTATGTTTACGGCCCTTTCCGAGCAGCTGACCGGGGTATTGAACCGGCTCAGAGGTCGCGGAGTGCTCTCGGAAAGCGACGTCACCGACGCGCTGCGCGAGATCCGCCGCCACCTGCTCGAGGCGGACGTGAGCTTCGAGGTCACGCGGGGATTCGTCGAGCGCGTGCGCGAGCGAGCCGTCGGCGCGCTACAGGTCAAGGCGGTCAGCCCCGGCCAGCAAGTCGTCAAGCTCGTGCACGACGAAATCGCGACGCTGCTCGGCGGCACCAGGTCCGGCCTCGAATTCGCCTCCGTAGGTCCGACGGTTGTTCTGCTCGTCGGGTTACAGGGATCGGGGAAGACGACCACGGCGGCCAAGCTCGCGCGGCGGCTGAAGCTCGAGCAGAAGGCGCCGGCGCTCGTGGCGGCCGACATCTATCGACCCGCGGCCGTGGAGCAGCTGCGGCAGCTGGGCGAGCAGGTCGGCGTCCCGGTCTTTGGGACGCCGGACGGGGGAAGTGGGAAGGGTGTTACGGCGCTGGTGCAGGATGCGCTGCGCGAAGCCGAATCGGCACGCGCCCGGACGGTGATCGTCGATACCGCCGGTCGCCTGCAGATCGACGCCGAGATGATGGACGAGCTCAAGGCGTTGAAAGCCGCCGTGCCGCCGAAGGAGGTGCTGCTCGTTGCCGATGGCATGACGGGGCAGGACGCGGTGCAGATCGCGCGCGGCTTTCATGAGGGCGTCGGGCTGACGGGTGTCATCCTGACGAAGCTCGACGGCGATGCGCGCGGCGGCGCGGCGTTATCGATTCACGGCGTCACCGGTGTGCCGATCAAGTACATCGGCGTCGGCGAGAAGACCGATGCGCTGGAGTCGTTCGATCCAGTGCGGATGGCGGGACGGATTCTGGGGCAGGGCGACGTCGTCGCACTGGTCGAGAAAGCCGCGGCGAACGTCGATGCCGAAGCCGCCAAGCGTCTCGAGCAGAAGGTGCGGTCCAAGAAGGGCATGGACCTGCAGGATTTCCTGGTGGCGTTGAAACAGATGCAGAGCATGGGTCCGCTCAAACAGGTGCTCGGCCTCCTGCCCGGGATCAATGCCAAGGCGTTGCAGGGCGTGTCGCTGGAGGACAAGCGCCTGAAGCATGTCGAGGCGATCGTGCTCTCGATGACGCCGGAAGAGCGCGCCGATCCTAGCGTGCTGAACGGCAATCGCAAGCTGCGGATCGCCAGAGGGGCCGGACGGCCCGTGCAGGAAGTGAATCGGCTGCTGGAACAATTCCAGCAGCTTCGCAAGATGGGCAAGTTCTTGAAAAGGATGTAGGGAACGCTATGGCAACTCGCATTCGGCTGCGCCGCGTGGGACGGAAGGGTCAGGCCTATTTCCGCATCGTCGTCGCGGACTCGAGGTCGCCGCGCGATGGGCGCTTTGTGGCGGCGATCGGCAACTACAATCCGCGTGCAAATCCCGCGGTGCTCGACGTGAACGCCGAGCAGGCGCGGGCCTGGCTCGAGAAGGGCGCGACGCCCACCGATACGGTGCGTTCGCTCCTCAAGCAAGCGGGCGTATTCGGCAAATCGGCCCCCCCCGCCGCGTAGTCGGGCGGCTGCGCAAGCCGCACGGCCAACAGGGGGAGGTCGCGGTGATCCCCCTGGTGGAAAACCCCGGGACGGTGTTCGTCCCGAGAGCCCGCGTCTACGTCCTGGACGACGCACGCTCGGTCCTGGCCGGCCCACTGGTTGTGGCGCGGCGCCGGGCGTATCATCGCGAATGGTTGCTCAGTTTCGAAGGCGTGACGTCACGCGCGGCGGTCGAAGGCTGGCGCGATCAGCTCGTCGCGGTGGATGAATAGCGATGTTGCGGATCAACGTGGTGACACTGTTTCCCGAGTGGTTCACCGCGCCGCTCGCATCGAGCATCCTGGGGCGGGCGGCAACAGCGCGACTGGTGCAGTATCGCGTCGTACAGTTGCGCGAGTACACGCATGACAAGCACCAGACCGTCGATGACGCACCGTACGGTGGCGGCGCGGGCATGGTGCTGAAGGTGGAGCCGTTTGTGGAGGCGGTGGAGGATCTGAAGGTCAAAGGGCCGATCGTTCTGATGTCGGCGCGTGGACGACCATTCACGCACGACACGGCAGTTCGGTACTCGCTGAGTGGTGAGCTCACGTTGCTGTGCGGGCATTACAAGGACATCGATCAGCGCGTGGCCGATGCTTTGAGCGCCGAGGAAGTCTCAATCGGTGACTTCGTATTGTCGGGTGGAGAGCCGGCGGCGCTCTGTGTGGTGGACGCAGTGGTGCGGTTGTTGCCGGGCGCGCTGGGAGATCACGAATCGGCCTCGAGCGATTCGCATTATGAGGGGTTGTTGGCGCCGCCCAGCTACACGCGCCCGCCCAGCTATCGCGGGCTCGACGTCCCGGACGTATTGTTGAGTGGTGATCATGACAAGATTGCGGCATGGCGCGCGGCAGAGGCCGAGCGCCTCACGCGCGAACGCAGACCAGATCTTTGGTTGAAACACGGGGAATAGTTATGGAGAAGCTCAGAGCAGTCGAGCGCGAAGGCCTCAAGACGGACATCCCGGCTTTCGCTCCCGGCGACACGGTGCGCGTCATGGTGCGCGTGCGTGAAGGTGAGAAAGAGCGCCTGCAGGCATTCGAGGGCATCTGCATCGCCCGTCGCGGCGGCGGCGTCAACGAGACCTTCACCGTCCGGAAGATTTCTGCCGGCGTCGGCGTCGAACGGATCTTCCCGCTCCACGCGCCATCCATCGCCGAGATCGGGCTGATGCGGAAGGGCCGTGTGCGGCGCGCGAAGCTGTACTTCCTGCGCCGGCTCGCCGGTAAAGCGGCACGGATCCGCGAGAAGCGTGGGATCACCGTCCCCACCGTCGGCACCGCCGAACAGGAGCCGACGCAGACGTGAGGCACCGCCGCCCATCGCTGAAACGCGAGGCGGCGTTGTGGGGCGACGGTCGCAGCATCGTCGCCGGAATCGACGAAGTCGGCCGCGGTCCACTGGCTGGTCCAGTGGTCGCCGCGGCCGTCGTGTTTCCGATGGGCGTGAAACCGATCCGCGGCCTCGACGACTCGAAGGTGCTCACGGCACCGCAGCGGGAGAAGTTCGCCGTCAAGATCCGGGAACGCGCGCTAGCCTTTGCCATCGGCGCGGCCAGCGTCCGCGAGATCGACCGGTTGAACATCCGGCGCGCGTCGATTCTCGCCATGGAGCGCGCGCTGCGGCGCCTCGGCTGTGTGCCCGGTCATGTCCTGATCGATGGCCTCCCATGCCCCGAGCTCGGGTGCGCGCACGAGGCCATCGTCGACGGCGACGCGCGGTGTCACTCGATCGCCGCGGCATCGATCATCGCCAAAGTGCTGCGCGACGCGCTCATGGACCGCCTCGCCGTCCGACATCCGGGCTATTTCTGGGAGACGAACAAAGGCTACGCGACGCCTGAGCACCTCGAGGCGATCCAGCGGCTCGGCCCCACACGGCATCACCGCTACTCCTTCGAGCCGGTCGCCCAGATCGAGCTGTTAACGATTTCGGCTGCGACGTAACCCCTTCAGGAATTCAGGCAGCGGCTGCGTGTTGAGGATGTCGGCCGCGGTCAGCCAAGCGCGCCGCGCCACGGCGACGGCGAACCGCATGAACCCCAGCTCGCGCGTGTTGTGGGCGTCGGTCGAGAGCACGAACCGCACGCCATGCGATTTGGCCGCCGCGGCGAGCGTGTCGGGCAGATCCAACCGCTCGCTGCCGTTGATCTCCAACAGGCACCCGGTCTTGGCCGCGGCCTTGGCGACTACATCGAAGTCGAGCGGATAGGACGGTCGCGACGGCAGGATGCGGCCGGTCGGATGGCCGATCGCATCGACCCAGGGATTCTCGATCGCGCGCAGCAGGCGGTCGGTGAGCTGCCGCTCGGTCTGTTTCAGGCCGTAGTGAATCGTCGCCACGACATAATCGGCTTCCGCGAGCAGGTCGTCCGACAGGTCGAGCTTGCCGTTTTCCAGGATGTCCATCTCGACACTCTTGAGGACCCTGAGCCCTCGCAATTCTCTATTCAGCCGATCGATCTCGTTCCATTGGGCCCGAATCTCCGCAGGACTCTGGCCGGCCATGGAGGTGCGCGGCGAGTGGTCGGTGATCGCGATGTACGCGTAGCCGATGGAGCGCGCCGCCTCGATCATCTCCGCCAGCGTGGCTTTGCCGTCGCTCGCGTCGGTGTGCATCTGCAGGTCGCCGCGCATCTCCTCGAGCGTGACGAGCTTCGGAAGCCTGTGCTCCTTCGCGAGTGCGATCTCGCCGCGGTTTTCCCGCATCTCCGGCGGAATCCAGTCGAGGTCGAGCGCCCCGTAGACCTCTTCTTCCGTGCGGCCCGAGATGCACTTCGATCCGCGGAACACCCCGTACTCGTTCAGCTTGAGCTTCTTAGCCTGGGCGATCTTGCGCAGCTCGATGTTGTGCGCCTGCGAGCCGGTGAAGTACTGCATCGCCGCGCCGAAGCAGGACGGCTCGACCACCCGCAAATCGACTTGGAGCCCGCTCGACAGCCGCACGGTCGAGCGCGTATCACCTTGCGCAGCGACCTGGGTGACCTCGCCGAATTTGCCGAAGCGGTCGATCACCGCCGGAGCATTCGCGCAGCTGACGACGATGTCGAGGTCGCCAATCGTCTCTTTGCGCCGGCGAAAGCTGCCGGCGACGTCGATGGCGTCGATTCCACCCCCGGCCTTGAGGTACTCCACGATCGCCCGGGCATACTGCTCCGCTTCGTGGAGCACGATGCGGTTCTGGGCCGCGGCGCCGCCGGCGATGCCTTCGCGAATCTTCTCCAGCAGCTTGGGACCGAAGCCGCCGAGCTTCGCGATCTTGCCCTTTTCCAGCGCGTCCTTGAGATCGGCGATGCTGTTGACCTTCAGCCGGTCGTGGAAGAGCTTCACGCGCTTGGGGCCGAGGCCGGAGATGCGGAGCAGATCGAGCAGGCCGGGCGGAACCGTCGCCATGAGCTGCTGGCGCTGCGGCAAGGTCCCGGTTTGGACCAGCGCGGTGATCTCCTTGGCAATCCCGTCGCCGATGCCGGCAAGGTCAGTGAGGTCGAACTCGCCGCCGGCGACGAGCTCGGCGATGGGATCCGGATGATCGGCCACAGTGCGCGCCGCGTTGCGATACGCGCGAACCTTGAACGGATTGCCCGCAGAGATCTCGAGGAGATCGGCGACTTCACCCAGGAGACGGGCGATCTCGGCGTTCTGCATGCTGAAAATTAGTTCCTTTCCCTTCTTGCGGTCTCTCAGTTCACGTGGTACGCTAGCCGCTCCGAAATATCTTCCCCAACCCGTCGGAGGCCGAAGCATGGTGCGCAAGCTCCTCGGGCCGG
>Ga0066686_10000029_pt1 | contig 30950 bp, 28 predicted proteins | sample GraSoiAngelo_135_FD_65627 | JGI IMG/M metagenome (GOLD analysis project Ga0066686, IMG submission 65627) | Grasslands soil microbial communities from the Angelo Coastal Reserve, California, USA - 14_0929_05_40cm | ecosystem: Environmental > Terrestrial > Soil > Grasslands | place: USA...
TACCACCTTGCACTTGCAGTTAGAGACTGGTTCCAGGAGAGAGGAGAAAGACCGGCGTCGCTTGACGTGATTACGCTGGGTCCACACGCGCGCAGATCAAAACTGATGTTTGAAAAGGCGTTCGGAAACTCGGCAAATATCGGGATTGTTGCATTGGACGACCTGGCCTACGACGGCGAACACTGGTGGCGCTCCAGTGAAGGCGTGCGAGAAGTGGTGGGAGAAGTGATCGCTTACATTTACGCGAGATTCTACTTTGTCTGGATCTAAGATCGTATGTCTGCAGTCATCGCTGAACCAACAACTCTGATGCCGGTGAACCCGCTCGTTGATCACTTCCGTTGTCCCAGGCTTCCGTCGTTCGCGACTGGCAGCAACCCGGGAGGATCAACCGGTTTCTTTCAGTTTGGTGACGGTGCCGTCTGCTATGGTCAGGTCGCAGGCGCTGTGAGCGTCCCGGCCAGCGGGCAGATGTTCGACGCATCTAAACATGTCGCGTCTGGGGATGGCACGATCTTCCTGCCATTCGACGTCCGCCAATCCATCGACAATCTGCGGTATGAACGGTACGTGAACGGCTCTGCCGGCCATCGCTGGATGGAACAATCCTGGGTAAAGGACATCTACTACAGGCTGCGACCGATGATGCCGGTATCTCTTCGGAAGCATCTTCAAAAGATCTATCTCCGGGGATGGGAGAGTATTCCATTCCCGAATTGGCCGGTCGATCGTAGCGTCGACATTCTGTTGGAAAAACTCCTCATCGTCGCAATGAAACAAATGCAGGTCGATCGTGTTCCCTTCATCTGGTTCTGGCCTGACGGTCATAAGGCATGCGCGATTATGACTCATGATGTCGAGACCGCTTCTGGCCGCGATTTCTGCGAACGCTTGATGGACATTGATGATGAATTTGGAATCAAAGCATCATTCCAGATCGTTCCGGAGAAGCGATACAGCGTTACAGAAAGCTTTCTCGAGATGATCCGTCGGCGGGAATACGAGATCAACGTTCAAGGTCTCGACCATGACGGTAATCTATTTGCTCATCGCGAAGAGTTTCTTAAGCGGGCAAGGCAAATCAATAAATACGCAAACCAATGGGGCGCTGTCGGATTTCGCTCACCTATTCTTTATAGGAACATCGATTGGTTCCAGGACCTCGATTTCCAATATGACATGTCTATACCCAATGTCGCCCGGGTGGAGGCTCAGCGCGGCGGCTGTTGCACCGTGATGCCCTACGTTCTGCCAGGGGGTATAACGGAGCTTCCGGTCACCGTCTCTGAGGACTACACGCTGTTCCACATCCTGAACGACTATTCAATAACGCTCTGGAAGCGGCAAGCGGAAATCATCGTGAGCGGATACGGGCTAGTGAATTTCATCATCCATCCCGATTACGTCATGCCCTCCCGAGCCCAGGATGTATATAAAACGCTACTTGAACATCTCCGTCAGCTTCGCTCGGAACAGAACTTGTGGATAACGCTCCCAGGAGAGGTGGACCGCTGGTGGCGGCAACGAAACGAGATGAAGCTGGTGGCCGGAAAACAAAACTGGGTTATCGAAGGGCCGGGTAGTGATCGAGCCAAAGTGGCGTGGGCCCGCGTAGACGGAGACCGCCTGGTTTACCAAACGAACTGCAGTGCTTGACGAGTCATGACAATGCTGATTCTCGCCCCAGCTGTCCTGTCTTTTGTGGCAGCCTATTTCAGCTTTATCATCGCGGCAGCACTGCTGTTCCGTGACAGACGGTCGTATGTCCACTGGTTGTTTGCGATCGGTATGATTCTGTTTGCCGGTGAGGAGATATTACGCGCCCTCAGCTATGGGGCCGTATTGCCGGAGGACGTGATCTCCTGGCAGAAACGGGTGATGGCTTCGAGCGCGCTGATTTCTGCGGTCTGGGTAGCATTTAGCCTTGGCTATGGCCGTGTCGGTTCCCATACTTTCTTGGGGAAGTGGACATTGCTGGGGTTAACCGGAAGCTCTGTCACATTTCTTGGAATTTTTCGCAAGACGCTCTTTGCTGGCCCCGTTTTTTTGCGTGATGCTGGTCGATGGTCCATTTCTTTAGGTTCCCCCGGCCGTGCGCTGCAGTTGTTTGTGCTGGTCGCCGCCGTTGTGATTCTCTTCAACTTGGAGCGCACGGTCCGCTCCTCGACCGGCCGGATCAGGTGGCAAGTCAAATTCATGGTTCTGGGGATAGCGGGACTGTTTGCCGTCCGTATTTACCTGGCCAGCCAGTCGCTGCTGTTCTCTGCGATCGATACCGGACTGGGGTCGATCAATGCCGTTGGACTCATCGCTGCCAACTTGCTTTTCTCGTTTTCACTGTTCCGGAGCCGGTCGCTGAATGTCGATGTCTACCTTTCCCGGACCGCCATCCAAAATTCGCTGACCCTGATTCTGGTCGCGATTTACCTTTTGACGGTTGGCGTGTTGGCGCGCCTGACGCGCGATGTTCTTCCAGGAAAGTCAGCGCTGCCGCTCGACGCATTTTTCGTTTTTCTGGCGCTGACAGCGTTAGGTGTCTTGCTCCTGTCAAACCGGTTGCGCCTGAAGCTTCGGCAATTTGTTACACGTCATTTCAGCAGACCAATATATGACTACCGCAACGTGTGGATGCAACTGACCGAGAGAACGACTTCACTGCTGGACGTTGAACAGCTCAGCGCCGCAATCAGCAAGATGGTTTCCGAGTCTCTTGGAGTGCTGTCGGTAAGCGTGTGGCTGGTGGACGACACTCAGCAGCGGCTGACCCTTGCAGGTTCAACGGCTCTCCCACAGGCTCGCGCCAAAGAATTCGAAATAGCCGGCAAGAGCTCACCCGAATTCATCCGGCACATGCGGCAACACCCCGGGCCCATCGACCTTCAGGAAAAGGTTTTCGAATGGCCGAAGGAAATCATGGGCGCTGCAACAGACTTTTTTCGCGAATTCACCATGCGGTATGCCATTGGACTTGTCGCGGGCGGTGAATTCGTCGGCATCGTGACGTTGAACGATGATCGGGTCGGGTATGAGGAGTTGTCCGGCGAAGATTTCGTCCTGCTCGAGACACTCGCCGCCCAGCTTGCCGCTGGACTTCTGAATCTGAAACTTTCCGCACGACTACGGCAGGCTGGAGAGGTTGAGGCGTTCCAGACCGTGTCCACTTTCTTTGTTCATGATCTGAAGAACCTCGCTTCAAGACTATCGCTGACCATGGAGAATCTCCCCGAGCATTTCGACGATCCGCAGTTCCGAGCCGACGCGTTGCGCGTGATGTCCGGGAGTCTGGCCAAGATCGACAGCATGTGCGGACGGCTTTCCATGCTGAAACAAAATATTGAATTGAAAGTGTCCGAATGCGACCTCAAACAACTGGTGGCCGCAACGCTCGACGAGTTCAAACCGAACCTGAAGGCGACCCTCGAACCGGATTTGAAACCGGTGCCAAATGCTTTGATCGATTCTGAACAGATCCAGAAGGTCCTGACCAATCTGGTGATGAACGCCAATGAGGCGGTAAACGGTCACGGGGTTATCCAGGTAGCAACCGTGCATGAAGGCGACACCGTGGGTTTTGCCGTCAGAGACAATGGCTGCGGTATGTCGGAAGAATTCATCGAGAAATCATTGTTCCGGCCGTTCCAGACGACGAAGAAAAAAGGATTGGGAATCGGACTCTTCCATACCAAGCTCATCGTGGAAGCCCACCGCGGCAATATCGAAGTCAGCAGTAAACCTGGGAAAGGTACGGAGTTCCGCGTTGTTCTCCCTCTTGCCTGAGCGCTCCATGGACACAAAGCCTACAATCCTGATCGTTGAAGACGACGATGAAGTGAGAACCCAAATGAAATGGGCTCTCACGCAACAATACGAAGTCGTATTGGCCGAAGATCGCCAGAGTGCCGTCGACAGTCTGAAACAGCACAAACCTGCCGTGGTAACACTCGATCTCGGCTTACCGCCTTCGCCGGGTGATCCTCGTGAAGGATTTTCCGCTTTGGCAGACCTGCTTCAATCGGATCCTGCCTTGAAAGTCATTGTCATCACCGGGCAGGATGAAAGAAGTAACGGCACGCAAGCTATTGGTCTGGGAGCCTGTGATTTCTTTTCCAAACCTGTAAAGATCGACGAGCTAAAGGTCGTCGTCGCCCGGGCCTTGAAGGTGTATGAACTGGAGCGGGAGCACCGGGAACAACTCGCAACCGGGGAGAGTGATTCCTTCGAAGGAATTCTCGGGAAAAGTAGTCAGATTCAAAGCGTATTCGCGACGATTCGCAAAATGTCCGCTTCAGACGCTTCAGTGCTGGTCGTCGGCGAAAGCGGAACGGGCAAGGAGCTAGTCGCCGGCGCAATCCACCGGCTCAGCGTGCGACAGAAGGGTCCATTCATCCCTATTAATTGCGGTGCGATACCCGAGACTCTCCTTGAAAGCGAACTTTTCGGACATGAGAAAGGCGCCTTTACCGGTGCACACGTTCAACGGCAAGGCCGCATCGAGATGGCTCACCGAGGAACCCTGTTTCTGGATGAAATCGGAGAGCTCTCGGGTACCCTTCAGGTCAAGCTACTCCGGTTCTTGCAACACCGTGTGATCGAGCGGATTGGCGGCCGCTCACTGATCTCAGTCGATACCAGGGTGATCGCAGCCACGAATGTGGATCTCACAAAGGCAATGGCGGAAGGCCGATTCCGTGAAGATCTCTACTATCGCCTCGCGGTTGTCGTCATTCCCATGCCTCCGTTACGCGAGCGCGAAGGAGATATCCTGGCGCTAGCCAACGCATTTTTGCAACGCCAGGCAGCGGCCCAACAAAAGAAACTGGTTTTCACACCCAGGGCTGTCAAGGCACTGGAGACGTACGGCTGGCCTGGAAATGTCCGAGAGCTTGAGAACCGGATTCAGCGGGCCGCCATCATGGCGGAGAACGGTAGAATCACCCCGGAAGATCTGGCGTTAACCAAACCTTATCCACAGTTCGAAGGTCAAGGGCTTGGCAAAGCCCGGGAAGCCCTCGAACGCCAGTTGATCGAAGCTGCTTTGATGAAGGCCAAAGGAAATCTCACGCGGGCTGCTGCCGAGTTGGCGATCAGCCGGCCGACGCTGTACGAGTTGATGGAAAAGTTGGGAATGCGCAAATGACGGGTACAGTGACTAACGACTTTTTGTCCATTGCTCCTGACGTTCGCCTCGGCCAGAATGTCAAGCTCGCCAGGTTCATCAACCTTTATGGATGCACGATTGGCGACAACACAAAGATCGGAGCATTCGTCGAAATTCAGAAGAATGCAGTTATCGGCAAAAACTGCAAGATTTCCAGTCACACGTTTGTCTGTGAAGGGGTCGCGATCGAAGACAACGTTTTTATCGGCCATGGTGTGATGTTCATCAACGATTCGTATCCGAGGGCAACCAGCACCAGTGGCCAACTTCAGACAGAAGCCGGTTGGAAAGTGGAACGAACATTCGTGAAGAAAGGAGTTTCGATCGGCTCGGGTGCCACGATTCTCGCAAACGTCACCATCGGTGAAAATTCGCTCGTCGGCGCCGGTAGTGTTGTGACCAAGGACGTTCCGCCAAACGCAATTGTTGCGGGGAATCCAGCACGAATCCTCAGATATTCCGTATCCAAGAAAGACTAAACGTGGCTGAACAGACAGGCATTCCATTCGTCGATCTTGTCACTCCGCACCTGGAACTCGAAGCCGAATTGCTGGAAGCGATTCGAGGCGTGTTGAGATCCGCGGGATTCAGTGGCGGCCCTATCGTGGGGGGATTTGAACGGGACTTCGCTAATTACTGCAATGTGAGCCATTGCATCGGGGTGAGCAGCGGCACCGATGCTCTGCGCTTTGCTTTGATTGCAGCTGGCGTCCGCGCTGGTGACGGGATCATCACCGTGGCGCATACTTTTGCGGCCACAGTCGAAGCGATCCTGCAGGCGAAGGCTACGCCTCATTTTGTCGAGATCGAGCCCGATACATTCAACATCAGCGTTGATGCTCTACGAGCATATCTCGAGACGCATTGTTATCGGTCCGACGAGACAGGCCTGCCAGTCCATCGCGGAACCGGCCGTCGATTGACGGCCATCGTTCCCGTGCATCTCTATGGGCAGATGTGCAACATGGATCCAATCCTGGCGATCGCCAGAGAACACCGGATGATCGTTATCGAAGACGCCTGTCAGGCGCACGGCGCCGAATACTTCTCAGCTATTGGCGGCCGCTGGAAGAAGGCCGGCTCCATGGGCAAAGCTGCCGCGTTCAGCTTTTACCCGGGTAAAAATCTCGGCGCATGTGGAGAGGCTGGAGCTGTCACGACGAATGATCCAGCAGTAGCCGAGCGAGTTCGGATGCTTCGAGATCACGGACAAAACAAGAAATACCACCATCTCGTTGAAGGGTATAACGGCCGGCTTGACGCAATGCAGGCCGCAATCTTGCAAGTCAAGCTTCGATACCTCGATGCCTGGAATGCGAAGCGGCGTAAGGCGGCAGAAACCTATAACAAACTGTTGCAATTCGTGCATGGCATCACTACGCCGTTGGAATGTACCCGCTGGAGCCGTGCTGTCTACCATTTATACGTGATCCGCTCACAGCAGCGAGATGAGTTGCAGCGTCATTTGAATGGGCTAAACATCGCAACCGGTCTTCATTATCCAATTCCTTTGCACCTCCAACCGGCGTTTGAAAATCTTGATTGTCGCGACGGCGACCTGCCAGTGACAGAGCAAACTGCTCGGCAGCTACTTTCATTGCCGATTTTTCCCCATATTTGTGAGGAGAAGGAGGCGGAGGTTGTGACGGCCATTGCCGGATTTTTTAGTGACGGAAAGCGGAAGATGCACGGCAATGCTGCGTCACCCGCAATGCGATGACTATCTCTAATATAGACCCGATCCAGGATCCCCGCTGGAGCGCCCTATTAGAGAAGCACTCGGATGCCAGCATTTTCCACACTGTGGGTTGGCTTAAGGCGCTGCAACGGACGTACGGATTCCACGCAGCCGTTTATACCAGTACCGCGGCAAGTGCCGATCTAGAAGACGGGATTGTTTGCTGTCGCGTGCACAGTTGGTTGACTGGGAACAGGACTGTTTCTTTGCCGTTTTCGGATCATTGTCAGCCGTTGGTTAAAAATGATGGCACCTTCGTCGAGTTGCTCTCTTTCCTATACCGAGAGCGGATGCCAGGGGAGTTCATAGAAATCCGGCCCGTACGCATGCAGTCCTCGATCGTACAGGCCACTGCGTCAATTCAAGAGGCGAAGACCTATTGCTTGCACAGGCTCGATATCTCCGATAGTCGCCACGATATTTTCGCGCGTTTCCATAAGGATTGTATTCAACGAAAGATCCACCGCGCCGAAAGGGAAAACCTTGTTTACCACTCGGGGCGATCGATCTCGCTTTTGAAAGACTTCTATGGATTGCAAGTGCGCACACGACGCAAGCATGGATTACCACCGCAGCCATTCCGCTGGTTCTCCAATCTATTGGACTGCCTAGGGGATCAATTGACGATTCACACAGCCACCAAAGATGAACTGCCGGTTGCAGCGATGATAACTATCAGGTTCAAAAAGACCGTCACCTACAAATACGGCTGCTCCAACCCGAAGCTCAACAACATGGGCGGGGTGCCCTTTCTTTTTTGGAACGCAATACAGAATGCTAAAGCTGGTGGCGCTACTGAATTTGACCTGGGCCGTTCTGATTTACATAACCAGGGACTTATCGATTTCAAAGACCGCTTGGGTTCCGTTCGGTCCGCGATCTCTTATTACAAGGCGGGCGACATTCAGAGCAAGTCGCAGCGGCCGAGTACGGTTGGAGGACGCGCTACTTTTATTCTACAACGGCAGGTTATGCCTCACCTTCCAGGCCGCTTTCTGATGCTGGCCGGTCGGCTCTTCTATAAACACGTCGGTTGAAAAGCGCGACTGATACGAGCTCCCAATTGCGTTCTAAAGAAGAGTCGAACGAATGAGTGATTCCAGAAACGAGAAGCGCCTCCGGCACTGCATGATCGTCCAGAATTATTACCCCTTCGCAGAGGTGCGCGTTCGGCGTGAGGCGGAGGCGCTGGCGGAACAGGGCCATCTGGTTGATGTGATCTGCCGGCTTCATGGCACTGAGCCCAGGCAAGAATCTGTCGGAGGCGTTACCGTTCACCGACTTGCAGTGGGAGAGAAGAAGTGGGGCCTCTTTTCGCAATTGTTTGATTACCTCGCGTTTGCTTTCTTGGCATTCTTGAAAGTGACGCAGCTACATATTCGGAAACGGTTCGATGTAGTCCAGGCACACAATTTGCCCAATTTTCTGGTCTTCTCAGCAATTGTGCCGCGGCTGACCGGGAGCCGGATCATTCTAGATATTCACGATTTGATGCCGGAATTCTTCTGCTCACGATACAAGACGTCATTGAATAATTTCGGGGCGCGTCTGCTTCGCTGGGAGGAGTACCTGTCCTGCCGGTTTGCGCATCGCGTGATAACAGTCACAGAACTTTGGAAGGAGACGCTCATTAAGCGTGGCGTCCCGAAGGGCAAGTGTTTTGTTGTAATGAATCTTGCCGATCCCGCTTACTTCGACGGATCTGGCTATAGCCGCCGCGAATATTCAACCGATCAGGGTAGATTACGCCTGATCTACCATGGCACACTTGCGCATCGGTATGGAGTCGATATCCTTTTGAAAGCACTCCAATTGGTTAAGGAGGACGTGCCGAGTGTGTATCTGCGGATCCATGGACGCGGCGATTTCGCAGCGACCGTTCTCGCAATGGTGCCCCAGCTTGGATTAGAACGCCATGTGGAGATCACAACAGACTTCGTTTCTCCTCGCGATCTTTCGCAGCTCATCCGCTCCTTCCACGTGGGTATTGTTCCTTACCGTCAGGATATCTTCACGGATGGAATTCTTCCTACGAAGCTCTTGGAATATGTCGCGCTTGCAATTCCCGCGATCGTTGCGAAAACGGACGTCATTTCACGATACTTCGATGCGGATGCCGTTGAGTTCTTCGAGCCCGAGGACGTCAACGATCTCGCATACCATATACTGCATTTATACAGGAACCAGGACAGACGACAACAGCTCGCGAACAGCTGTCAAAGATTCAACTCGATCTACAACTGGCCCCGGCAGAAGGCCGCTTATGTTCGTTTCGTTGAGCAGGTAGTGTGAGGGCAACTCGTTTTTTGGGTCTGGATCCGGAGGTCCGTTGATAACAGCACCCGCACGGACTTCTTCGTCCTGCCGGCAGCAGCTGTTGAAACCAGCGAAGGCCCAAAGGTTAATTACAGCCACTCCCGGCGCCATGACCAACTTAGTCAGGCTGGGGAATGGATCTTTGGCCGACGCATACACGCAAGTCGCAACGACGATATAGTCCATACAGAAGACTCGCACGGCTCTTACCTAATGAATACATAACCTCCGTCGGAGCTATCGCCTTTCGCCTTGGCCTTCACCATACCAGGATGATTGACTATGTCCCCGAGAAAATAATCACAAAGCTTCGGGAATACCGAAGTCCTTGGTATGCACAGAGGTTTCGAACCAACAGTTAGAACAGCGCTCAGAGGGCCCCGCATGCGTAGCAAGTCCAATGCCTGTGTCAAGTGTCTTTAGCGCGCACAATTCGAATGACCGATTGAGGTAGCACTATGAGAATAAACATTTATGGTCTGGGATATGTTGGATCGGTGTCTGCAGCATGTCTGGCTTCGGCAGGCCACGATGTCCTGGGAATCGATATCGACCGGCTCAAGGTGGACAACATCAACCAGGGTCGTAGTCCCGTAGTCGAACCCAGCCTGACGGAGCTTATGCACGAAGTGGTGAAGCGGAAGAATCTGCGAGCCACTGTGAGCGCGGCCGAGGATGGCGACGTATCAATTGTGTGTGTCGGAACGCCTAGCAACGAGAACGGTAGCCTTAATTTGAAATATCTTTCGCACGCAGTCAAGGACATTGGCGATTTCTTACGCGGTCGGAACGATTACCATGTCGTGTGCGTTCGAAGCACTGTGCTTCCAGGAACAGTGGAGAAATATGTGGTGCCAGTGCTCGAAAAGCGTTCGAAAAAAAAAGCGGGACAAGACTTCGGAGTTTGCATGAATCCGGAATTCCTTCGCGAAGGTTCATCGATCCGCGACTACCAATCTCCGCCTTTCACGATCATTGGACAGCTTGATCACCGGAGTGGAGATGTTGTCGAACAACTTTATTCGAATCTTGCGGCCCCTGTCATCCGAACCGAGCTCGGAGTGGCGGAGATGGTGAAGTACGCCGGAAATGTCTTTCATGCGCTGAAGATTAGTTTTGCCAATGAGATCGGCAATATCGCGAAGAGGTTAGGTATCGATGGAACGCGGGTCATGGAAATCTTTTGCGAGGACCAGAAGCTCAACATTTCGTCGACTTATCTGCAGCCTGGTTTTGCTTTCGGAGGTTCCTGTCTGCCGAAGGATCTCCGGGCTTTGCTGTACAAAGCCAAGGAACTCGATCTCGAACCGCCGCTCCTGCGGTCAATTCTTACCAGCAATGGCGAGCAGGTCCAGGAAGCGTACCGCCTTATCAGAAATACGGGAAAGAAGCGAATCGCTGTTCTTGGTCTGAGTTTCAAGCCGGGCACGGATGACCTGAGGGAAAGCCCTATCGTTTCGCTCGTCGAGATGATGATAGGCAAAGGGCACGAAGTTTCCATTTACGATCAAGACGTATCTCTTGCTCGTCTTCATGGATCCAACAAACTGTACATTGAGCAGACGATTTCTCACATTTCAGCTCTTATGAAACCATCGATCCAAGCCACAATTGAGGATTCAGAAGTCATTGTTGTGGCGAAGAAATCACCGGGATTCGCCGAGGCCGTGCGGAATGTGAATAGTGGCAGGACAGTAATTGATCTGGTGAAGGCTCTGCCGGAAGGGACAGATGGCAAAGGGAGTTACTATGAAGGCATCTGCTGGTAGAGTGTTGATGCTGGTGGAGAATTCGTTCCCCGCGGACGAGCGCGTTCGGAATGAACCCTTCACCCTGGTCTCAACCGGCTTCCGAGTAAGCGTTTTAGCGTTGCAAAAACCTGGCAAAGCGATCGTCTCATTTGACCTTGCCGAAACGCGTTATTCCGCCCAAAATGCCGCGCTCTATGTCCAACCTAATAATGAGGGTGATTTCGCCAAAGCCATTGCGACCCTGATGGATAACCCCGAACTACGGGAGAAAATGGGTGCATTCGGAGAAAGCGGGCGAAGAGCATTTGCAGTGGTCGGTAGTCGGGACGAATTTGCTGGAAGCCTATCGGCGCGTATTCGACGCATTCGTGCAAGTGGCGAGTGCAGTATCCGAGACTGAATCGAGGAGCGTCAGTCGTGCTCAACTCTAACATGCAACCGAGAAGTGCAGCCCCAACCGATCCGGTCGTCTTTATAAACACAGCGCGAGATAGCGTCCAGGCATGGGTGGAACGGCACGCGTACAGAGGATACGAACCGTTCGATGGGCTCATGTCTTACCTTCGGCCGCTAACTTTCGGCACTCAATTAGGCGATCAGCTACTGCAGCAAGTAGGTCGGCAGAGTCCGTTCAATCTTCGTCCCCTGCTCGGAATTCGTCCTCAGGAGTCCACAAAAGGACGTGGGTACATGGCCTGGGGATACCTTCACAAATTTGTCAACGACGGCGACGCAGAGAGTCTTGTTAAAGCCGAACAGGCTTTGGATTGGCTGGATCGGAACAAGTCCAAGCTGTATGCGAAACATAGCTGGGGCAACGTCTTCGATTACGTCAGCCGAAACGGTCACATTCCGCGGGATGAGTCGACGATCGTCTGGACAGGCTTGATCGCTCAAGCTTATCTCGAAGCCTTTGAACGGACGGGCAATGAGCGATGGCTGAAAATCGCGGATAGCGCCTGCTCATGGATTTTAGACCTCCCTCGCGAAAATACGAAAAATGGCGTCTGTTTAAGCTATGTCGCCTATAAACAGAACTCTGTTCATAACGCGAACATGCTGGGAGCGGCAGCGCTTGCGCGAACATGGAGACATACGGGCATACACGAATATCTGGACGCTGCACGAACGGCCATGGAATATAGCTGCAGGCGGCAATTAGACGACGGCGCGTGGTATTACGGCGAGCATCCGGGCTATCACTGGATTGACAATTTTCACACCGGCTACAACCTGGATAGTCTTAAAAGATACATCAAATACTCCCGTGACGACTCCTGGCGCCGCAATCTTGAGGACGGTTTCGGCTACTTCAAACGGCATTTTATCGCTCCAGACGGCTGTCCACGCTACTACCACAACCGGCAACAGCCGATCGACATTCAAGGCTGTGCGCAAGTCATTGATACGCTAACTCTGTTTTCGGATGAAGATCGCGGAAGTCTCGATATTGCACTCAAAGTAGCCGAGTGGACGATTCGACATATGCAGGACAAGGACGGCCATTTCTACTATCGCCGTTATCCGTTGATCACCGCGAAGGCGCCCATGATTCACTGGGGGCAGGCAACCATGTTCAAAGCCCTGGCGCATCTGTCTACACGGTTAACAGAAAACGGTGCCGGCATGCCGAACGAAGCTAATGAGTGTGTTCGATAACCAGCCCAAGACAGCGTCGATGAAGTACGTCTTGATTACGCCGGCTCGAAACGAAGCTCAATTCATCGGCGTGACGATTCAGTCCATGATCCACCAGACTGCGAAACCCCTGAAATGGATCATTGTGAGCGATGGGTCGACCGACGGAACCGATGACATCGTCGTTCAACATGCAAAAGACCATTGCTGGATCGAACTTGTCCGCCGACCGGAACGCACGGAGAGACACTTTGCCGGCAAAGTGATGGCGTTCAATGAGGGATACAGTCGCGTCAGGCGCCTGGACTGCGACGTTATCGGCAACCTGGACGCGGACATTTCTTTTGATCCGGATTACTTTGGGTTTCTCATGAGCAAGTTTGCTGGCGATGACCGGCTCGGAGTCGCGGGGACGCCTTTCCGTGAAGGAAAGGAACAATACAACTATAAGTTCACGAGCATTGAACATGTGTCCGGCGCATGCCAGCTTTTCAGGCGACAGTGTTTCGAGGAAATCGGCGGATATATTCCGATAAAGGGCGGCGGGATCGATTTGGCAGCCGTAACCACCGCACGTATGAAAGGCTGGCATACCAGAACTTTTCCTGAAAAGGTTTGCTTCCATCATCGCACGATCGGAACTGCGGGCCACAGTCGCGTGAAGAGTTTCTTCAATCAAGGCGTCAAGGACTCTGCGTTCGGAGCACACCCCCTTTGGGAGTTGCCGCGTTCTATGTATCAGATGTCCAAACGTCCGTTCCTCGTCGGCGGCGGCGCTCTCCTGGCCGGATTCCTATGGGGAATGGTCCGGCGCCGCGAGCGCGTCGTCCCGGCGGAATTGGTTGCCTTCCGTAGACGAGAACAAATGCAACGGCTCAAACAGTTCGCCCTTCGCGTCCTGCAATAGGTTCCGGCTGGATTGACTGAGTTTTCATATGCCTGGAATAGCTGGATTCATTTCCAACTCTAAAGAATCACCGTCGACTATCGACACCATGATCCGGACGATGCTGCACGAACCAAGCTACACGTCCGGAACGCTGAGCGTAGAACGATTCGGTCTTTCCGCCGGATGGGTCTGTCATGGCAATTCGTATTCCGACTGTCTGCCGATTTGGAACGAGACGAAAGATGTCTGCCTGTTGTTCGTCGGAGAGAATTTTTTCGACGAATCGGATGCGCACGACCTTCGTTCCCGAGGCCACGTATTCGATCGGCACGACGCCACAAGCCTTGTTCATCTTTATGAAGAAAACAGTGATTCCTTCTTTTCGAAACTGAACGGAGTCTTCGCGGGACTTCTCATCGACTTTCGTCGCGGCAAGGTCATCCTCTTCAACGACCGCTATGGCTTGGGCAGGATCTATTACCATCAGACAAAAAATGGCTTTTACTTTGCGTCAGAGGCGAAGGCGCTCCTGAAGGTCCTTCCACATTTGAGGAAACTCGATCCGCGCAGCCTCGGTGAATACTTTGCTTGTGGCTGTGTTTTACAGGACCGTGCATTATTCGAAGGGGTCGCACTTCTTCCATCAGGCTCCGCGTGGGTATTCGGTTCCGGCGAAGTTTTGCAAAAGAACACGTATTTCGAACGGAAGACGTGGGAGACACAGCCTTCCTTATCGACGGAGGATTACTACGCGAAGTTAAAAACCACGTTTGCTCGCGTTTTGCCGCGCTATTTTGCAGACGATGAGCGAGTGGCTATGTCACTAACCGGCGGCCTCGACAGCCGGATTATCATGGCTTGGGCCAATGGTCAGTCGGCCAAGCTTACTTGCTACAGCCACCTGGGAATTATTAATAAATGTGCGGATGCCCGAATCGGACGGCGAGTCGCGGACGAATGCGGCCGACCACACCATCTTATTCAAGTCGGAGAAAAGTTCTTTTCCGAGTTTCCGACGCTGGCTCTGCGGACCGCGTACATTACCGATGGCATGATGGACATGACCGGTTCGCCAGGCCTTTATGCGAATCGTGTTGCGAGAGACTTGGCGCCGGTGCGCATGACTGGAAACTACGGCGGCGAAATCCTGCGTGGCCAGATCATGCTCAGGCCTGCCAAGCTGCGGCATCCTTATTTTGCGCCGGAATTTGCCATGCAGGTCGCCGACGGTTATAAGACTCTTGCGGAAGAACGCCGCGGTTCTCAAAACTCTTTCATCGCCTTTAAGCAGGTACCGTGGCACCACTATTCGCGATTTGCGCTCGAAGCCTCCCAATGGACGGTACGTTCCCCGTATCTGGATAACGAACTCGTGGGCCTCGCTTATCAAGCGCCGGCGGATGTACGCGAGAATCAGCGCCTTGCTGAACGCCTGATCGCGGACGGAAACCCGACATTAGTCAGGTTTCCGACGGATCGAGGTCCGTTGGGCCGGCCAGGTTTTCTTGGACGACTCGGCGAAATGTACCAGGAGTTCACTTTCAAAGCGGATTATGCCTATGACTACGGCATGCCGCATTGGCTAACAAATGTGGATCGCGTCTTTGGACCTCTTCATCTCGAGCGCCTTTTTCTCGGCAGACACAAGTACTATCACTTCCGGTATTGGTACAGGACTCAACTCGCGCCGTTCGTAAGGGACATTCTGCTCGACTCCAGGACTCTAGCGCGCCCTTACCTGGACAGAAACAGCATACGAAATATGGTGGAAGCTCACGTCGCGGGCCGCGGCAATTACACCATCGAAATTACCAGCCTGCTCAGCACCGAATTGATGCAGCGGCAATTGATCGACGGAATCTAGTTGTCTCAACCGTGGTCGGATCTGGGATATGATTATCATCAACGCCGACGATTGGGGCCGATCAAAGAGAGAAACAGACATCCCGCTCGAGTGCTACCGCCGCGGCCGAATCACATCTATCACAGCCATGATCTTTATGGCGGACTCACAGCGGGCCGCCGAGATTGCTCTCGATGAGAAGATACCAACAGGTCTGCACCTGAATTTTATCGAGCCATTCTCCGGCGACGTCTTCTGCTCGGGCTTGGTAGAGCGTCAGCGGGCCATCATTGGATTCCTGAAGAGAAGCCGCTTTAACCAGTTGCTATACAATCCCTTGCTAACGCGCGCCTTTGAATATGTCTTTCGGGCTCAACTCGATGAGTTTTGGAGACTCTACGGCCAGGCTCCGACTCATTTCGATGGGCACAAGCACATGCACCTCTGCGCGAATATGCTGATTTCACGTCCGATTCCACGGGGAGCAAAAGTACGTCGAACCTTCTTTTTTGATCCCGACGAAAAAGGATTTGTGAATCGCAGCTATCGAACCTTGATCAATTTTTCCCTCGCTCGGCGGTATCGTCTTACCGATTACTTCTTCGCATTATCACAACAACTGTCTGCCGAACGGTTCGCTCGAGTTTGCCGTCTTGCGTCGCAAGCCGACGTTGAACTGATGACTCATCCAGCCGTCCCTGCGGAAGCCGCTTTCCTCAAAGGGCGCGAATATGAAGAGAGATTGGAAGCATTAGCAAAGGGTACCTATGTCGAATTGCGCGGGAGCGACGACGCGGTTTGACGGTTTTGTAAGTCTTCGTTGGCAAAAGATCAAGCGGACCAGATACTGCCGCTCCACCACATCAATCGGCGGCAGTGGGCGGTAGCCTAGTCAGCTGATGGCTGAGACGTTCTGCGCTGTATTCATCCCCTGACGACACAACTCGAATTAGGGAGCCCTTTTCAATGACCATGAACAATACTGCCTGTGTTTCGATAAATGGTAAAGACATAGTCGTATCTCGGTGGTTCCCGCGGATCGCGAAACTTCGAAGCGAATACTTCATTCCGCTAAGTGGCCCTGCAGGTTTTGTTGCCGCTCTGAAAGAGTCTCGGCTAAAAGCCGACGCGTTTACTTTCGTCGACCGGTTGGACGATCGGATGCTGAAGCCTCTCCCCTTCCAGGTGACAGATAAAGTCGCGGTGATGCCGATTTCGACATATCAAGACTGGTTTGAGAAACAGCTTTACAACAAACCGCGGAACATGGTGCGCAAATCCCAGAAAGCCGGCGTCGTTATACGGCCGCTCGAATTCAACGACTACCTCATCTCCGGAATCAAGGAGATTTACGACGAGACGCCAATCCGCCAAGGCAAGCGCAATAGGCACTACAAAAAGGACTTCGCTACGCTGAAACGAGAGCACAGTACGTTCCTCGAGCGCAGCGATTTCATAGGCGCATTCTACAAGGACGAGATGATCGGGTTTGCTAAAGTGACCCATACAGATACGTATTCAATATTGATGAATATCCTCGCCAAGATTTGCCATCGCGATAAGGCGCCGACAAACGCTTTGATCGCAAAGACCGTCGAAGTTTGCGCGGAAAGAAATTCAAAGTATCTCATGTACGGAGTATGGGGTGCGCGTAGTTTGAGCGATTTTAAAGCAGCCAATGGATTTGAATGTTTCGACGTACCACGGTATTTTGTTCCGATCACCTGGAAGGGCATGCTGGCACTGAAGCTGGGCCTGCACCGAAGGTTGGTCGATATTCTTCCGCAGCGGGTCATCCAACTGGCAAGCGACACTCGACGGCGGTTGTTAGCTTAAACTACTGATGCGCACGATTTAGTGACCCTGTGATGGCGCAATTCGCACTACTTCTCTGCTGCGTTTTGATCTTCTGGTTGTACCGCACGGACCGCAAGCTGCGACACCTTCCTTCTCGGGCTTTGTGGATTCCCGGCTTGTGGCTGGTCCTCGTTTGCTCCAGGCCTGTTTGGTGGTGGCTGTCGAGCATTGGATTTGATTCATACTCACGCGCGAACAAGGGGGCCGTTGACGACATCGTTATTACGCTTTTAATTATCGGTGCATTTGTCGTCCTGGTTAGACGAAATGTGGACTGGGCGCGGTTTGTCCAATCGAACCAGGCGCTCATCCTGATATATGCCTATTGGCTGGTGAGTTCTTTTTGGGCAGCGAGCGGCAGTGTTTCCGTATACGTACGGCTGTTCAAGGACTTCGGCCATGTTCTGATGGCACTAGTACTACTGACAGAGGCCGCGCCGTGGGCGGCCATCAGAACAGTCTTCGTACGCGTTGCCTACGTGCTCCTTCCCCTTTCAATTGTTTTGAATAAATATTTCCCCGAAATCGGAAGAATTCGCAATCGAGGGGGAAGCGTGCTGTATGTCGGAGTTTCCATACACAAAAACAGTATGGGTCTAACTGCTCTTGTTTTGGGGTTAGTGGTCCTCGCCGACTTATTGAGCATCCGCAACTCTGATTCAGGCGCTCAAAAAGTGGACCGATTGATCCGATATGGCATGCTGGGATTCGTCGTTTGGAATTTGGTGATGTGCGACAGCAAGACGTCATTGCTCTGTCTGATTTTCGGAACTCTCCTGATGTGGGGCACAACCCGTTTGACTGCTCTTAAGAACCCTAGCCAGGTGCTGTTTCGATTTCTCGCAGTGTTTCTAGTCGTTGCACTATTCGAAACCACGCTTGGGATATCTGATATTCTGTTGGACAGTATCGACCGTGACGAGACTCTGACCGGGCGCACGCAGATTTGGCAATGGGTCCATGAAACTTACATGAATCCATTGGTCGGCGTGGGGTTTTATTCGTATTGGGAAACGCCCGGAGCACTGAAAATTGCCGAGCGTTTTCCGGGCGGCCTTCAGACCGTACACAACGGGTTTCTCGAGACGTACTTCGACGGGGGCGCCATAAGTATCGTTCTCCTCGTCCTATTCTTGATAATTGGCTTTCTGAGAACTGTCCGCCGCACACTCCAAAACACTCTCTTTGGACGCTTCACGCTCGTCCTGTTTATTGTCGCACTCATCTATAACTATTCAGAGACCAGCTTCTTCAGGTTTGAACCACTGTGGTTCACGCTGCTAATGACGACGATTGACTATGACAAACTGCTGACGAGACGTGAAATAGTTGCCAGGGCGTCCTATGCGCGATGCGAAACCGTCCATTCCGGATCGTATTAATCGGATCGGTTCAAATCGGCAGGACGTTACGGATTGTATGCATCTAACAAATAAAGGCAGAAATGTTTTGCGTGGGCTGAAGCAACGGTGGGGCACCGGAGAGATGAAGCGTTCGCTGTGGAATAAAGAGTTCGCCGCCGGACGTTGGGCTAATCTGGAAAACACGGCCGGAGATGTCATCTACCAATATCTTTTAAAGTACTGCAAGAATGGCAGTCTGTTGGATCTTGGCTGTGGTTCCGGCAATACCGGGTGTGAGTTGTCGGAGAGTGCGTATCATGATTACACAGGCGTAGATATTTCGGACGTGGCAATCGAGATCGCCCGAAAGCGATCTAACGCCAGCGGAAGAGAGCGGAAGAACCGTTATCATCACGGGGATATTACCACGTACACGCCCGACAGAACTTATGACGTAATTCTGTTTAGGGAATCGATTCCCTACATACCGAAGATGGCGATCAGGCACCAACTCGAAAGATACGCACGTTACTTGAAAGAGAATGGCGTGTTCATTATCAGATGGTATCACCAGGCTCAGGGTCAAGCGCTCTTGTCCGGGGCAATGAGTGAATACAAGGTGCTCGAGCACAGGCCAGAGGGCGGGGAGCCTTTTATAGTAGTTATGCAACCATGCAAGTAGGCATCAATTTAGGAGATCACATGTGTAGAGCTGAAGATGTCAGGACGGCGGAAAAAAGCCACATCAGCGTGTGCGTCCTGACGTACAAGCGGCCACAGTTGCTGGAGCGACTGCTGAAAGAGCTCGAGGGCCAGGAGACGGGAGGACAATTTACTTATTCCATTGTCGTCGCTGACAATGATCGTCTGCGATCTTCTGAGGCTCTGGTCTCAGCGGTTGCTGCCACAAGCTCGATTCGCGTGACATACTGTGTGGAGCCTCAGCAGAATATCTCGTTGGCGCGGAACAGAGCGATCGAGAACGCTACGGGAGACTTCATTGCATTCATTGACGATGACGAGTTTCCGACGAACAGCTGGCTGTTGACTCTTTTTGAAGCCTGTCAAAAGTATCAGTCAGACGGGGTATTAGGTCCTGTCCGGTGTCACTTTGATGAGAAGCCGCCACAATGGGTCGTCAAAGGGAGATTCTATGAAAGGCCGAGTTATCCAACCGGCTACGTGATCGATTGGACAAAGGGCCGGACGGGAAATGTGCTGCTGAAACGACAGGTCTTTGCTGCCGGCGAGTCGCCGTTTGATCCGAACTTTCACCGCGCGGGAGACCAGGACTTCTTCCGGCGAATGATCGCAAAGGGACATGTCTTTGTCTGGTGTGATGAGGCGGCCGCCTTTGAGGTTGTTCCTCCAGTACGCTGGACTCGAAAGTTCATGTTGAAAAGAGCTTTACTGAGAGGAACGATTGGAATGCAACACCCGAAGGCGCGAGCCAAAAGGATCGTGAAGGCTTTGATTGCCGTCCCGCTTTACACCGTGGCTCTGCCGTTTGCCTTTCTGTTCGGACAACATCGATTTATGTACCTCTTGATTCGGGTGGTTGATCACACGGCCGGACTCTTAGCGCTTCTGCGCCTCAAGCCGGTGAAGAACCAACTCCTTACCGATTAACTTAACAATGAACGAAGGGCCCAAACGAGATTTCATAGCAAAACCGGACGACCTGGTTCTTATCACAGGCGCGACGGGATTCATTGGATCCAGGCTCGTATCGAACCTGCTGGATCGAGGCTTTCGAAATCTTCGTTGTCTCGCACGACGCTCCAGTGGAGTGGACCGGCTCGAAGCGATTCGCCGTTCTGTCGCAGCAAGAGCCCGTCTTGAGGTAGTCTCCGGCAACCTTCTGTCCCGCGATGATTGCATGAGGGCGACTGCAGGCGCGGCCGTGATCTATCACGTCGCGGCGGGGCGCGGCGAAAAATTCATACCGGATGCGTTCTTGAATTCGGTCGTCACGACTCGGAATCTTATGGAAGCTGCCATCAAGCAACAATCTGTCAAGAGATTCGTAAACGTCAGTTCATTCACGGTGTATAGCAATATCGACAATCCGAAAGGACGTCTGTTGGACGAAGAAGGCGCCGTCGAAAAGAATCCGGAGAAAAGAAAGGATGCTTACTGCTTCGCAAAGGTAAAACAGGACGAAATGGTTCGCGAGTATGGTGATCAACACGGTTTACCGTACGTAATCGTGAGGCCCGGTTATGTTTACGGACCCGGCAATGAGGGCATGACGTTTCGCGTGGGGATCGGCACTTGCGGTCTTTATCTGCATCTCGGCGGCTCCAACACAATTCCTATCACGTATGTCGATAACTGCGCCGAGGCTATCGCTCTTGCCGGATTAACTCCCGGAGTTGACGGCGAGGTGTTCAATGTGGTGGACAATGACCTTCCCTCAAGCCGTTGGCTGCTGCGCCAATACAAGAAGAACGTCCGGAGGTTTGCTTCCATTTACGTGCCGCATGCCCTAAGTTATGCGCTCTGCTGCGGCTGGGAATGGTATTCAGAATGGTCCCAGGGACAATTGCCGCCTGTATTCAGCAGAAAAGAGTGGCATGCCTCCTGGAAGAAAACCCGCTACAGCAATCAAAAGCTCAAAACGCGTCTGGGCTGGGAGCCCAAGGTTCCCACTTCAGAGGGATTGAGGCGTCACCTCGAAGCCTGCCGCTTAAGGGGAGTGCATGGTTAGATCTGCGATTGTGGGATGCGGAAAGATTGCGGATTCGCACGCACATCAGATGCAGCGAATCAATGGATGCGAGATCGTCGGCGTGTGCGATACCGAACCTTTAATGGCACGGCAACTGGCCGACCGGTTTCCCGTCCGAGAGTGTTTCAGCGATCTCGCGGAGCTTTTAAAGGAAGCTCGCCCAGACGTTGTACACATCACGACTCCTCCGCAAAGTCACTTCGGCATCGCCAAGCTTTGTCTGGAAGCTGGATGCCACGTGTATGTCGAGAAGCCGTTTACGGTTAACGAGCAGGAAGCTGAGAGACTGATCGCACTCGCCGACCGCAAAAAGCTAAAGCTCACCGCCGGCCACGACGACCAATTCCGCCACGCGGCGCGACGAATGCGAAAAGTCATTCAGAACGGTTACCTGGGCGACGGTCCTGTACATATGGAGAGTTACTATTGCTATGAAATCGGCCACTCGGGCTATGCCGGCGCGATCCTCGGCGATCCGCAGCACTGGGTCCGACGCCTTCCAGGAAAGTTGCTGCACAATATCATCAGTCACGGAATTGCCAGAATAGCCGAGCATTTAGTTGGCGAAATGCCTGACGTAATCGCTTACGGTTTTGTGAGTCCGCACCTTAGAAAGCGTGGCGAAAGCGAGATTATCGATGAACTCAGAGTTATTATCTCTGACGAGCAGCGAAACACGGCATATTTCACGTTCTCGTCCCAAATGCGCCCAGATCTGCACCAATTTAGGATCTATGGCTCCAAGAACGGTCTCGTTTTGGATCAAGATCAAGAAACGGTCATCCGGCTGCCCGGCAAACGAATGATCAGCTATGCCGAGAAGTTCCTGCCTCCTCTGATAACGGCAGGGGAATACGTCAGGAATGTCGCTGCGAATCTACGGACTTTTGTTTCAAACGATTTTCATATGAAGTCCGGGATGAAGCACTTGATCGAATCCTTTTATCAATCCATCGCCGAAAACACGCCTGTACCGATCCCCTACCGGGAAATCCTAATGACCGCGCGAATTATGGATTCCATCTTTGCTCAACTCGAAACAAATGAGCCGCGTGCTAGAAAGTTTCTGGTTGCAGAAGCGCGGAAAGCGTAAGCCCGGCGGAAGAAAACACCTCGTTCAACCTTTCGAATAACATCCAGGAGAGAGTCATGAGTCGGTTGCGTATCTTGGTATTGGGACCGGACTGCAATCCCGAGCAAGTCAGCATTCCTTTCGTTACCTACTGTCATGCGGCGGCGCTCGCCCACCTCCATGATGTCACTTTGGTCGCCCGTTCGGCGGTTGAGACCCCTCTGAGCCGAGCAAAAGACCCGTTTCGCGCCATCGAGATAGTCAGGACGCCATGGCTCGACCGCATGTTCGCCTGGGGGTTGCGCAGACTTTTCAATAACAACTATGACACTCAAGTGTTGACTGCTTTTCGCTGTCCGTTTTCGCTGGCTTTCGAGTGGCGCGCCTGGCGACAGTTGCGTCGCCGGATCTTTGCGGGCGAGTTCGATGTGGTACTGCGCGTCCTGCCGATGTCGCCGGTTTTACCCAGTCTCTTTGCCTTCCTTCTGCGAAGAGGTCCTATACCTTTCGTGCTCGGGCCGCTCAATGGCGGATTGCCGTGGCCGTCCGGATTCAACCAGTTGGACAATCAAAGGGAATGGATCTCCGGCTTAAGGAATCTGTATCGGTTTTTCCCGTTTGCCCGGGCGACCTATCGGCACGCGAAGGCGATCATCGCCGCTTCATCCCAAACGTATTCCGAATTTACAACGTACCCGGACAAACTGTTTTTTGTCCCGGAGCCGGGCATCGGTCCTTCTTTGTGCCTGGATGACTCACGCAATCCGCAGCCGGGCGACAAACTGCAGCTGATCTTCGTTGGGGGACTGGTTCCGCGGAAAGCGTGTGACCTTGCGCTGCGGGCCGCCGCGCCTCTTTTGAAAAACGATTCGGCTCACTTCACCGTTATCGGTGATGGCCCGGAGGAGACCCGCCTGCAGCAGCTAACGAGATCTCTTGGGATCGACCAGGCTGTTTCTTTTTGTGGCTGGATCAGTCACTCGGAAGTCCTGGAGCGCTTGCGATCCTCGGACGTCATGGTATTTCCATCCGTTCGCGACAACGGTGCGGGCGTCATCTTCGAAGCTCTCGCGACGGGCGCGGTCCCCCTCGTCGTGGACTTCGGCGGACCCGGCGATATTGTCCATCCGGCAGTAGGGTACAAAGTGGCGCTTAGTAACGAAAGCGATATGGTCTCACAGATGGAAAAGATCCTGACCGACCTGGCGCACGACCGAGGGGGCCTTGCCCGCTTGCGACAGCAAGGGATGTCCTACGCACGGGAACGCCTGACTTGGGATGCGAAAGCACAAAGTGTCACTCGGGTGTTGAATTGGGCTGTAGGACGAGGTCCGAAACCAGATCTCCCAGCTCCAAAGATGCTGCACTTGGAGCACGCCGGCTGATCGCAAGGACGGCGGCCAGGACAGCTTGGCAGATTAATTCTCGGAGGTTCTATGTCATCAGGAGTGCCGATGAAGGCTATCGAAATAACTCACAAACCATACACGATCAAGAATCTAGTCCGCCCTTTGGTTCGGCTGACGCTATCCCCAACGAATTTAAAGGTCATTCGATTTCAGTGGTGGCGTCTGTCGTCATATCTCCCTCGGCTGCTGACTTGCTGGTTCGTCAAACGCACGCCACAAATGTGGAGCTATGGTGCGCCCCTGACATCGACTCATGTCGCGAAGCGACTCGAGAAGCTGAACGCGTGGACCCCGACAAGGCTTTGTCGAGTTATGACCAAGAATGGAAGCGACAAAGGTCGCGCTCACAACTACACAACTGCGTATTCAGCGCTGTTCAAGGATCGGTATGACGAGCCTTTGCGGATCCTCGAAATCGGACTGGGCAGCAATAATGCGGATGTGCTGTCCAACATGGGGGAATTCGGGATACCGGGTGCGTCACTTCGCGGATGGCGGGAGCTTTTCCCGCGCGCACTGGTATACGGGGCCGACGTCGACCGCAGGATTCTGTTTCACGATGATCGAATCAAGACATTTTATTGCGATCAACTCGATCGATCGTCTGTTCGTCAGTTATGGTCGCACCCGGAGTTGCAGGACGGCGTGGATATTCTCATCGAGGACGGCCTGCATACCTTTGAAGCGAACGTTTCATTCCTGGAAGAGTCGCTCCATCACCTCCGTCCGGGCGGCGTTTACATTTGCGAGGACATCATGTCGGACGTGATCGACAAATGGCGCGAGCGACTGGAGACCGTCTACGCGAAACAGTACTCTACGTATGAGTTCGCATTTGTGGTTTTGCGGGACGGCGGGAATCAGGCCAACAACTTGCTAGTGGTTCGTCGAGGCGCAGCCTAGGTTTATTACGAGGAAAGAATGATCCCATTTGACGCCAGCGGAGACTTTCACCCCGTTGCCGAGGCCAGCGAATTACGGCGTCTCGCGGTTCGAGGCGCTGCGGCTACGGTTTCGGCACAATGGCTTGGACTCGTGCTTCAGATAGTCGGCACTGTGCTGTTGGCTCGACTGCTGACGCCAGCAGACTTCGGCGTAGTGGCCATGGTCACAACGTTCAGCATGCTCCTAATGAGTTTTGGATCAAATGGTTTTCACGAGGTCGTCATTCAGCGCGATGGCATAAGTCGCTTTCAAGCAAGCAATCTGTTTTGGATTACGTCCGCAGCTGGATTAGTCTTAACGATCGGCTTTGCCGCAGCAGCGTCGCTATTGGCTCGTTTTTTCCGAAATCCGCTGGTCACACCCGTCGCGATGACGATGGCGGTGGCGATCTTTATTACCGCAATCTCTGAGATACACATAGCGCTGTTAAAACGGAGTATGCGATTCAGCGCCGTTTCCGCCAACGCCGTTGTCGCCCGCGCGGTGTACACGGTCGTGGCGATCGCGCTGGCCCAGATTGGATGGGGATACTGGGCATTGGTGATCGGGATCATCGGATACGCACTCAGTGTAACCGTTGGAGCTTGGTGGCTTTGCCGCTGGATTCCAAGCATGCCAAGGCGCGGAGTGGGAACGCGCGCCATGATAGCATTCGCCGCAAACGTCTATGGCAGATTCACCGCGAACTATTTTTCGAGGAATTTCGACACCCTTTTGATTGGCTGGCAATTCAATGCCGCGGCCCTTGGACTTTACAAAAGAGCCTATGACTTGTTCGCACTTTGGGAGAGCCAGCTTACTTCACCGCTCCACAACGTCGCTCTGGCGGCGTTGAGCCGGATGAACGAGGATGCCGCTCGCTTTCGGCGATGCCTGGCCAATTCGCTGGGAATCGTCGCATTTATCGGCATGGCGGTGGGCGTTGATCTTACTTTGGTCGGCCAGGATGTAGTGCGCTTAGCGTTTGGCCCGAAATGGTCCGAATCCGGCAGGATCTTTGCTCTCTTCGGACCGGGAATTGGAGTGATGCTACTTTATAGCATCGTTGGCTGGATCCATCTGTCCATCGGAAACCCGGGGCGCTGGCTACGCTGGACGCTCGTGGAATCGGCTGTCACGATTTTATTGTTTGTCGTGGCATTGCCGCTAGGCCCCGCCGGCCTCGCTGCGGCCTGGAGTGCATCCTTTTGGATTCTTCCGATTCCCGCGTTCTGGTACGCCGGCCGACCGGTCGAATTTGGCGTGTCATCTTTCATAAATGCTGTCTGGAGGTATACCGTCGCATCGATTCTAGCAGGTTTGCTAACTGTCGCTGTTATCCGAGGCACGCTACTCTGGGGACCTCCACCAGACGTGAAGGTAGCGCTGGCTGCAACTGTCATCATTTCAGCGCTATTTGGCTCACTCTATTTAGGCGCCGTCACCTTGTTGCATTGGGGCTGTGCGCCGCTGCGGCAGCTTGCAACGCTTCTGCGTGAACTCGCTCCTGCTGGACGACCGAAGAGGACGGCAGCCGAATCTGTTTGAGGAAGTAAGTGAGCCAGCAAACAACTCTCGGCAAAAGAACAGCCGTCGACTACCTCGCGAGAGCGCGAAGACGACTTGCTGTGGAGACAGCCACTGCGCTATGCAGGAAGCCGATCGCTATAAAACCGAATCTTCCGCTAATCTCATTTACCTTCGACGACTTCCCTAGAACGGCGTTCCTCGAGGCCGGTCGGATCCTGGGAAGATATAACATCCTGGGAACCTATTACGTATCCTTCAGCCTCATGGGCAAACAATCCCAGCTGGGGCCGATGTTTCACTTGGAAGATCTCAAGGAATTGCTCCGTCAAGGCCATGAGCTCGGATGCCACACCTTTGGGCACTGTCACTCCTGGGACACGCCGCCCCACTTCTACGAAAGGGCAATCATCGAGAACCAAGAAGCGCTGCGTGAAATGGTTCCCGGGGCACGATTCCAAACGTTTGCGTACCCACACAGCTGGCCCCATCTCGGTGTAAAGAAAGTCGCTAGCGCGCATTTCAGATGTTGTCGAGGCGGAGGGCGCAAGCCCATCAATATCGGAACAGCGGACCTGAACCTTCTCTCCGCGACTTTTTTGGAGCAGACCAGAGACAATCCACGCGCAGTGAAGGCTCTGATCGATGACAACGCCCGCGCGCGAGGTTGGCTGATTTTCGCGACTCACGACCTGTCGGGTGATCCCAGTCCTTTCGGGTGTACGCCCGATTTCTTTGAGCAGGTTGTGCAATGGTCTGTGGAATCAGGCGCTCGAATCCTGCCTGTTGTTGGCGCTCTGAAGGTCCTACAGGGTTCTTTGTCTTTCTGAATTCAGGAGGTGTTTAATGGCGCGGCCGTGGAACCCGAAAGAGTTCGATGCGTTGTGGGAACGATCCATCTGTACGGATGAAATGAATTTTGGAGGTCGCGATTACTACCTTCGCTACCGCTCACGCTACAAGACCTGCATCGAGCGGTTCGCCAGGCTGGCACCGCCGGTGGGACCTCTCGATGTGCTGGACATCGGCGGCGGCCAGCTGGCGCTGATGTGCAAACGACTGTGGGGAGATCGTGGGGTCCTTGCAGATATACCAGGTCCGGAATTGCTGCATCACTATATGGCAAAGCAAGGCGTACCTACGGTTATCTGGAATGTTTGTACATCAGACGCGCCCTTTAAGGACAAGTTCGATGTGATCTTCTTTTCGGAGGTGATCGAGCATCTGCCGATACCGGGCTATATCGCTCTGGAGCGACTTCGAAATGTGTTGCGTCCAGGCGGCCTCATGATTTGCACGACGCCCAATCTCTACCGACTGCGAAACGTCTTCTTTATGGCGCTTGGCTTACCGATTTTTGATTATTTTCAATTGCCTGATGAAGAACACTCACTGAGTCATGTGATCGAATATAGCCGCGATCATTTGCGGTGGCAGTTCGACAAGGCGGGTTTCAATCAATTCGACATTGAGTATTGCCAGATGCATCATCTGCCGATCAATCCCTTATACCGTGTGCTGTCCTGGTTGGGTTACCCACTATTCCTCGCTCCGCGTTTTCGCGACAATCTTCTTGCAATCGCCTACGCGCCGAGTACCCCCAAGTGACGTCCACGACGGCGGGTTCCTTTTTCACGGCTGGATACTAATCGAAACCGCCGGCGACGCTGAAGGAGGAGCAAACGGGAATGCCCCAACTGCAGGCGCCGTGCCGTAGAGCACCTGGATACCGCTGGAATTCTTATAAAGCCAAACCGGATCTCCGGGGCGCCTGTTGATTGCGGACGTAAGCGTGACCGTGTTCGTGCTATAGTTGATCGAAGCGATGCACGCTGGGTTTCCCGTCGTGCTGACCGCTATACAGTCGGGGGTTGTGCCCGCCCATCCGTCCTGGAACGGGGAAGCATCCACCAGCACCAACGAAGTCCCAGCACCAGCATCCCCACTCGCCACAGCGGTTAAAGGTCCGCCCGCATTTTTCGCGGGGGATGAAGTGGTCAGCGTGAAATCGCCCGTTGCCACATTCGTCATTAACGGATCTGCGAGTATGCCGTGGGTTTCACCCAAGGCGCCGGCGTCGCAGCAGCGGAGATCGTAGTCTTTATCTATTGGGCCGATGTAGGGATTATCCGAAGAGATTGTTTGAGAATTGTAAAAGATGTTGTTGCGCGCCAGGTGAGCCGTGGAGGATATGTTGTACCACATCGAATTGCCAGAAGCGTTGTTGTTCCCAACAAACGTGTTGTTGTAGACGTAACAGCCCGGAACATTCGTCCGGCCGTTCAGCGTGCATTCCATCCCGCCCGAGCTTGCGGCCGGTTGGTGCTCTGAATTGAAACGAATAATGAAGTTTCGGTCGTTCGTATCTTGACAGAGAAAGAGATGATTATCCGTCCCTGTGTTGCTGTTCGCGCGATTGCCCTCGAATAACACGTACTGTGCGCCCGCTCCACATTGCCACCCGTCAATGTGGTATGTGGCGTCCCCGATGCTTGGCCCCATCGTGTTGTTGCGAACGACATTCCGCCCCGCAGTTCCAGAGCCGCCGGTAAAATAATCCCCGACATAGGAGACCGTGTTGTTCTCCGCTAATGATTCGGCCGTATTGTAAAACTGAACTGCAGCCTCGGAACCGACCGATCTGGCGTTCCCGCAATGATGAATCGTATTGCCACGGATAATTGCGCGGTCCGCTTTTGTTGATCCATCACCGATTCGCACACACGGCTGCACGGTGTCATGGATGGTGTTGTTGTAGATCAGCGCATTGCTGCCATAAATCTGGACCTGCCGATAGCAGCATGAATCGCTGGTCATGCCCGACGCGGTGATCTCAAATCCCTGAACCGTAATGTAGTTTCCGTTAAGCGTGAAGCCGCGGACCTTCACTCCGACCGACGCGTTATAGACGACCCGCGAAGCGGATGACCCGCTAGCGCGCTGGCTGACTCGTTCGTCGTACGTTCCCGCTAGAACATTGCACGTGTCGCCTGCAACCATTACGGAAGCGCACTTGCCGATAGTCGCAAAAGGACCGCCGACGCCGCCGGATATCGAGGCGAGGCCGTTGTTGCTGTCGCTCGCTCCGCTGGCGGTCTTGTCCACGTAATAGTTGGTCGCATAGGCGTTGAAAGTGATAGCGACCAGTATGGCAGTCAGAAGAATTACTCTGTTCATTCAGACACTCCACGTGCATGTTCGGAGCCGCCTCTGTTCAACCGGAGGGTGACAAAAGGCGGCAATTTATGATCAACGCGAGTCAATGCCATTGCAACAGCAAAGTATGTAATCACGGCGCGTTTTCCAATGGTCAAAAAGGGACCACTTCCGCCGCCGGAAATGCACGCGATGCCATTATTGCTGTCACTTCCGCCGCTGGCAGTCTTGTCCACGTAATAGTTGGTCGCGCAGGCGTCGAAAGGAATGGCGACCAAGACAGCAATGAGAAGAATCACTCTGTTCATTTAGAACTCCACGTGCTGGGCTTCGTGTTCGACCCGAGAGTGGCAGAAGTCGCCAATTTATAATCAATGCGAGTCAATGCCATTGCAATAACAAAGTATATCGCCTAAATTGTGATTCAGGCTAGCGGACACCGAAGCATCGCTCTGGTTGTCCAGCACATCCGTCGGCAGTGCAGTAATCAGGTGGCATCCCGTTGACACTGCGCTGGTATCCCATGTGAAAGTGAAGGGTGCCGCGGTCAGCGCGGGCCCAAAATTCACGACGTCGAGTTGGAACTAAACCCTCGCGATGCCGACGCTGGTTTCAACGTTCGCAGCGACCGTAACTGTTCCCGCAAGCGACATGCCGCACGAGTTTACCGTAATCACGACTGTGGCGCTGGCGGACGCGGTTCCTGCGCTGACGGTAAGTTACATCGTATAGCTTTCCGCCGTCGAGAAATCGGCCGTCGTGTTCAACGTGTTCTTCCGGTAAGCGTGCTTGACTTTGACGGCAAGAACCCAAACCGAACTTCAGCCATCAACGACGAGGCGTGGACGGAACAGTTCCGATCAGCATTTAGAGAGTCGACCCGAATGCGGTATCAGTCCGGAGCGGCGTGTTGCAGCGAATCGTGATAATTCCACGGCATCCAATGCTGGCGGCTACGAGGTAGCTCCGCGGAATGGCGGTGGAGCTGAGTCAGATAATCGAAGGGATCAGCGGCGCAGAGTTGGCAGGTGTAGATGAGGCTCATGAAGATGTCTCCCACGTGAGCGCCATTTTCAGTTTTATAGAACAGTGAGTTCTTTCGATGCAGGATCGCTTTTTTCAGAGCACGTTCGCAGAGGTTATTATCTAGTGGCGCTCCAGCTTTTCGTAGGAACAGCGTGAACCGATCCCATCGGTTGGTCATGTACGCAATGGCTACCCCCAGACCGGAGTTCGGCTCAACACGGTGATGCTCAAACTGTTCGGCGAACCATTGTTTCAGCTCATCCATTAACGGCCCACTGTGGATTTGATGAAAGCGGAGGCGTTCTTCCGCGGACATCTTCTGCTCGTGTGCCATCGCATCATTTGCATACACGCGGCCGAGAACTTCTAAAACGTGACGTCACTCTTCGGGAAAGTTCGGCGCGACCTCGACGAAGCGCCGTCGAGCATGGGCCTTATCTTGTGCACAAGACTCCTCTGCCTTCGGCAGAGGCAACCTAAAACCGGAAACCGCACTTACACAAAATTCCGGACACTCCCGCGAAAAGCGAATGGGAACTCCGAAATCCGAACGGGAATTCCGAAAACCGAAT
>Ga0066686_10000030_pt1 | contig 29659 bp, 28 predicted proteins | sample GraSoiAngelo_135_FD_65627 | JGI IMG/M metagenome (GOLD analysis project Ga0066686, IMG submission 65627) | Grasslands soil microbial communities from the Angelo Coastal Reserve, California, USA - 14_0929_05_40cm | ecosystem: Environmental > Terrestrial > Soil > Grasslands | place: USA...
TCCACACCTAGCTGGAAAATCCACACCTAGCTGGAAAATCCACACCTAGCTGGAAAATCCACACCTAGCTGCCAAACCCCATTTTTTTTCTGATCTGAAAAGAGTCTCAGCAAGGAGCAAGGCCAGAGGCTTCGTTTGTGGGCAATACGTCCTGGTTGCCCTTTTCGCTTCGTCGCTCAGACTTAGGTGCCGAATCTTTCTGCCGCGCGAACTCTCGCTTTTGCGGCTTCTTCGTCTCGATTCTTCGGCGGTGCGCTCGTTTCGAGTGAGCTGAGAAGACGAGTCGAGATCGCGGCTATTTCATCGACTGCGGCTAGGAACGGGGCTTCATTTGTCTTCGACGGCCTGTTAAAACCGCTGATCTTCTTCACAAACTGGTGCGACGCGGCGCGAATCTCTTCGGGGGTGACAGATGGGTCGAAGTTGTAGAGAGTCTTGATGTTCCTGCACATTAGCTTCGTCGCAGTAGTAATGATCGAGGGCTGATTAGGGTTAGTCCTTGATGCTCGACTCTTTTGGCATGCGGAATCGAAGGTGCGTTCGAATCAGAGCTTGGTCCAGGCGATTTACCCTCGCCATGATTCGCAGGACGACTTTCGCGAGTTCCGTCTGGTGTAGAGCCTTAAGAGGGACGTTCGAGTGGTGGGTAAAGGATAGTTCTTGCAAGCAATGGCTGAGAAGCCTCGGAGTGTGGTTCCTTTCGAGACCCCGAAACGTCCTGTCACGGATGAGTATCACAGCGTGAGGGTTGTTGATGATTATCGTTGGTTGGAGGATTTGAATGACCCGGAGGTTCGCAGGTGGAATGAGGAGCAGAGCAAGTACAGTCGTGGTGTTCTAGATGCTCTGCCCATGAGGGAAAAGGTCCGCGAACGCGTTGCTGCATTGTACGGCGCGTCCTCTGCGGATTATCCCGATGTCAAGTTTGTAGGTGGCCGGTTTTTCGGGTTGAAGTTTCAACCGCCTAAGGAGCAGAGGTTCTTGGTTACTCTCGGGTCTGTGGATGATGCTGGTTCGGAGAAGGTTGTCGTTGACCCTAACAAGTTGGACAGTCGGGGGACGACTGCTATTGACTGGTATGTTCCGTCCTTGGACGGACGCCTGATCGCGGTTTCCCTGTCCGGGGGTGGGAGTGAGGAGGGAACGTTGCACGTGTACGAAGTGGAGACTGGGAGGGAACTCTCGGATTTCATTCCACGGGTGAACTATCCGACAGGCGGCGGAAGCGTGGCCTGGAACGCGGAGGGGAGCGGGCTCTACTATACGCGGTACCCGAGGGCTGGAGAGCGTCAGGTGGAGAACCTCAACTTCTACCAGCAAGTCTACCACCACTGGCTGGGTACGCCAACCATAGAGGACTCGTACGTGATCGGGAAGGAATTCCCGCGTATCGCTGAGATACGGCTCAGCAGCACGGAGGATGGTAGCTACTTGCTTGCTACCGTGGCGAATGGTGATGGTGGAGAGTTCGCACACTACCTTATGGACCCGTACGGCACGTGGGCGCAGGTTACCCAGTTCGGTGACCAGGTTACTGGGGCGGTGCTGGGGCGTGATGGCTGTCTGTATCTATTGTCCCGGAAGAACGCGCCGAAGGGCCGGATTCTCAAACTAGCACTGTCAGACCCGGAACTCTCCCGCGCTAGGACTGTCGTGGAGGAGGGTGCTGGCTCGATTGACAGTTTTGAGCCAGCCCGGAATCGCTTGTACGTTGTCGAAGTGGACGGGGGTCCGTCGTTGATTCGTGTCTATGATTTGGAGGGGCGAGCTGAGAAGCCTGTTCCCGGAGAGCCTGTCAGCGCAGTCTGGAAAGTGTTGAGGCTTGACGGTGACGTGATTCTCTTCCGAGAAGAGAGCTTCGTCACACCACCAGCCTGGTACCGGTACGAGCCCTCGACAGGGAAGTCAGTGCGGACCGCGCTGTTTGTCACCTCCCCGGAAAGCTTTGACGATTACGAGGTGGTCCGAGAGTTCGCTACGTCAAAGGACGGAACCAAGGTTCCATTGAACATTATCCGGGCGAAGGGTGTCAAGCTGGACGGCAAGAACCCGACGATTCTCGGCGGATACGGCGGCTATGGGATTAGTCTGAAGCCGTACTTCAGGATTCGCAGGCGGGTCTGGCTAGAACAGGGCGGTGTCATAGCGATTGCTAACTTGCGTGGTGGCGGGGAGTATGGCGAGGACTGGCACAAAGCTGGGAACCTGACCCGGAAACAGAACGTGTTCGACGATTTCGTCGCGTGTGCTAAACACTTGGTCGAAGCTGGGTACACGAGCGCGTCGAGGCTGGCGATTGAGGGTGGGAGCAATGGTGGCTTGTTGATGGGGGCTGTGTTGACGCAGCACCCGGAGCTGTCTCAGGCCGTGGTCTCGTTTGTTGGTATTTATGATATGTTGCGTGTTGAGCTGGACCCTAATGGCGCGTTTAACGTGACCGAGTTTGGGACCGTGAAGGACCCAGAGCAGTTCCGGGCCCTGTACGCTTATTCGCCGTACCATCATGTGACGGACGGAACCAAGTACCCTGCGATTCTGTTCATGACAGGGGAGAATGATGGGCGGGTGAACCCTGCTCATTCACGGAAGATGATGGCGCGTCTGCAGGCCGCCAACGGGTCCGATAGGCCGATTCTGCTGCGGACAAGCGCAACCTCGGGACATGGCGTGGATACGGGGCTCAACGAGCAGGTCGCGGAGGACGCGGACGAGTACGCGTTTCTACTGGACCAGCTCAGGGTGGACTACAAGCCGCGCGTGAACAGCGAATAGGTGTGGCGGTTTCGTTCGGGTTCAGTGATCTGTTTGTTCGGGCTCGCGGATGGGAGACAGCGACCCCCCCGGGCCCATTGAGAATGTTTGACTTTTTTCGACATGTTTCCCCTGACGAGTGCCTTCCGGGCCTAGCGTGGCGGCTAGGCGAGCGGAAGGAACTCTCAAGCGGCTTGTGGAAAGAGAGCGGGCTAAGCTCCCCGGCAAACCCCTTTTCTCCGTGCACGCCTAACTAGTGCTCGATGACAGAGGGTCTGAGGCTGCCAACGGTTCATGTAGGCCTATCCTAGGGCGGACGAGTGCAGTCTCAGGCCACGTTACCCGCAACTTCTCCCCGACTTCAAAGCATCCTATACTCGTGAAGGGACGATTCATCACAGGGCTAACTTTTGTGCTGCTGGGTGTGTGTTGAAAAGGCTGCTAGGGATTCGAATCTTGTCCCGCATGTTGGACATGAGTAATGGGAGGTTCCCGTGCCGTGCACTTTAGCGTGCTCTCTCAGCTCCTCGGCTGATTTGAAGGCACCGGAACAGGTATAGCAATCGTACTGCACTGTTGTCGTTTCTGTCGGAGCTAACGCTATTCCACCTTCGCACATGTAAGTACGCCTTTTGCGAATAAAAATGGTTGGTTTCTAGACGATTAATTTGTGTTCTAATTTACTATAAGCGGTTCGAGTATCGATTTTCCGGGAGAGGGTAGCACTAAGTCTCAACGACGGCCATCGTCTCGAAGGTCCGTCTTGGAGCGAGGAGTGGTTCTTCGTCCAGCAGAGGGTATAGGGCCACCACGACGGCATCGGCTTACCCTAGCCCTCCCGCTCTAGGCATGCTCTCGGCTGATCTGACGTGTCCGAGAAGTTTCGCGGCGTCCTTCCAACAATTCTGGTGGTAGAAGGCGATCACCATGTCCGGCGTGAAGGATGGAGTCATGTGGCTGTGGACTGTTCCGACGACGACCCTGCAAGCTCTCTCTAGGTCGTTGATGGTCTTCCCGCAAAGCCCGCACATTCCGTCGGCGTTCCCCGCCACAACGGTCGGGGGGTCCTTTCTCAAGAGGCTATCCCGGAGGCCGACCTGTTCAAGCAGGTGAATGATGCAGGCATAGGGGTCCCTGCTGGCGAGCTGTTTATTCTCAACGAACGGTTATTAACGGTTGAGGTGGAGATGAACATTACAGCGTTGACCCCGGGAGCTTGAGTGTGTCGACCTAGTTGAGTCATTCCTCGCGTTTCGGTGATGTAATGTAGATCGAGTCGTCGATGCTGGGACCGTGTCTGGGCCTTAGAAGGTCGCTGATCACTCTCTCCTTCAACAGAGCGATTTGGTCTCTTAGAGACTCGCCGAAGGTGAAACCGGCCCTTTGAGAATATTCTTTGTAGAGTTCGGTCACTGTCTTGTAAACAAGGACCCGGGCGGGGTTTCCGAAGGACCTCGTTAGGACTTCGACCACGTCGTCGAACCTGCTGGAGATTTCCGACTGTCGGATCCCGTTTCTCTCCAGTAACTGGAGTATCTCATCCTTGACGGTCCGCCCGAGCATGTCTTCGACGACCGTAATGAAACACCTGTTCATGGTCGTTTGAAACGTTTCTACTATCGGCGGCCGCATTGAGGAACCACTGTGGCAGGTGTCACTTCTTGACTTGCACGTTAAGCGTAGTGTAACAGAGGCCTGTCAAAACGGGGCACGGGGCACGGCCGGAGTGTCACCCTAAAGAGGAGGGCTGGGTTGAACTCGACTCTTATCCACGTGCGGTTTCACTCTTGTAAGTCGAGTGAGAGGGGAAGGGTAGTGGGAAAGACTACTGGTTTCAAGGAAGCTACCTTCATCGAGGGAAAACTCGTGCGTATCGCGAAAAGTAAGATAGAATTCCTCTCGAAAGATGAGACAGGTGGACTGGCAATAGTCACGGCAAAACTAGGCGAAGGTGTGAACGTCGATCTTGATCACGTGGGTGAGGAGGTGAGAGCAGTTATTGTGGACGGGAGGGTGGCTAGAATTACTCGTTTGACGCCGAAACCACGCGAGAAGCCGCGGCAGGAACCGTTTGAGACCTCGAGTGTTCCTAGTGAGTTAGGGACAGACCTGGCTGACTAGCTTCCCTCGACGGAACCGTTCGGGGCGAAAAGTCGACACTGTTGTAGTTTTTTCTCTCCCCAAATGATCTTCAGCGTGAAATAGTGGGCACAAAACCTCTCTGTCTAAGTCAAGCCTAGGCCTCTGTTACAGGCTTCCTTTTGCCCGCCGTTACGACACTAGCCCTTGGTGGGGCTGATGCCTTCCTTTCGGCGTTCTCGAAAAGGGGTGAGCACAATCGTCGCCGAGCTTTTGATGGTTCTCATCGTAATCATCATGTCAGCCACGGCTTTCATCTGGGCGGTCCCTGTTTTCCAGTCCACCACAAGTGGGGACAACTCCAACCTTGCCTTCCAGGAACACTTCCAGACGATAACGGGTTCGTTTGCATCATTCGTTGCATCCATACCGGAGACCGTTCAGTCGAGTCCCGGTCCATTTACTCCCTACCAGACATGCTCCGCATCCTCACCGGTAACCTCGCCTACCTCGGCAAACATTTTCGTCCCCGTAAACGGGGTGTGCAGCATCACAGCATCCGTTGGAAACGTCTACGTGTCCCCTGGCGGTAACCTGACGGTCGTCGGTGCAACTATCAACGGAGACTTGTACGGCGACAACTCGCTAGCCGTCAACCTGAGCAACGTACATGTTGTCGGTTGGACCCACATGTCCAACGTCCAGAATGTGGTCATTGTTGGAAGCTTCCTCAACACTTCCGGCAACATGTCACACTGCACCGATGCCTGTGGCAGTGCTATGTATGAAGGTGGCCGGGGCCTCTTTACAATGGTCAACACAATTGTGACTGGACAGGTCGAGTCCGAGGTCAGTCACTACGCCACAGTTACAGGCAATACCATTTCCGGGAGACTGGAGGTTGAAAGCGCGGACTTTGGCCAGATCGCGAACAACTATATCGGTGGCGTTCTCGACCTTGACCAGAATGGTGTAATCGTAATCTCCGGAAATACTGTAAGCAGCAATCTTCTCTACGGCACCAACGGCTGGTGCAGCACTGGGTTCAACACCATCTCCGGTTCGACCAGTGGCAGTTGCGTTGGCAATCTCTCGGTTGATATCTTGAACACCGGGGATATACCTGTGAAGCTCGTTACAATCTACGTGTCCAACGCCCCCTTGGCGGGTGGTCTTTCGTGGGGTCTTCTCTCGGGAAAACAGGTCCAGTGTGGAAATGTGCTGGCTTCGACCTGCACGATTCTTCCTATCATAATTCCTGTGGGTGAGATGGCTCGTATTACGATGGGCTGGACCCCGCCGTCGACGACTTACCCGCTTCCTTGGAACTACATCTACTTCACGTTCGTCTCGCGATATCTGAACTTTGTAGACGGGTATCTCTACTTCACATACGGGCTAGGGGTGCAAGTCCCGTCGCGGCTTGAGAACAGGGTATGTCCGCCCTGCATCTAGTCCCCTATTTCTGTGGTCTAGATCTTCTCTTTTCGAGCGAGAGGGCAGCAGGCCTCACCAAACATAACTGTTGCAGAAAAGAAAGTGCCTGGAACTAAGTTCCGCGTTACTCGTGGCTTTTTCGAGGCTTAGTTCCAGTTTGCTTCTCGATGCTGCGAAGGTTGACCTCCCTTACGAATGCCTCTGTGATGAAGTCGAGGGCGTCAATCTTCTCCTGCATTAGAATATCGGTTATCTTCAGCGGGTGCTCGGGGATCAGGAGGTTGTCGTTTGAGGCCACGAAGTGCTCCCAGTTTATTCCTACGTCGAGAATTGTATCTGCGAGTTCTTCGTCTGTTAGAGTAGCGGTCTTGGCTTGGTTGACGAAGTTTTGAAATTCCTCGTCAGGGACTTGTAGGTCTGCTACTGTCCGAATCGGCTTGGGAGTCGTTCCCCCAAGCTCGTGGGCGAGAACGTGTGCGATAAAAGTGAAGTTTTCAATCTCGGTGAAGTGTTTCATCCGCATTTCTAGAGGTGTATCCCCTATGGGATTGGAGTCAGGAAACTCTGAGATTTGGGGAGCTCCTGTTTGCGGGTCGTTGAAGCGGAAGACTCTTGATAGTTTCAGCTGGTTCGTCCGGTTAATGTTTTTGCCCGAAGATTCTAGTTCAGTCCACGACTCTCGTTCCTTAGTTTCTGCGGCCATGTTTCAACCCCCTCTGTTACGGTTGCGGTGTTCATTTCTGATTTGTCACCCGCGCTTCGACTCGGCGGTTGAGTGTGGAGTGTTGTACGGTTAGGGAATGAGTAGACCAATGGTTCACCTTTCAACACTGTCTCACTGTTTCTCGTTCGGCTCTGTGAATTCTGAAAGACTTGTGTCCGCTCTTGTGACGAGTTTGATGCCCATGGGTTCGAGTGTTTGTGATAGCGAGCTTGTCAGGTTGCGAACGTAGTCCTCTGCGTTTACTTCGATGCTTCTCGTTTGGGATAGTGGTTTGACTGTGAAGGTTCGTCCCTGGTGCTTGAAAGGGTAGACTTTGACAAAGCCTACTGTGTCTCCCCTGGAGATTCGTGTTCCTTTCTCTCTGAGGAGCTGGGCTGCTTGGTAGGGCTGGGGCATGGTCTTGGCTTTTGACTCAGCCACGGGGTCCTCGCGGATTTCGACCTTGTATTCTAGGTCTTCTACTGGAATTTGGCCTCTTCTGAGCCTGTCGAAGGCCTCTTTGACGACTGTTCGAACTTGCTGCTTGGCCTGCTCGAAGGCTTCTGGGGAGCCGCGTCCCTGGGAGAGTGCTGTGAGGCAGTCTTGGAAGGTGTTGAGGAAGAAGCGTGGGCTGTTCGACTTGGCCACTGTGAGTCCTTTGATCTCGGGTCTTCCGTCTGGTAGTATGCCGAAGTAGGCTTTCATGGCGGTGCTGAGGACGCAGACTGCGTATTGGCGGTCGTGGGCCAGTTCTAGCCCGAACTTTCCTTGGACTTGTTGGATGAACTGTTTGACGTCTTGTTCTGTGGGGTTGTCGAGGAAGACGCTGTCAGTGTCGCCGTACTTGGGCCGGAGACCCTTGTCCTTGGCCATGTCGAAGGTGGTTTGTAGAACGTGACGGCCGTAGGCTGTGATGGCTTCGCCCAGTAGTGGGCTGGCTAGTCCGTGGATTCTTATCGTGACTCCGTAGCTTGAGACGAGGAAGAGTTTGAGAATCGCTGTTGCAGCTTTGGCGATCTTGTAGTCTTCTGAATCATGTGGGAGGGTCTTGGTGAGCGGTTTGAAGTGGCGTATGCGGAGGTCGCGTAGGCTGCCGATTATTGCGCTGTAGATTCCTCGCCGTCTGGTGCAGATGTGGTAGTCTAGACCGGGGACGATGTTGCCTTGGCACTCTGTGTGGGGGCACTTGACTGTTTCGTAGCTGAGATTGTATTGGTCTATGATGCCAGGGTAGAGGCTTTCGAAGTCTAGGACGACCATGTTGAAGTAGGTTCCCGACTCGGGGGTGATTGTGAGGGCGCCTGTGACAGATTTCTTGGTACTTCCGAGACGTAGCTCCTCTGTGTTGGGGATGAGGATGTTGTGGGTGCGGTAGTACGTGTGGAGGATGCTGCGTATCCATTCGCTAACGTTGTGGCTCCGGTAGGTTCGGGTTAGTGGAAGGTTGGCTAGGCGGCTTAGAGTCCAGGCTTTGTAGTACTCTTCCTCGGAAGAGTCTGAGTCTGTGAGGCCCAGGGTCCTGGCCGGGATTTTTGGGATGGGCTGGGTGGCATAGGCGTAGGCGTTTCGGAGGATTGAATGTTTCAAAGTGTCCTTGCTGTTGGCGTTGGGGAAGAGGGTGTTGAAGTGGGATTCTTGGCTGGGGCTCAATGGCGCGTGTGGGGTCCAGGTGTTGTCCTGGAACTGGTGTGTTAGGCCGAAGCGTAAGCCTTTGTCGTACGCGTAGCCTAGCGCTGGGTCAAGGTCTAGCTCCCAGCCTTTGACGGTTCTAGGCCGGGTCTTGGTGTATGTGACTCTGGTGAGGGTTCTTTCTTGTTGGGTGAAGAGGTCTTGTTTCTTGACGGTGTTGTCTGTGGTTTGTCTGTCTGTGAGGAGGTAGGGTCGGTAGGCTAGGTCTGTCCAGATGATGGGTTGTTGGTCGCTTTCCCGGATTAGGGTGAGTGTTAAGCGGCTGTTGTTGTAGGCGGCGTCCATGAGCCATGCTGGGCTGTCTGCGGGGTTGAAGCCAGCTCACCTGAAGGCCTGATCTTGTTCTGGTGCCAACCGGTTAACTAGGCGAGGCGCCTGTTTGTGGGCTCAATAAGGCTTGATGCCCGTTGTCACTGTGTCCTTCGTAGGACATGCGGGCTGACGGGCGTGAAGGGAGGGCTTGTCGGCGCGCCGAAATGGGCGGGGTCTGGCGCGCGAGACTCGAGTAGGCCCCGGGGGGTCTAGAAAGTTTTCACGCGAAAAAAGATTATCGCCAAAAAAGAGATTCTTCAAAAATGATTTCCATGTCTTCCCTGTTCACTAGTCATGAACAGACACAGAAAGGCGTTGAAGTGCATGGAGGCGCATAATGGTTTTCTTGGTTCGAGATGGGCGGGTGCGTCTGCTGACTAGTTGGATGGCGAGTGGGATTGTGAAGCCTGCTAGTACGCCTATGAAGACGAGCCAAAGATGTGTTTGGACATAGTTTGCGGCTTGGCATGGGAGGCATGTTCCCGATTGTTCGGCTGGCTGGGATGTGGATGGTGGTGTTTGGGGTGTCGGGGGCGGGGGTTGTGGTGTTGGTGACGGGATTGGTGACGGCGAGGGGGACTGGGTCGTGTTGGCGAGTTGGACGGTGTACCAGTCGACGTTGAGTGTTTGGAAGGAGTAGCCTGCTGTTCCGACTTCGACTCCCATGAGCTGGTGTGGTGTGACTGTGGGTATGTTCCAGTTGGTTGCTGCGTTTTGGAATTGTGTTTCAATGTTGAAGCTTGTCAGGTTGCCTTGTTGGCCGGGCTGGAGTTGGTCTAGGACTGTGTCGTATCCGTAGCTGTTGTGTGCGTCGTAGGTGTTTTCTGTTCCGGGCGTGGTGTCTGTTCCGTTTATGTTTTCTGCTAGGCGTGCTTCTGTGTCGAACCATTGGTATGTGTGGCATCCTTGGTTGTCAAGGGTGGTGCTGCAGCCTTGGACTGTGCCGGTTGGCAGGTAGTAGTAGAGGCCGATGTAGATTTGGTAGCGTGAGCCGGGCTGTAAGGTTCTGTTCTGGAACTGGAGGGTGACGTTGATCATGTTGTATTGTAGGGGCTGGGTTGTGGGCTGGCCTTGCCAAGGAAAGCTGCCTACCTGCGCCGTGTCATAGTAACTGTTAGTGTAGCCGGTGGCGTTTGGGTTAGACTGGCGGGTCTCAAGGACGCCGTTGATTATGGCAGACGTGCTGGGAGGGACGGTGGAGAGATACCAGGAATTGTCGAAGGTTCCTTGGACGGGAAGGCTTGTGGCAGCCGGCAGGACGGAGAGAATTACTAGAGCTAGCACTATTCCCGGTAGGACTTTGGAAGCGGGTATGCTACCTGCCGTACGCGCCAAGCCTGCGTCCTTTCCCTATTGAGGGAGAGTCGTTTTCGAACGCCATATAGGCTTGAGCGGGTCACCATGGACGCGGAGAAGTACACGTTCTACTGGACCAGCTTGAGGAGGGATTACACGCTGTGATTCGGGATTAAGACCCGGAATTTCTAGTACAGAGTAAGACACCGCCTAAATTCCTCTCGACTTCCGAAGGATGGAATGTGACAGTTCTGCACAACAACTCGCTTACCATCAAAGTCTGGTTCTCGTTTTGGGAAAGCGACTGCCGTTCGGAAGGGGCTGTATTTCGAGCGAGTGGATTGAGCGAGCGAGTTCGGCTGACGAAAAGTCCAGAGAAACGTGATGCTGTGGGGACAACGGTCTTCGGTTTGGGCTGTTGCTTGATCGTCTTTCGTATGGACAAGTTAGGTACGATTACGGGGCTCTTCTTGGTCGTGCTAGGGATATTGATGCTCTTGTCGCGAAGCAACGAAGAGGCTGTTCAGCACGTTAAGCTGCTCGTCGGGATTGAATCCGAAAACACCGAATTCCGGGTTATTTCAGCACGGGACAAGACTTCTGCGGAAACCGCTTTACCAGTAGAAAGGAATGTTTAGATTTTCACTGTCTTCTGCGCCAATATAGGCGTTCCGAGAACGCTCAAGATTGGTCGAGCCGAGTTTTCACGGCTATAGGAGCAAGGCAAGTCTATATCCTCTCTCGTTGGGAGACGAATCATGGGTACGGAGGCGCAGCTGGAACCGTGGTTCTCAGCACCTCCATCGCCGTATCTCAAGTGGGCAGGAGGCAAGAGTCAGCTTCTAGAAACCTTCACGGGATCCTACCCCCCTAGTTTTCGCAGGTATTTCGAACCGTTCTTAGGGGGAGGTGCAGTCTTCTTCCACCTATGCGGGCTTCGCAAAATTCAGTGGGCCACCGTATCTGATTCTAACAAAGCTCTGATCAATTGCTATGTTGCTATTCGCGACAATCTTGAGAAGCTCATTGGGAAATTAGCAAGACTTCAAGAGCATTCGAAAGACAAGGATTTCTACTACAAATATGCAAGACCCACGTTCAACGCCATCCGGTTGAAAACAGGCCTCGAAGGCGACATCGAGAAGGCCGCCCTTCTGATATACTTGAACAAGACGTGTTTTAACGGGCTGTACAGAGTCAATAGTCGAGGCCAATTCAACGTTCCCTGGGGAAGCCACAGAAACCCTCAGATTTATGACGAGGAAACACTTCGAGCAGTACGTGAATGGCTAAGGCCCACTGCTGTTCAGCTTCTCTGTGCGGACTTTAGAACCGTGCTGGTCACCGCGGAGAAGAATGATTTCGCTTACATAGACCCGCCGTATCAACCGATAAGCACAACCTCAAGCTTTACGGATTATACATCGCAGGGTTTCTCGTTTTCTGACCAGAAGAGGCTCGCACAGTGCGTCGCAGAATTGGATGCAAAAGGTTGCTATGTCATGGTGAGTAATTCTGCTCACGAATATGTGAAACGACTCTATGAGAAGGTTGGGAAAAAAGGCCACTTTGAAACGGTGTACGCAGCCAGGGCAATTAGTAGCGTTGGCACCGGGAGGGGAAACGTTCCCGAGTATCTGATTACCAATTATAGGACTCACTACGACTAAGAGAGATCTTTGGGAAAAAGTCGTTGAGGGCAAAGGAATCGATCTGAGAGAAGACGTGTCTTTTGTTACAGCTCGAGAAATCAAGAGCTTCACAGGCCAAGCTGAACCGAGAATACTCGCGAAGATGGACCAAGAAACCGATTTGCCTGAGCTGTTCAGGCGATTCGGTGTATTCGTCTTACCCGTAGATAGGCGTAGTTACGCCATTGTCCATGGACAAGGTTATCATCGAACTGAGAGATAGATGATCACGAGCCTCAAACTCATGAAGCAACACTCCCCATAACCTTGATCGAGATGGCAGAAAAGTGTCCCCTAAGTGAGGGTCACCATCTTGTGCATGCGTACAATTCGGGACTGTTGGAACGGTTTCTCTCCCTCAGCCCGCTCTATGGATACCTGAGTGGCAGGACTACGACACCCGAGTTTTCCTTTCACATTGGACAGGGTGCAGCTGAAAGTAAAGGGGGCCCAAATAGAGCTCACCAGACATATGTTGATGGAGGACAAGTGGTTGTTGCTGAGGCAAAAATCGGGATCCCTCAATCTTTCATAATCCGATAGCTATACTACCCATTCCGAACTCTCCAGTTTCAAGAACCAACTAGACCCATACGAACCATTCTGTTTGCCTACGAACACCAGACAAAAACCTACAACCTGTGGGAATACAAGTTCAAGGAGCCATCACGATATGAATCGATCGAACTGGTAAACTCAGCACGGTATTCCTTTCGCGTAACACCGCCTGACCCAGGGCAGTTCGAGGTCGATGCAGATTTGACGCAAGTGATTCCTCAGGCTGATGACTTAGGGAAGGTCATGGATCTTCCCGTCCAGGTCAACATGGGCAAGGCGGATGGTCGAGCGATGGCGACATACTTTGATTTCACGCAAAGGCAGAGTTCCTACTATAGACAGGCTGCCGAGATGTTAGGACTCGTGGAGATGAAGGCGAACCGGTATTTTCTTACCAGTGTCGGACGGAGCTTCGTTAGCTTGGCCACCCCTGACCGAATTAGGGCCATGACCGAACTGCTGTTCAAGCATCGAATCATGCAAGGGGTGCTTAAGAGACTAATCTCTAGTCCGGAGAAACCAGTCACAAGAGAAGACATCACGGCCACGATCTCCCGCATGAGCGCTCTGACCGGCACAACTCTTCCGAGAAGAGCTCAGACTATCCTCTCGTGGTTCAGATGGATGCAAACAAACTTCGGATTGGTTGTGGTGGAGAAGGAGAAGGTCTGGCTCGCTACGCGGTTCCCAAACCTGAACCGTTTCTCTCACTGAGAGCCGGCGAGTCGACAAGAATGTGCAGAAGAAGAAGACTGAGTCCGATGCTCAATAGAAGAACTTCCCGTCTTCACGCCATTGGGCAGAAACGGCCCCTCTGAAGCCATTCGAATCGTTGAAACAAGTATTATCGGTGCCGAGTCGTATCCTACGAAGAAGGAACTGTGGCAGAGCCTCCCGAAGTAGGTCCAATACCAGACCTTCAATCGAATAATCGATTATCTAGAGAGTTCCCATCAAGATTCATCTCGGTAGGGACCAGATAGTCTGGACCTTTCCAAACAGTGCGTACGTATTCTCCTCTTCATTGAACCACTTTAGTGCCACGGAGGAGTCAATCACAGTTTCCGTCGTGTGTCCCGCCACTGTCTGATCTCTCCAGCTTCGCTCCAGCCTGGAGTCCTTGTGGATTCTCGAAACTTGTCCAATGCTTCGGCCGCCTCTCGCATCTTCCTCCGTCGTAAGGTTTCCTCAAAGACCTCCCCGGCCACATCGCTCCAGTTCATGCCGAGGTCTCCTCCATCTTTTTCTTCGAACTCTCCGGAACTGATATTCTTACGTTAGCCATTGTGCCCGGACATAAGCGAGAGCCTTGTCCCCTATTAGTGTTCACCAACGATGCAATAGACACATGCAAAGGTTCGCGTGCCAGAGGCCGACGCAGAGTTTGGCGCCAACCTGTCTGCATCTACCGCTAGGACCAGACATTACCGGACGCCGTGTCGTCCCATGCGACCGGGTATTCAACACTACTACTTTTGCGCTCGTTCTGGTTACAGAAGCGATTAGACCCGCCAACACATCTCTCTACTCCGATCTGAGGTGAAGCCCTAGAATGTCTTTCTTGGCGAAGAAGGCCCCCGTCTGGGCCGTGGTACTGTCAGCCCTAGCCGCCACGGGAATTAGCACAGTAGCCTTCATGGCCCTCCCTGCGCTGTCAGACGCCACGCAGGCAAGTAGAGACTTTTCCGTTTCCACCTCCTCCTCACCCGTTACAGTGGAGCAAGGCGCTACAGCCACCTCCACCATCACCATAACCAGCCTGAGTAGTTTCGACCTAGCAACAGGCCTGACCACGACAATATCCCCCCCGACAAGCGAGCTGACAGTCCACCTAAACCCATCAGTGGTCACTCCGCCAGCGAATGCAAAGACAACCTCATCCGTTACAATCACAGCCCCGCCCGGAACACCAGTCGGAACCTACACGGTCACCCTCACAGCCACAGGCGGAACAAAAACCCACACCGCCACCCTGACCATAATAGTCGCCGCGGTCCCAGACTTTACCATCACCTCAACACCAACATCGCTCATCGTATACGAAAACGCGGCTAACAGCACAACCCTGACTTTGACAAGCGTAGGCAGCTTCAGCGGCAACGTCTCACTCACAGTCACTGCACCCTTCGCTACCCTCGGCGTTGCCGGCGGCCAATCCCCACTCCACCTCGCGGCAGGAGGCGCTAACACGACAACTCTCGGAGCCTACGCAAGCTCCCAGACACCGCTCGGACCCTACGCGATCACCGTCACCGGAACATCAGGAAACCTCGTCCACACCCTCAACATACTCATCACCGTCAAGTCGGGAATCATCGGCTGCGGGCCCCCGATGTGCGGAACAGAAGCCCTCAACCTCGAAGCCTACTTCTTCACCTCGACAACCAACGTATCCCTCTACCTGCGAAACACCGGAAGCGCAAGCCTCGCCCTAGTATCATACTATGTCATGGACCCGGCAGGAGATCAGTGGATCAACCTTCGCTGGAACGCACCCACCATCAGCGTCAACACAGTGGCTGGGACACAATTCCTAATCGGAACAAGCTGTTCGAACTGCACCCTTGTCGGTTCCCCGTTCAGCTTCACAGGAGGCTACTCCTACACAATCACGGTTGTAACAGCCCGGAACAACCAGTTCACGTTTACAGTCACGTCCAGCAATCCCGTAGAGTCCCTCAGCCTTGCCACGTACAGCTTCCCGTCCAGCACAAATGTAACACTCTACATCAGAAACACAGGAAGCGCGTCTGTCAGACTAACCACCTACTATGTTCAAGACACGTCCGGCGATATGTACACTCGAACGACGTGGTCAGGCCCAACCATCTCCACGAACACCACCCTTGCGGTCAGCATCTTGATCGGCCCCAGCTGCTCACCCAACTGTTCGCTTACAGGCTTCCCGTTCAATTTCACATCAGGCCGCTCTTACACCGTAACAGTCGCCACAGCCAACGGCAACCAGTTCGCGTTCACAGTCGCGGACTCCACAGGTCTAGAATCTCTCAACCTTCAATCATACGTCTTCACATCCAGTACCAATGTAACACTCGATCTGAGAAACACCGGCAGCACGTCGATCAGTCTCGTCTCCTACTACGTCAGTGATACATCAAACAACACTTACGCTCGGGCATCATGGGCAGGCCCAACCATCACGGCAAACACCACGGCCTCGGTCAGCTTCCCAATCGGCTCCAGCTGCCCCGGCTGCACTCCTACAGGCACCGCCTTCACCTTCACACCAGGCAACTCCTACACGATAATAATAGTCACCGGAAGAAACAATACGTTCAGATTCACAATAATACGCTAGCCTTCGAGAATCGGTCTTCAAGCTTCAGTTGCTCCAACACGGTCTACGTTTGGGTGGGTCCCGCCGAAGTAAATCCTTCCAGAAGTTGGACCTCGATGGGTCTCTATTGGCATCCTTTGATCCAGCCGGAGATGCCCAGTTCTTTGACTGTGATCTGCACGGGTTCGGGCTCGTCCGACTTGTATATTCCGCTCTCGTCCAGTTACAATATTCTCGGTCTAAGGATGAAAGTGCCACGGGCCTCTGGCTTCAGGAGCAGCTTCACCTCCCCTGTCTTCAACGGGTCCAGATGCCTTCCCTCCAGGTGCAATCTCTACGGTTAAATCTTGGACCCTAACGCAATGGTACTCGACTCTAATTGTGTCATAGTTCTCGCCTCATCCTTCTATTCCTCCTAGCCCTGATAATTCCCTCCATACCAGCACTAAGACCAGCAGCCGCACCCGCCACACCTACTCAGCAGCAGACTTTCAACATCACACTACTAGTCCCAACGTCAAACAGTGCAAGACGGGCATGGGCAGCCATAATCCAAAACAACCTCGACTCATTAGGAATCAACGCGACCAGAGTCGAACTCCCGTTCTCCCCTGACATATTCAACAGGGCACTGGCACCCAGCCCAAGTGTCCTCGGAAAAACCTACGACCAAGGAGGCTTCGACCTCCTCTTCGTCGGCTACAACCTCGGAATCGACGCTGATCCCTGGTCGCTCTATCACAGTTCGCAGTTCGCCCCGGCCGGACAAAACTACTACCTCTGGAACAACACCCAGAACGACCTGCTGACATCTCAGATCAAAGAAACCATCAACAAGACACAGAGGCTTGATCTTGTAAGACAGTGGCAGGTTCTCGCCGCCGACGAACAGCCTTCAATCCCGATACTCTATACACATGAGATTGTCGCATTTGACAACAGCGTTTCCAACGGTAAGGCCATTTTCACTTCCTACCACGCACCATCATGGCCCCCCCTCGAACACCTCACGACCACCGCCAACGCCTCGCTAACTCTCGCCCAGACAGGCCACGCACCGGGCGAGGGACTGATACCAGAACTCAGCACCTCATACTACGACACGACAGTCTCCAATGAAATATTCAGCTCATTGGCGATCCGAAACGATACAATCCTCAAAACCATGATACCCCAACTGGCCTCCGGCACCGTCCAAGCGCCCGGCTGGTCTGTCACGCCTGACGGCAAGACCTGGATCGTGAGACTTCGACCGGGAGTGACGTGGCATGACGGAGCGCCTTTCAACGCGACCGATGTGAAATTCACACTCGACGCCATCCAAGACGATGCCCTAGCCCCGCCGACCGAAGCCTTCGTGAAGGGCATCCTCGGAGGGAAGAGTGACGTTACTGTTGTTGACCCGATGACAGTAAAGTTCAGCCTTCCAGCGCCCTACGCGTACTTTGTCGAGAACATTCTCACTTACCCAATACTTCCCCAGCACATTCTCAAGAACATCCCATTGAACCAATGGGTCACGAGCCTGTTCAACAAGCCCGACACCGGGTCTGGAGGAGTGCCCCCAGTAGGAACAGGACCCTACAAGTGGACAGGCTACGACTACGTGACAAGCACCGTCCACCTTACCAGGAACGACAACTACTTCGACTTTCCCGACAAAGGCAAGGCCGCCCTCCTCTCCAAAGGACAGTTCACCGTCAAAAACTACTACGTGAGAAACATAGTCGGCACTGATACGGCCATCACTGCGCTAGCGAATGGCCAAGTCAATGTCCTTGACGGTCAATACCATCTTGAAACCCAGCCCGCCTTCCTCAGCACCTGGGGCAGCAGCAGGTTAGCTGACTACGACGCGTTCGGGTCACAGGAAATCGGCGTCAACATGAGACACCCAGTCCTCGGCACGGGAGTCGACACTCCACTAGGACGCCAAAACCCGTCCAAAGCCGCCCTCGCCGCAAGATACGTGAGACAAGCAATAAGCTCTGCCATTCCGAGGCAGATGATAATCGATCAGCTCCTTAACGGGTACGGAAACCCCGCCATAACAACCCCTGTCGTAGGCAATTACAAGACCGGCTTCGCCGTCACAGAAGGCTTCAACACTGCACTCCAACCCTACAGCTTCAACCTGACAAGATCCAGGGAGCTGTTGAAGGCAGCCGGCTACTTCCCCAACCAGCTACCCGTCGCCTCTTTCACCTTAACACCGCTCTATCCAATCGCTGGGCAAACCATCTACTTCGACGCTACCGCAAGCTACGACCCTGACGGGACAATTACCAGCTACGCGTGGGATTTCGGAGACGTCCAAACAAGCTTCGGAGCCACACCTGTGCACGCTTTCGCCAGCCCAGGCACCTACCACGTAAGCCTGACAGTAACTGACAACGGCAGCGCGATGACCTCCGTGACTTATGACGTCATAGTGACCTCGCCGATCTTCGACTTCAGTCTCTCCTCACCTTCACCTAACAGTCTAACCGTGGCGCAAGGCTCGATCAGTCCCTCTTCATCCATAACTGTGACCTTGGTAAGCGGCACAACTACTCCGGTCACTTTTAGCGCGTCTGGTCTCCCTATGGGCGTGACCGCGACTTTCACAAACAATCCCTGTGGGCCAACTTGTACAGCCACAGTCACTTTCTCAGCTACTGCAACGGCAGCAATCGGAACAGTATCGATCTCGATCATCGCTTTTGGAGGAGGCGTCAGTCACTCGACCAGAAGTCACTGGACCAGTCTGTCGTTGAATGTTGTTGCAATGGCTTCCACGCCTACCTCTGTCACATGCTCTCCTTCTTCACTAAATGTTGGAAGGTTCACTACGTGCGCGGTCATCGTGACCGGTTCGTCTCCTTCCGGTGACGTGACCTTTACGACTAGCAGCTCGACAGGAGCATTTACTCCTTCAACAGCCACATGCACACTCTCATCGGGAGCGTGCTCAGCGACTTTTGCTCCTGTCCTCGCAGCATCCTCCAGCCTGACGGTCGTAATAACCGCCTCGTACTCCGGGGACGCTAAGAACAGCCCTGGCTCTGGAACCTTTTCATTAGATGTTTCTAGGCCGGCGGGATCGCTAGCGATTGGCACAACTTTGTCAACCGTGGTCAACGGCGGGGTCACTGCGAACCAGGCCTCAACCGGTATGTCCGTCACTATCACAGGGTCCACAGCGATCGATGGAACTCCCGTTGGTATCACAACCCAGGATCTCAGCATGCTAGACTCGGGCGTTGGAACTTCGAACTTGACCGGTCCATCATACTATGACGTGGTAGTGATGGGAATAACGACTGGCAACGCCCAGGTCTGCATCAGCTTCACCTCGGCAAGCTCGAGCACGACGATGCAATACTGGAGCGGAACGGCTTGGACAAGTGCGTCCAACATTACAATGAACGGACCAACAGTCTGCGGAACAATCTCCGTGTCCGCGCTAACCGGGACAAACATAGCACTTGGCAACGCGGTTCAACCGGTTCCCCCGGTTGGAGGCAACAACTTCCTCATCTACATAGGAGCAGGCGTCGTAGCCACCATCGTCCTGATCGGAGTTTTCCTCGTTCTCCAGCGAAGACGATCGCCAACACGAGTCACCGCATAGAACACAGCTCTAATGATTTCCACTGGCAGCCTCCTCAGTCGTGGATTTCGACATGGTTCCTAGGGGTCGACCAGAGTTCCGTCATTCTTGCTCTGTCGCGACCCCTGCCTAAGGGAGTTGCTCTGTCTTGTTTCGAGCCCCCATGGCGCAGGTTTCAATTATCGACTGGGACGGAAGAACGGGTTCCTGAGTTCTGAACGAGAACTCTTGGGCCTATTTTCCTTCTAGGTATTTGCTAACTGTCTCATTTGTGAAAGTGTCAAGGTCCATGTTCAACGCTGCGCCGGGGTAGGCCCAAGTATAATCCTGTATCTCGTCCCGGTCGATTTTGACCGGTTGGTCTTTTGCTCTGCAGAGGTAGTCGAGGAAGATGTAGTGTCGTTTCTTCCAGAACTCAGTCGTGTAGATTGCCTCCTGCATCAACAACAATCGCTCAACCTCCACGTCCAAGCCCACCTCCTCCTTCACCTCTCTCCTAACAGCCTCCTCTGCTGTCTCTCCAAGCTCAATATGCCCCCCTGGAAGCGTATACTTGTCAAACCACTTGTGAGACCGGGCCAGGAGAATCTTACCCTCACCGTTCACTATCAACCCGCCAACAGTAGGCTCAGGATAAACCTGAACACGCGAAGCCTCCGACATCAACCGTCCAACTCAGCCAACCTCGTCTGACCATCATGAAATAAGTCTGTCAGATTATTCCTCGGAGGTCCGTTCACCGACTACTTGCGGATTCGTAATGCGATACTCGGGCCGGGCAAATCCAACAGTTACTATTGACAACAACAGACCCAGCACAGGTGACGGCGTTAAAGACAGAACTCTCTGCGATACAAGCAGTGCTTGCTACAGCACCTCTCACCGCAAACCTCCCAGCGCTCCCATAACCTGGGAGCAACCCTTCCTTTTTCAATCCCGACAAGTCAGAGTCTTCTAGAGGCCCGGCTCTGATCCTTCACTACTCAACCAACTCATCCACAACTTGTTCGGATTGAGCGGGATGGGCGTGAAAGCTACGGCTAGTTTGGCAGAGGCTCCGGGAACCTAGATGATTTCAACACTTTCTGCTGTGACGCCCAGCCTGGCAAGTTCGTTTCTCACATGGTCGCAGTGGTCCCCGTGGAGAATTATTCGGCCGTTCTCGACATCACCGCTTGTTCCGAGTCTCTCCTTGAGCTTGTGCGCAAGCAGGGGCAGGTCAACGCTGTCCTTGATCAAATCGTGAGGCTGGATAACAGTCACTAACCTACCAGAGTGGTGGGTCTCGAGTCGGACGACGAAATGGGCTGACTCCCTGTCAAGATGCTTCAGAATGTCTGCGAAATCCAACTCGTCAGTTTCTTTGGCGGGCCTATCCACCTTGTGTGCTGGACCGTTCTTAGGCTTCGACAAGCGTGTGGGAATGCTCCATTTCGATTGTAATGGCTGACAGTCGAGGGCGTGTGGAAAATAAGGTTATACACCCAATAAACCAGCCCGTCGAGCCCGCAAGGGCTGGCTTACACGACCGGAATACGATACCCTGAAGGCTTCAGTGATTTCCACGAATTCCTGTGCAACAAGTATGGTGTAGATCGAAGGCGGGTCTTCGTCGAGTACAGTTCAAACCCTCCTCCTCCCCTCCACGGAAATAGACCCGGATACTATGACGGACTGCTCTCCCAGCGCGAGAAAGACGGCCATCTTGAGTTCCTCATCACAGTCTTCAAAATCGCCCAGGATCCTCTGCTAACGCTCGGTCATGAGTTTGCTCACCTAGTGGAGGACTTGAAGCTGGACAACTTTGACAAGCATCTCGGTCCCCCGGACGATGCTCGCGAGAAGAAGTTTGACGACCTAGCCATACAAGATCTCAGCCAATTCCAGGCCCAAAGAAGGCAAAAGAAGAGAAGTCAAGGTTAGGATGAACCTTGGTCTCCCCGGAAAATCTGACTCCAAGTGAGTTGAAGAAATCCTTCGATGAGGCCGCCAACCGCGCTGCTACGTTTGTGAGGCGAGAATATCCCAATCTGGTCGGCGTTCTCGTTCATGGCAGTGTTGCCAGGGGAGAACCGGGGCCCTTCAGCGACATTGACCTGGTGGTTGTGACGGGTCGGGGAAAGAGACCCTCGCCGTTCTCATACTTTGACGGAGGCATCTATGTTGGAGTGGGTTTCCTCCGCGTTGCGGACCTTGAGAAGGAGTTCAGCGATCCCAAAGCATTCTTCTGGGCCCGTGGAAGCGCCCAGGCAACAAAAGTGCTCTATGACCCTAAAAATATTCTGAAGAGGATTCTACTACGCTGGAAACGGGCGAAGCCCTCCCAGCAAATCCTACAGACAACTATCTGGGACACGTACCACAACATCATCGAATACTCCGGAAAGCTGAAGAACGGCTGGCGCAACCGAGACGAGTATCTGACGAGATACGCGGCCCGAGTAATCGCCCAGTTTGCCCAGAGAGCCATTATCGCGCTGAACGATGTCTCGATTATCAGCGAGAACTACATTTGGCATCAAGTCTTGAAGGCAAAGAAGAAACCAAAGCATCTAAAAACAGACTATCCCATCGCCCCTCGGAATAAGAGGGACACGAGAAACACCGAAGGTCTACAGCTCAGCCTTGAGGCTTTGCAGAGAAACCATGAGTCTGGTCAAGAATGAATATGGTGAGAAGGCCAAACATAGACGATTTAGGGAGCTGCTCGCGGAACCGATGGTCAAACGCGGATTGTAAATCCGAGAAAGAAACGTACCGCTCAAAGTCTCCCGAGCAGGGAGAGGGCGTATTTTCTGAAAGTGTTGTCTACCGGAAGACTTGCATGCCCCACTCGATGGCGGCTATTGCCACGTCGTTTATGCTGACCTGGCCGTCGCCGTTGAGGTCCGTGTCGCTGTTCCAGTTTGCATTGTTAGATGTGGAGCCGAAACTGAAGGCAATGGTCGCTACGTCAAGGATGTTGACTATTGGCTGGTCGGCGATGTCAGGGTCTTTCGATAGGATGCAGCTAGTGTCTGAGGTGCCGGTGTTAACCATGCAACCCAGGCCCAGCCTGTAGAGGGTCGCAGCGGACACTAGTAGGAATCCCGGTGGATTTCCCGAGGAGTATGCGATCGTAACGTTAAAGGTTCTTGAGAAGACCTCTTGTCCCGTTGTTGCGTTTACTACGCTGACTGAGATTGTGGCGGTTATTGTTTGGCTGGTGGAGTTGACCGCAACTGACCCGGTTGCTGTGACGTTGAGGCCGTGGAACGTGCTAGTGAAGATGAAATTGGGCACGCGGACGGTCTTGGAGGCTTGTGGGCTTCCGTTCGTTGTGATTAGCGACAATTGGACTCTGTAGATTCCAGGGAGCCTGTACGTGTGCTGGACGACTCTTCCAGTTGCGTTTGCTCCATCGCCGAAGGTCCAGAAGTAGTCTTTAATCGGGTTTTGCGGGTCGTAGCTCTTGCTCTCTGTCGCGTTGAACGCGAAGGCAAACGGTCCTGGGAGAACGATCTTGGAGGGCTGGATGGCGAAGGTTGGGAGGGCCTGGAACATGACTAGCTGGCTAACGGTGTCCGAGCGGCCTCGGCTGTCGTAGATTGTGAGGGTAACCTGCCATTGGCCAGGCTGTGCGGGGTAGACGTGGCTGATTGTCGGATCTGTTGTTTTGGCGAGTGGGCTTCCGTCGCCAAAGTTCCACGTGTAGACAATGATGTGGCTGAAGGGGCTGGCACTGTAGCTGGCGTTGAAGAAGATGGCGTCGCCTACAACCGCGCAGACCACGCAGGGAATGTAAGTGAACGCAGCTACCGGTCCGAAACGGATTGGCAGGGAGGACCCGTCAGAAGGGGTTGTGTTGAGCGAGTTCGATTGTTGACTAGGCGCATTTACCGTGGTTGATGCTGATAGTAGGAGCACGATTGCGAGCGCAACCGTTCCTGGTCTCATTATCTGTCCCTTTCCACCTTTGTCTTCGCATATTTTTGTTTTTCGCCTACACCTATCTCTAGGTAACTCAGGGTTACAGTAAGAGCCAGCGAGTGGGTGCACATTGCGAAGGGATCATTTGACCTCTTGCGTAGAGGTTCCGATGTTTTCGCGATCCATATAAACACAATAGTCCTCTTGGACACTATGCTTCCTTGGCAGACCTTGTTTGATCGCCTCGCAGGAAAAATAGAGGAATGAGCAAGAGAAAGCACAACGCACTGCCCCCCAGCCAGGCCGCAGAGTAATCGAATGATTTTGCAAGATACGAGAAAATCAACGGAGGCCAGAAGGCCCCGGTCAGGGAGATGCTGTTCACCCAAGCCACCGCAAGGCCCTCATACTCTCTCCCAACTCTGCAAAGATCCTTAGCGGCGGCGAAAGCGATCGTGTAGGCTGGTCCAACCACAATTCCCCCCAACACTGCACCCAAGGCTGCGGCAAACGGGTTCGGAGCGGCACAAATGACGAGTGCCACAACCATTCCGAGGCCCGACATGATCAGAAGTCGCCTCGGCTTCCTCGAACGATCATAGACTCTTCCTCCCCAGAGAGAGGTGTAGATTGGAAATACGACAATCATAGCAGCGACAAGACCCGCAATCGCAGCGGTCTCTCCAAGACTTGCTTGAAGGTAGAAGGCCATGAAGCTTGAGATCAAGACGCTGCCAAGGTTCGAACCCAGACACCCGAGCCCTATCAGGATCAGGTTTCTCTCCCGCAAAATCCTGCCGAGCTGGCCAGCGTCAAACCTGAACCGTACATTTTCCCCATCCCTGGGAACGAGAGCAACTACCAACAGTCCCGTAAACACTCCGAGACCTCCGCTTAGCGCTAGACTAGGCCTCCAGCCCATGACCGAGGCGAGCAGAATCCACCCGAAGAGTCCGAAGAGACCTCCCACGTCGAAAGCGGAATTGATGAGTCCGACCCCGGTGCCCGATTTTCCTCCGAGAAACCGGGTCGCAAGCACCACCGACGGCGCGAACACAAGCGCCATCCCAGCACCCACGACAAAACGTAGGATTGCAGCCTGAACAATAGCAGTCGCCACTGATGTCCCCAGCACGGCAGAGGACGAGACCAATATGCCTAGCACAACAGTTCTCTTCGGGCCCCACTTAGCAGCGAGTATTCCGCCCGGCACCTGCATCGTTCCCACGCCCAGGTAGAAGCTGGAGGCCAGAGTCCCCAGCCCTGAGACTCCGCTGTTCAGGTCAGCACTCATCAGATAGAAGATTGCACCAATATTCAACCAGTTTATGGCGTAGACGATTCGAGACGCGACCAGTGAGACGACCGCGCGCTGTTCAGAGAGTCGAGTCGACAAGTGATGAGCGTCGAAACGCTTCGCCAGTCTTGGAAATAATTATTCGTACTTGATTCTCGATGACTGCCTGATGGGGCCACAGTTGCCGTTCTGGAATTCCCTTATACTTGGGATACGTGCGCCGACTTGCCTAGGAAACAGACGGTCACGCGTTGCAGGATGAAACACGAGGGTTCAAGGAAGGCGAACGGATCGCCAAACTCTCCGTCTGGACCCTCCTAGCCCTAGGCTTCATTGAGATAGCGTTCAGCCAGATAAGCGGCAGCATAGCACTTCTAGCAGACGGCATCGACAGTATCGGCGACGCCACCGTCAGCTTCTTCGTCTGGACCGGGCTCCGATTCGTCCGACGCAAGCCCAGCCGCCGCTTCCAGTTCGGCTACTACAAAGTCGAAAGCTTCACAGCGCTCATCACGGCAGTAGTCCTCATACCCATCTCAGCCTACATCATCCTGCGATCCTACCGGGCATTCCAAAACCCGACCCCTATCCAGTTGCCCGTCCCCGCCCTCATCGTACTACTCACCGCCGGCTTAGGAAGTCTCTACAGAGCAGTGCAGATGCGCCGGGTCGCAAACAAGTACAACCTCCTGTCCCTCAAACTGGATGCAAAAAACTCGATCAAAGACGCCACCTCCAGCTTCGTAGCCTTCGCCAGCGTTCTTTTGTCAGGCTTCGGAATACACCACGCAGACTCCATCGGAGCATTACTAATCGCAGTCTACATCCTAACCGTCGCCTATGTCGCCATAAGAGAATCAAGCCTAGTGCTCTTGGACGAATTCCACGAACCAGACCTCTCCAAACAGATTGAATCTCTCATCAGGTCCCATGCTGACGTTAAAGGAATCAGGGACCTACGCCTCCGAAGAACGGGACCCTTCATAGTAGGAACGTTAGAGGTTGAAGTGGATGGAGCCATCAGCCTCAACCAAGCCCACGAGGTCACCACGGAACTAGAGCGCTCGGTCAAGGCAAAAATCGCTGGCCTCAGGCGGCTTGTCGTCACACCAGTTCCCGTGGTGGATCCTCACGAGCACCCTCACGAACACTACACAACCTAGTTGGCTCCCCTTGATTCTCTTCTCGAGAGGTCTGTGGCATTTTATTAGGGTGATGCGTTTCGCTAAGATAATGAAATGGTTTTTTCAAACCGTCGTATCGGTCTGAAAGCCTGTCTCGCCCTATTACTAGCCGTACTTTCACCGTTATTCCTTCCGATTCCTGTGCACGCATTCTCCAATATTCTCACAGCAGACCCTAACCCGACTAGTGCCCCCGTCAACTCCACCATCACCATTAGCGTCTCAGTCCAGGATTTCCAGCCGTTCAACGGGGTTTCTATCTCGCTGCAATACGACAGCATCCCAGGCATCCTCAATGCTGTTAGCGCAGACTTCGAAAACTCAATTATGCTAGCAGGGAGCTTCCCTCCACTTGTTCTAGTGAACTGTGTAAACGGCTCGAGCGGGCCTTGCTCCACGGGCCAGGCACATACTATGTAATCATGACAGGGGTCATAACCGGTGCTCCAGCACCCGAGTTCTAAGGGTTCGCTCAATTAGTACTGACGTAGGACATCTAGGGCTTCCGTCTCTTGGCCTTCCTCGGCACACTCCGGGATTCGCAACCCATACTTATGGAAACACGCCTAGTCACTCCTCAGCCCTCCCGTGACCTTGCGTTTCCAACAATCTCTCGATTCTCTCCTTTTCGCTAGGTCGGTTCACGCGGACATGTCGGTGCTTATCCTTCTCTCGCGAGTCCAATGTAGTCTCTGCCTTCTGTAGCGCCTGGATTAGCTTGTCCCTGCCAACCAGTTCCGCCGCCATCTTATCCGCCACCAGCCTCGCTCTCCCGTCTCCTGGCAGCGAGAGCCGAGCCACAGTAACTATGGCCGCGAAGGAGATTCCAAGGAAAAGCGCTAGCAATCCAAGCTCCCCAGCATCTCCGTACTTGGTCAAGACGGGAAAGAGAAGAAGAGAGAGCAGAACTCCAAGAGAACCGAAACCAGATACCACCGGCAAGACGATGCGGAGAACAAATCTCCGGTGTCCTTTCTTTATCGCAACAAACTTGTATGCGAGCTCGGGCGCAATCAGTGCCTTCCACTCGTCAGCGTCCAACACTCCCTGAGCTTTCTTCTCAAGAATGACTAAGCTAGGCTCGAAAGAGCAAGAATCCGCAAGCACAACGTCGAGGCTTACCTCGCCCTTGAAGGTTACCCGGTTCGTCCATTCCACCCTGTAAGGATTGTAAACGGTGGCTGGAATCCTCAGCTGGACGCAAAGCTGCCTGGTCGATTCTACAATCCGCCTGTCATACTCGTCCAGTTCGACTTTGCCCTGGCTCGCTCTCTCCTTCGCCTCCTCAAACCGCCTTCTGGCCCAGCCGGAAAGCTGGAAAACCGGACCTAGAGGTTTGTCCACCAATACTACTTTTCGGAACTTGAGCTCGCCCACGTCTCCCTTCACTCGAACTCGACGTGTCCTACGTAGAGTATGATTCCGAAGGCAAGGATTGTTGCTAAGATGTCAGCGTTTGCGGCTTTGTTCGGAGTTAGGTCGGGAGAGAGAATGAAGTAGCCTAGGATGCCCGAGGCGATTGCGAGAAAGCCGTAAACCGCGTCCACGTAGCTCCACATCTTATTCATCTCATATTGCCTTGAGATAGCGCGCGTTAGCCCAAAGTCGAGAACTCGCTTCTCCAGAGTGATAGCTCTGTCACTGGCTGCTCTGAGGAATAATTGGTAGTCTTTCTCGGTCAGCCTCAAAGCAACTATCAGAACGAGAGTGGCCATCATGACCGCAAACTTTGCTCTGTGAGGCACCGGAGGACTAGTTCCTCCCAAGAGGGCTTGCGCCGTAAGGAGACCAGCAACGAAGGTTACCCCGTACTTCCTCACATCGTGTTGGCGGTCGTCGAACTTCTCAAGGACCTCTCTAGCAGCCTTCCATTCGTCCAAGGCAGTAGCCGGTGCGGCAACAGTTCCTCCGTCGGGTACTGTGCCCGCCATGCGGGGAATTGGAAGGTCCGGCCTGGGGTCTCTCATCTTCATTCCAGTGATTGCGAGTGTGACGCCGACGACAGCTACCACAATTCCGGCCATCTGAGCTGTGGGGGATGATACTTGGGGGACGCCGACGACAATCACCATGAGTCCAACTGACAAGACTACTACTCCCAAGGCGAGTTTCTCGACAAGCTCAGAAAAGCTTCTGGCAGGCTTCCTCGAGGATTGGCTGCCAATTATGAGAAGAATCCCTACGAGGACTAGGATGGAGGCGGCGTCTCTGATCCCGGAAGTCTGGGTCTGAGGGATGCCGTAGGCATAAAGGGCAAATCCAATCGAGATGACGACTACTCCCAAGGCCACTCGCCTAGCCCAGTCAGACAGTTTTCCCCAGTGGCGTGAGAGTTTTTCCCAGATAGATGGCGGCTTCGGGTCCGTAGTCAATGTTGCAAATCTATTCCTATTTTCTAGGAAATTCATTTAGCCTTTGGGGAGAACCGCTTCCCTCAGCACGACTGCTTTGTCGCCTCCAAGTTCTGAGTTGTCAATTGCCTTTCAGTCTAGAACATTCGACCACACCAGTCTTGCCTCACTATCCCTTAGACTACCCGGAGCGGAATTGCACCGTTCAGCGCAGAAGGTCCGCTCTTTCACGAACAACTTCCGGTCCTCGGCAGCATGAAAAACACTGGCAGTGGTTCTGTTCGGCTAAAATAACTGGTCACTATCCCTTAAAGGGGGCATCACCGATGGCCAACGGCTTCAGCAAATGGGTCTACAAGTTCACACTGGCCAGGTGGTACTACAATTTCGCCTACACCTGGATCATCGGCTACTTTCTCAGCACCTTCGCCATGATCGTCACAATATACTACCTCATACCTGGATTGAGCGCTCAAATCTCCTTCCTACAGTTCCTCTTCGTAGCTGGACTGCTCCTCGTAGGAGTGGGATGGGGGCTCGGGAAGATACTAGTCAAAGAGCTCAAAGTCCAGCCCATAGAGAACTACATCTCCAGCGAGGTCAACCCGTTCACAAACGCCACCCTCACAGCCAAAGAACGGGTATTCTGGAAAGCAATGGCGGTTCTACTCAAGAAAGAACATGCGAAAGCCCCCGACCCTGAAATACTGACCTGCGTAAAACAACTGGAGAAATACATCCACGGCCAAGTCAAATTCGACTTCGAGGAACTAGACAAGTTCGAACTAGGAAAGAACCATGAGTTGGACGAAGAGTTCGCTGAGCCTCCGAGCGCGATTCCGGTGGTGTCAAACTCTCGAGCCTCAAAACCAGACCCGGCCAGATAAATCCGCTCAAGAGGCCAACCAAAGACCCAGATCGGCAGCACAGCCCCTGTCGCCAGATTCGGCGAGCATGGTAGTCTGCTGCTAGCTTTCCAGTTTCCAGCGTCTTCGTAGCGCGCTCTCCATCAACGACTGGGGAAGAATGTGCTTCAGAGCGCGGTATCGCCCTGCTTTGCCGGCGAGATATTCGAGTCGTGGAGACTTGCTCTCGATTATCCGGAGAACTCTCTCCGCGACGATCCTCGGGTCTCCTCCTTCTTGAACGCGTCTTCAAGAGCGCCGACCGCTCTTGTTCTCATCCCGTCATAGTCCCCAATGGTTTCTTTCGCCGCACGTCTAGTTTGTGCAAGATTGGTACGGAAGAACCCTGGCTCGACAAACGGACACCTTCACTCCGAGGCTCTTGACCTCGTGACGCAGCGCCTCGGAGTAAGCCAACAACGCGGCCTTTGCTGCCGCGTAGTACCCTTCAAACGGAACCGGTAGAACCGCCACCAATGAGGAAATGTTGACGATCTGCCCAGACCCCCGTTTTCTCATGGTGGGTAGAACCGCCTTGGTCATTCTCACTGCCCCGAAGAAGTTTGTTTCGAACTGAGCCTTCGCCTCTTCGATCGACGTCTCCTCT
>Ga0066686_10000031_pt1 | contig 29454 bp, 29 predicted proteins | sample GraSoiAngelo_135_FD_65627 | JGI IMG/M metagenome (GOLD analysis project Ga0066686, IMG submission 65627) | Grasslands soil microbial communities from the Angelo Coastal Reserve, California, USA - 14_0929_05_40cm | ecosystem: Environmental > Terrestrial > Soil > Grasslands | place: USA...
CTCTACCCGGTTGCAAAACGCTGGATTGCGGGGTACGAGCTCGGAGACGCGATCAAGGCGGCCCAAGATGCGAACAGCCGGAAGATCCGTGCAATAATTAACCGGCTGGGCGAGCACACGCCAGACGTGAACCGGATTGAGAGCTACACGCAGGAGTACCTGAGAATTCCAGAACTGCTTGAGAAGGAGCACATAGACGGGACAATATCCGTCAAGCCCTCCCAGCTGGGACTCGCCGCGGAGGTTCCGCTCTACAAGAAGAACCTGGTTAGGATACTTGAGAACTCTGAGGCTAGGGGGCTTGATGTATGGGTTGACATGGAGAACTCGCCCTACACTGAACATACACTGCAGGTATATCGGGAGCTTTTCGAAGACCACCCAAAAATGGGAGTCTGCCTCCAGGCGAACCTGAAGAGGACCGAGAAAGATGTCAAATCCATAGTGTCGATCGGAGGAAGGGTTCGGCTTGTCAAGGGGGCCTATCCGGAGAACGGGGAGATAGCCTTCAAGGACCGGAGAACAGTCGAGGACAACTATCTTGTTTTGTTGAAGATTCTCTTCAGCGAGGGGGATAATTTTGTCGTCGGCACGCATGATACTATGTTGATTGAAGAGGCTGAGCGATTGGGGAAGGAGCATGGGAGGACTTTCGAGTTTGAGATGCTGAAAGGAATCAGGGATGACATGAAAGCGGAGCTTGTGGCTAAGGGCCACCGTGTTGGCGAGTACATACCATACGGCCCTGAGTGGTACAACTACAGTAAGAGAAGAATGAGGGAGAGGAAGAGGAACATCCTACTTCTTGCTAGGTCGCTGTTTGGCTAGGTCGACTCATCCTAGTGAGCGTTAGGTCTTCTGCTGTTGAGGGTGGAATAATAGGAAAAGAGGTGAGGCGGACTTTTTCGTCCGCCCCAAGGGTTTCTAGTTCTGCTTGGAATCCTTCTGGACTTGTGGATGTCGACGTCGTATGACGACGACTGCTGCGAGCCCTGCTACTGCGACTCCGCCTAGGATTAGGTAGAGTGTTGGTAGTCCGCCTGCGAGGCCGATGCTTGGGTCATGGAGCAGTGTGGCGCCTGCTGGGAATGATGGGTAGGCGAGGTAGAGTTTGAAAAACATCTCGTTTCCTTCCTTCTCGCCTTTGTAGGAAGCTGTTACTGGCACGCTGGAGGTCTGGCCGTTGCTGGTTGTGACTGTGGCGCTGTTGACGAAGTGGAAGAAGCCGATGTTCTGGCTAGCTGTGACGGGTCCAGAGACGAAGCGGACTTCCTGTTCCACGTCTGTTGTCTCATGGAAGGAGTGTTCCGCAACCGTTGGACCCTCGTCGTGTGTCGCGTCAACGCTACGTGTGCCGTCTTGCTCGTGGAGGTCGAAGCGGCCCGTGTCGCTGTGCAGGTTGACTTGTAGGGCTATTTTGTCGTTGGCGTTGGCGAAGGGCCAGTTCTTCAGTGCGAAGTCGATCTTCATCTCCGCGTTGCCCATGGTGACTGGTTGGTTGTTGACGGTGATTGTCCGGGTTGTGTTGTAGGCTTTGACCGCGAGCACGACGTCGCCTGAGTTGAGGGACTTTGGCTGGCCGCTTCCGCCTTCGACCTGGAGCAAGCTGTTGAGTGTGAAGTTGAAGCCGATGCCGATTGTGGCACCGTTCTGGTTTTTCAACGGGTAGAAGCTAGTGGGGGTCCACTGTGCTGAGTCAAAGTCTGCGCGGGCAACCATAAGGTGGCTCGCGTATTCTTCCCCAGAGTTGTTCGTAGAGAATTCTGTGAGAGCTCTGAAGTTGACCGAGTAGACTGTTCGGGCCATGTCGTTGGTAGCGTAGAAGCGTAAGTGCGGAGCGTTGCCAGCGAACTCGCCTGTAAGGGGTCCGTTCTTGAACACGATGACTCCGTCGCTTGTTGTGTGGCTGGGTCCTTCAGTAGCAGCGACTGCGGGAATTGCGAGAGCTGCGAGGGCTATGATGAAGGTTCCGAGCAGCATTGTTATGTTTGGTTTGCGCATTTCCTTTCACGCCGTTTTCCAAGTAGATACTATGATTACGACTTGATTTAGGCGTTTTTCTTCGAGAAGAGGCGAAATTACCGTTTCTAGATAACTAGAACCTGCTTCAGCATACCAAACTGCAGGCTTCACCCGGTCTAGAATATGCTGAGCTGTAGGATTGCTACGAGAACGATAATGTTCAGGTAGACTACTCCAAGGCTGATGAGCGCGGTCCTCTCGAGCCTCAGGCCTTTCGCGGTTGATATTGCGCTTGACAGTAGGCAGACGACCCAGACTTGCAAAAGGATGGGAAGTGCGACGATGATCAGGTTCTCGGCTCTGAGTGTATAGGATAGGGTCTGGGTGAGGAGTAGTACTCCGGGAACGATCATGACGGGGAGCATTGCGAAGGCTATGCCGTTGAGAAGGCTGAGTTCGCCACCTCGCCGCTTGAAGACGGCGACGCTGAGGGCTTCCGTGACGGTGAAGGTGGCGATCCAGCTTAGAGGGAAGAGGAGAATGAGCAGGGTGTGGTCCATGCCGGTTGGGGGGTTGAGGTATAAGAGGAGGAAGGGTTCGAGGTTTGCCTGGGCGGAGATCCAGCCGCCGAACGCGACAATCAGAACGGCCAGCGGGAGGCTTCGCAGAGATTCCTGGTTGAGATAGTGGAAGATGGACCGTCCGAAGAGGGCTTCTTTCGCCAGTGATGCGAGCTTAGTCTCTGGAAGATCTGGCTGGACTGTTCCTGTTGCTATCTTTTCTTCGCTGACGCTGAGGGCCTCGATGGCGGAGCGTCCTTGGTCTGTTAGATAGTATTTCTTGTCGGAGCCTTGACCTACGATTCCTTCTAGGGCGTCTAGATGGTGATAGAGTGCTCCGACGCTTATCTTGATTTGGTCGTGGAGCTCCTTGAACCCGGCCCCATCCCGCGTCTTGAGAAGGTCGACAATCTGTCTCCGAATTGGATGGCTGAGCGCGGAGTAGAGTTTCGCGATTGAGGTATTTTGGCCCAGGGTTATGCACTGGCTCCGGTGAGCTGACTGTTTTGAGCCTGAGAGGTTTGACGTTTAGACATGTCGAAACCGGACATGGGAGTAGCGGGTCTCCGCTGTTGCTGTAATTCTTGATTCTCTCAGATTGTCGTGGGGAGGCCTACAGATATATTCGGGGACTCCAACTGTAAAGGCGTTAGTTGTTCTTTTCGAGACGTTGTAAACTCGGACTTTTGTTTCTTGCTATTCTCGCCCTAGCTTTTCCACCGTCGTTGCCGGGGCCCTCGGCCTCCACGGTTACGATTTCCAGCGGAAGGGCTGCGCAACAGGTTCTTCCAAGCTATGAGCCGGCTGTTCTGCCGGGGGACGAGGCGACTTATGGGAATGTCTCCGCGTCCTGGGCCTCCAATGTTCCACCCGCACTCGTTGCGGTTCCCTCAATTATCCAGCCGTTTCTCAATGCGAGCGAGATTGGGCTTGTGGTGGAGACGGTTTCTGGTTCGTCGGTGACGGCGCTTCAGACTCTCAGCTACCCTAATGGAACCATGCGGACGAGCACGATAATCGGCGATGTTAGGACGGATGGAGGTAACTTAACACTCTGGATCGTCGCTGGAGGACTTCACCCGGGAGACCATCTCTACGCCTCATCCAATAGCCAGTTCGGAGTCCCAACGATCAATTACACTGTGACCAGGGTGTTCGCGGCCGTCTCGCGCCTGTTGAACGTTTACAACGCAACCCTCACGCTGTCTGGGGCAAACGTTGCCATTGTTGCTTGTTGGGACCAGGCCACCGGGATTCTCGTTTCAGCCGACTTCAGGTTGTCATACAACGGTGCAACTCCGTTCGGAACATTCTACGCGAAAGGCTCGGGCTCGGTGAGGCTCACAGAGACAAACCTCTGGTCGGCTACGCCGAGTTTCAAGCTGAACGCGAGCAACCTGGTCTGGGAATTGAAGTCTGCGTCGGGGAAGGACATTCCTATCACGGCCTCATCCTTGGGCGGGTTTGGGGGACAGGTCACGATCGTCCTTATTGTTCCGATGGGAATCCAGGTCTCTGGCCTGAACCCATCAATCCTGAGCGTGCCCGTGAATGGTTCGGCCACGTCGACCCTGACGATCACCGTTCCTCCGTCGATGGCTGAGGGACGATACTATGTGACGGTTGCGGGGTCGAAGGGGAGTGGGCCAACAAGTGGGCCGTCAAGTTCCGTCAAGCTTACCATCAACGTGGTCGGAGACTTTACCGTTTCCACGGGCACGTCTTCGCTCTCGGTTCAGACAGGATCTGCGGTGACGATTCCTGTCGAGTTGTACAGTCTCGGTCTCTCTGGACAGGCCGCGGTGACGGTTAGTGTTTCACTAGGCGGGCTGAAGGCTGCGGTGGCGAACAGTAGCCTGGCCCTGTCACCAGGGACGCCGTCCCGGACGAACCTGACGGTGACCGCGAATCGAGGAATTGTGCTGGGCTCGTACACGGTGACGATTACGGGTACGAAAGGCGCCTTGCTCCATTCGAGGGTTGAGAATGTGACAGTGACAGCCGGACCCGGGTCGGCTTCGACGGGTCCATTCTCCAAGATTCTGGGCCTGGATCCACCAGTCTTCTACGGAATTCTAGCCGCCGTTGCTGTTCTCGTGATTGCCAGCGTACTGGGTCTTCGGAGACGGGCTAGAAGTAAAGCCGCGCCCAGCTGAGTGTCTGCGAGATGCGAAATCCAACAATTAGGTTGACCCTGCCGAGCCATCAGCCCTTGGCTCTCTGCTTGTGGGCGACCTGAATTCTCGGAGCTAGCCTGCCAGGGGATAAGTAGATAACCGGGCGCTTCGAGTGGGAACGTGGAAGACAGTGACAGTCACAACAGTCACTACACTTGCAAGGGACATGAGACAGTGCACGAGTGCTTGCCCGAAACACGGAGTGCAGTGCAGGCTGAAGATGTTTGAGCAGGAGGCATATCCTATGCACGCGCACCTTGTGGACGGGAAGATGTGCGTCTGGGCCAAGTAACGGCCCACTGCTTTCTGAGTTCTAGACAGCTTCCCCGGCGGTTTTTCTGTTTCAACGACGGCGCATAAACAATCGTTAATTATTGTGCTGTTAACTGGCGGGAAAGTGTCTTGCAGCATGTGAAAATCGGTTCGATAGTTATCGACTGCAATGAGTTCGACAAAATGCTGGCTTTCTGGCAGGAGATGCTCCACTATGTTCCCAAGCGGCCACCGAAGGATGGGTGGGTGATTCTTCGGGATCCCAGTGGGATGAATCCGAACGTGTCTTTGAATCAGATTCCGAAAAAGGTCAAGGGGAGGATCAGACTGCACTTGGACCTCTACACTGATGATCAAGAAGGTGAGGTGAAGCGATTGCTAAAGACGGGAGCAACGTTGTATCCTAGAGAGTACAAGCCGGATGAGGACTTTAAGATATTAGTGGATCCGGAGGGCAACCATTTTTGCGTGGTCCAAATCCCAAAAGGTATGAGTCTCGAGCAATCGAGGCAAGACTGATGGAACGTCAGCTTCTGTAACATGACAGCCACACGGCTCCAAGAGCACGAGCCAAACACAAGCACGGTTTGCTAGCAGACGGGTGACGTCTCACCTGCTGGAAGATTTCTGCTCATCGCAGGAAGGACTGTTCAACATATGTGCCGAGACTCCTGCTGAGTAGGATTATTGCGATTCCCAGGACGACCATTTTGGCGGCTGACTTGGCTGCCGACTGCTTCAGGGCCAGGCCTCGGAAGGCGCCGAGTAGGACTAGGAGGAATATCCCGAGCATCATGGAGGCCGTGACTGAGAAGCTCGGTGAGAGAAGAATCAGAGGTAACAGGAGTGCCAGGGATGAAAACATCGAGGTTGAGGAGATTATTGTCCCGGAGATAAGTGCCCTCCTGTTAATCCGAGCGAGCATTCGACGGACGTGGGGGTGGTCTATTCCCCGAGCAGGCAAGGTCCTCCCGTTCCTTTTTCTTCTCGTACTTTCCAGCGCGTCTAATAGACGCACCTTCTTCTCTGTCGTCTCTGAAAGATAAGTGGCTGCGAACACCGATAGAGACCCGGCAACTGCTCCCCCCAGAGCTGTAGTGAAAATCTGCTCGGGACGAAGGAGCGCTGAGCCTGCGGCTGAAATTATTCCTAGAACGGCTAGTATCCCATCTATTGAGCCGAAAACGAGTTCGTGTGACCGGCTGCCTGCTTCGCGTGCGACGAGTTCCGTGCTCTGAATCGCCAGATGAGACCAACCTGTGGTGAGAACAAAGAGGCTCATACTCTGGCACGTTTGAGCATGCTGTTACCGTGAACGCGCCCAGCCCCCTTGGAGTCGACCTGGCGGGCTAAGATGAGACTCTGGAGCAGGCCCCATTGTAAGCAAAGACTAGCAATCTCTAAACCTGGAAATCACGTGCTTCGCGAACTGTTTCATTATCCCCAACTGGTCTTTGTCCGGAAAATAGAGGATCATATAGGTGACTCCTAGCTTTCGAAACTTGTCGACTTTCTCGACAATCTCGGTGACGGTTCCAACGAAAGATCGGCCGCTTCCCCTTACTCTCGTCGTGAATGACTCGACAGTCTCTTCTGGCCGCTTGAAGGTCGAGTAGTATTTCTCAAAGCTTCTTGAGAACTCAGGTTCATTCCCTGCGGTTAGGGCAAATGCGTAGTAGGATCTTTCGATGGACTCCAGAGTTCTCCCCGCGGCGGTGCAGAAAGAGCCTAGAACCTTCAGCTTCTTCTCGTATTCCTCGGGTGCTGTTCCAGTGGCGTTCCACCCGTCTGCTAGCTCAGCCACGATTCGCAGGAGCGTCTTCTCGCCGGTTCCTCCTACCCAGATATTTGGCTCCGGCTTTTGTACCGGTTTCGGGTAGGACCACGCGTCTTTGATAGTGTAGTTTTTCCCGCTGAAGCTGGGTTTGTCCTGGGTCCAGGTTGCCTTGATTATTTGAATTGCCTCGCGAAGTTGTTGCATGCGTTGCTTCGTCGAGGGAAATGGGATACCGTAGGAACTGTATTCTGGCTCGTACCAACCAGCCCCCATGGATAGTTGTAGCCTACCATTGCTGATATTGTCGAGAGTTGCCGCCATCTTCGCAAGTATCGCAGGGTTGCGGAAGCCGACTGCGGTTACGAGTGTGCCAAGCTGCAGAGTTTTCGTGGTCTGTGCTAGTGCACCTAGGGTCACCCATGGGTCGAGGCAGGGCTGCCTAGCCGCCGTTTCGTTTCGCCCTGTTAGATGGTCACAGATGAAGAGCCCATTGAAGCCGAGCTGTTCAGCTTCTTTGGCAATTCCTGAAACAGCATCGAACGTGAAGCCAAGATGGTTCTCAATCTGAACACCGAACTTCATGGAGGTTCGCCCCGGGCATGAGCCGAAGCTTGTTAAGAGCCTAGTGTCCCATCGCGTTTGCTTATGAAATTCGGAGTTTGTGTTCCGAACTATGGCGAGACTTGCTCCACCGAGGCGCTTCGTAATGTTGCGGCCGAGGCTGAACGCTCAGGGTTTGATTCTGTATGGTGCACGGACCACATCCTCATACCGAGAGACAGTGGAACTCCGTACGAGCGAATCTACGAGAGCATAACGTCAATCGCCTACTTGGCGGGAGTTACTAGTAAGGTCAAGCTGGGAATTTCCTCCCTCATCACCGCTATGCGGAACCCTGTGGTTGTTACAAAACAACTCGCTACAGTCGACAACCTCAGCAATGGCAGAGTCATGCTGGCAACCAGCGCGGGGTGGAATGAGAAGGAGTTCTCCAACCTCGGCTCCAACTTTCACAACAGGGGCCAGAGGCTGGATGAGTCCATCCGGCTGATCAGAACATTGTGGAGTGGAGGGCGGAGTTTCGAAAGCAGACTCTTACGCCAGAAATTTGACGATGCAGTCTTTGAACCTCCGCCGGTTCAGAAGCACCTCACCATATGGATCGGCGGAACAAGCAAGGCCGCAATGAAGCGAGCGGTGAATCTTGGAGATGGATGGCACCCGAACGTTCAACCCTTAGACGAGTTTGCGAAGCTCGTCTCAGAGTTCAAGGACAGCTCTCCAAGAGCGAAGGGGAAGGAGATCGGAGCTAGGATTGCTTTGAACTTGAAGAGTGAGAAGGGCGAGTACGTCACGGTGACAGGGCAGAGGAGGGTGATTCTCTCTTCGAACAAGACTGAGAACGAACTGATATTGAAGAGGCTAGAAGAGCTCGGAGTCTCCTATGTCATTGTAGTGCCGAGCCATGACGGAAAAACCAGTGTCGCTAGCCAGGTTGAAGGATTGAAAATGATTGCCAAAGATTTCCTCTGAACGCCAAGCTCATAGGTCTAGTGTAAGAGAAGCGAGCTGGACTCTGGTCTCATGAGATGAACAGTTTATCCCTCAGAACACAGTAATCCCTAGCACAAGTGTTCAACCTCCTCAAGCTTGTCTGAAGTGGAGTAGGGACCCATAGGTGGGCAAGAAGCAGAAACGAGCCAAACATAGCAGAAAACGAAGATTACTTGTGTTGCTTCTCGCAGTCGCGATTGTTTCGGTTCTATCCACAGCAGTCTACGCAGTATCCTACTCCGAGAGTAGCGATGCCTTCAACCGGCTCTCGGTTTACTGCTCAACCTACACCAAGATTCCCCACGTGTTCAGCGGCGATTCGCACCAGACACCCTTCACACACTATCTGGTCACTTTTGGTGTCAACAATACGTCGTCCACTGATGTTGATGCTAGTTGGAAGGTTGTCGCTACCAACCAGTCATGGTCTGACTACACCACCGTGGGAGACACGCGGTCTTTCACGGTCTTACACAGAAGCACTACCCTCGCGTCTTTTGCTATCTATGTGAACCAGGTCAACATGACGGTGCACCCATGGGAGCTGGAGGTTTCAGAGTCTTTCAAGATCTCACTGTTCGACTTTCAACGCTCCTTCGTTCCGAGCTCTTCCTTGTCTCCCTGTCCATAGTTGACCCTGAAACCATCGTGTGAAAGTAATTCGGGCTGAGGGGGCGGGACAACGAGAATCCTCTTGTGTGTCTGAAATCGCCGTCTGCATGTTGATTCGGGCGATTTTCAGCAGAGAGATTGGGACTGGCAGATTTCGCGCTCCGTCCAAGCAGGTCTTGTGGCGAGATGGCGATAATCCTCTAGCCTAGGGAGTGAAACTAATCCTAGAGTGAAGGTCCTCACCAGTCTTTGTAGAGGACCCGTTCGTCTCACCGGCATTTTCCTCCTCGCGATTGCTTCTCTTCTCTCGACGATGGGAGAAGACCGCTATTGCAGTCAGGCCAAGAGCAACGCCGACGGTCAAGTAGGCTGTTCGAACTGTGAGCTTTACAGGAATGCTCACGGCAATCTCTCCATTTTGAACGGTGACGGTCACGTACCTGGATTGGAGACTTGCGCCCCACCCAACCGTGAATTTGGCGGTAGCTTGCACGGGATACGCTACAGGCGAGAGGTTCTCGGCGTGAGCTGTAATCTGCGAGTTTCGAGTATCGAAAGACGTGGTGGAGATGCCCAAGGATACCGAGCCTTGGCCTTGATGGTATACTGTGACCGGAAGCGTGCCCTGTCCTCCTTGGAAAGCCGAGGCACCCCTCTCAGAGCTTATTGTCAGGGGGATTGGAACGCTTGAGTTGACATATCCGATTTCTCTCAAGGACAAGTCTGCAAACCAGATTAGACTGTCTGGTCCAGGCCACGTCCACCATGTCGCTGGGAATTGAAGCGTGTTGGAGGGAGGGAGTGGAATCGTGTATTCGGTGAGAAGGCCCAGTACGGAATCATATTCTCCAATGACCCCCCGCAAGTGTTCCGAGAACCAGAGTCTCTCATTTGTGTCGAGGGCAATAGCGTTTGGAAGCGCGACTGGACAGTCACCGAGACAGTACCCTACAGGGATTTTCCGCCACTCGCCCGTGGCCGGGTTGAAGCTTCCAAAATCGCTGGTTGCATGGTCGCTATACCAGACGACGCCATTCGCATCGACCACGAGCTGGGTTGGAGCGGCAACATCTGATGGCGCAGTGTACTCCGTTATGCTGAGCGTATTAGGGTCAAGTCGTCCGAGTTTCCTGACCGATGTTTCTGCGAACCAGATGCTTCCATCAGGAGCTGTAGCGGTGATGCCCTGGAGACCCGAGTTTGACGTCGGCACCCTGTAGGTAGTGTTCCCGGGCCTTGCGGGGTCATATAATCCGACACTGTTCGCTCCGGTTAACGTGGCCCAGACCCTGCTTCGACCGTCAACGGTGAGATATCCAAGAGCGCCGCCGGGAAAACCTGCCACTGTCTGGTTCTTCCCGGTTGACTGGTCATAGTATGCGAGCATTTTGCCAACTCCGTACCAGATCCTCCCGCTCTGAGCGTCGACCGTGATGGAACTGGAAACGAACACACCGGTCAGGGAAACACTAACCTCGAAGCGCGGCTGAGGCTTGGGTGTGAAAGCCAGGATTTGGGAGTAGAAGGGTTGGCCATAGTTCTGGGCTAGAACCCATACTCGCGTGGGCGTAGGATACACGATGACTGGAGAGAGGCTCAAGTTACTGTCGGCCAGCCTGAATGTAGTCACGTAGTTACTGGTCGGCGATGCTTGCTGAATTGGCGCGGGGCTTGTGATAGCTGAGCCCTCTAAGTTGCCGCGGGGGAAGATAGGGAATACGAGTAGTGTCATGAGGACGACAAGAAGACTTCCGATTCTCCGCAATCGTTCCGCGAGGTGTCTCAAGGCGTGTAGACGTGGCTCTCAAGAAACGACCGGTATTTTGCCGTGCATAGAGTTCGGGTGGGAGTCACAGTAGTACTCCAGCATGCCGGGGACGTAGGAGGTGAAAGTGATTGCTGTACTTTGGGGGTATGTGTGTATCATTGACGAGTGGGCATAGGAGCCTACACCTTGCTCTTTCACTTGTGCCAGCTGGGTTCCTCCGGGATAGATGCCCACATAGTGATGAATATCGTTCGGAGTGGTTGAAATGTATAGTCTGATTCCGAACGTTTCGCCGACATGGAAGGTAAGCGGGGATTGGGGGTCGAGGTGGAGGTGTCATTGAACCCTGTCTGGTTTGCGTAAAGATAGAACGCGGTCCCGCTGTTAGGGGCTGTTATTCCCGCGTTGAGAATAGTCACAGCTTTGTATGATAAACTCACCGCCTCTATTCTGAGACTCAGGCTGCCCGGAGACATTGCCCCTCCAACGACAAGAACGACACGTGATAGTGTTAGACTGGAGGGAATGACCGTGCTGGGTTGGAATACGGCTTTGACCCAACTTGGTGTGTCGAAGCTGAGCCTGAGATAAACTGGATTGGAGTAGCCTGTTGGAGATGATACGTTGACGTCGAAGCTTACGATGCCTGGTCCAGTGACCTGCAGGTTGGATGGGTTCGTCGATACCTGGTATGGAGCGGATGGATGAGTTGTTCCAGCGGGGCTGGAGAGCCCGCCTCGAAATGCGTAGATACCGACCGCCACGCCGGCTGCCAATGCTACTAGGAGGATAGCCAATCCGCGCCTTCCATGCATGACCCAGCTTGGCTTTGCGAGTGGTTTGGGCTGGGGTAGGTCTTTCTGCTTTCGAGGCTTTGCCCTGCTCATCGGCAAGAGTACACTTCTCGGCTTCTGTTGATATAAACGGCGCGGAGATTCACAGCTTATTCTTATCGGCCTTGCAATCGTTGCGCCATTTCCTCAACGCTAACAAGAGTACAAGAACAAAGAACGCGATAGCGGCAATATCAAGGATCTCACCATAGTCCAGCCCAGCTACTCCTCCGTTGAACGAGGGTGAGGGCGGGGGCAGACCTGGACATTTCGCGTTTACATAGACAGGAATCTGGGCTACAGGAAGAAGCGATGTTGCCAGCCGCGTGAGCAACAGAGATGCCGCGACGAGTACAACAAGCCTAGTTGGGCTCCCTGGCGGCTGCTGTAAGTTCGCTCTGGGAGACGGTGTGGAACGCTGCCCGGGCCTTCTTCTGGCATACAAGTATGCTCCTCCCACGACAATTGCCGAGATGATGGCGATCACTGGAAGATAGGTGATGACGATGCCCGCTAATGACTGGCTGACTTTGATGAACAAGATGCCGATACTGGAAGCGTTCCCGTCGCTTGCAGATAGACTCACTGAATAGAGCCCTGATGACGCGAGTAGGCCAGGAGTTACTGACAGTATTGTCGTCCCGTTAGCGTGAGGGCCCAGGGAAATCTGTGCTGGGTTGACGAATGCTTGCTTTGACGAAGTAACTCCGGTGCGCGTAAAGGAACTTGAAACACCCAGCCCGACATGCAAGGGTGCCGCAAGCTTGTTAGAAATAGGCAGTTCAAGGGTCGCCGTCTGGCCAGCGACCAGACCAAGTATCCGTGTTCGAGGAGTCTCCAGGGTGACGGGCGATGTGGCGTTTGAGAAAAGCATCCCGATCTTGTTAGGGTAAAATTCTGTGAAGTAGAAGTCACCGTTCTGGTCAAGAGCACTCTGGAGCGAGTATGCCAAGAGTGTGCCGGAGGCTGACGTGGGGATATTGAACTCGTCGATGGTTCTCGAAGCAGGGTCTAACCGGCCGACTCTGTTGAGGAAATGCTCCACGAACCAGAGGCGTCCGTTGTTGTCCAAGTTGAGCGTTGCAGGAGCAGAAATGTCGTAGTTGGATGGGAGCGACGTGGGGTATTTCGTGAAGCTGGAAGTCGTCGTGTCCAAACTGACGATGAAGCTTCCTCCGTGTTCGGAAACCCAGACAGTGCCGTTGTCGTCAACGACGATTCCCACAGGAGCGTGGATGCCGTTTGGAGAAACGCATTCCTTGAATGTGTTAGTTGATGTGTCGAGCCTGGCCACCTTGTCAGCGTAGGTTTCGGTTACCCACACCAATAGCTGGCCTTGCGGTCCTGTTTGGAAGGCGATTTCCGCGGGGCCAGCATTCGAGGTCGGGAGCGAGTACTCCGTTAGGCTGTAACTAGGATAGTTTAGCTTGCCGAGTTTATTTCCGACAAGTTCAGTGAACCACACGTTGCCCTGCCCGTCCACCATCACTTGGACTGGGACAGAGCCCGTGATGCTGGTGTTGTACTGGGTAAAAGCTGTGCTTAGAGGTCTGGTACGGTCAAACATCCAGACACTCCCAGCGCCGTTCTTCTGATCTGTGAACCATACCTTGCCCGTGGAGTTGTCGAAAGTTATTGTGGCAGGTACCGCATTTTCCTCCGGAACCTGGTACTCGTGGAAGGGATACGACATGTTGAATGGAGTGTATTCGCCTATCCGGCTTATGTTGAACTCTGTGAACCAAAAGGTATGGTTGGGACCCGCTGCGATGGCATTGGACCCCGAGTTGGTTGTGGGAATGCTAATCTCGACAAACGAAGCGCCGGGCTGATTAGATGTTTGCGTGATCGGGACCATCCGAGAAATCGTGCTAGCTTCTGTAGAACTGAAACCGTTCAAGGGGCGGCGAGGGCGGAAAATAGGATTAGGGACAGGAGTAATCCTAAGAACAAGACGCGTTTGTACGCGCGCATTCTAGGCCCACATCCCTCCCTGATTCGCAGTGATTTTCCGGGTACCGAGTTCCCTGAAAGTGTCTGCCATTTCTTCAACAGGAGGACTATCCGAAGAACGGAGAACCCGATAGAGCACCATGCCCGGTCTTTTGAACTCTAACCCGAGTGGAACAGAGCTGCGAAATATATTGCGAGGAGTCCGAGCATTGACATGACTGCTATTGTAACCGTCTCTTTTGAGCTTGCAGGTTCCGTCGGATGGAATAATGCTCCGTTAAGCCTCTGAGCGACGTAGAGTGATGTTCCTGTCCCCAGTGCGTAGAAATAGCTGCTATCGTAGGTAAGGTAGTAGCCACTGGCGGCACCGACCAAGGAGGGAATCGCGAAGGTGATGCTCAGCAACGCTAGGTCTTTGAGGCGACCGGTGGCGTTCTTGGTACGCTCGGGGGAGTATACGCAGTAGCATGCTCCTATCATCATAGGTTCAAGCGCCTTGTGCAAAACGTATGCGACCCCTCCTGTTAGGCCTCCAAACGCCTCTGGGAGAGTAGTGCTTGACGTCAGAGCGGCGGTTCCACCAAAAGATGCTCCCTCGCCAATCCCGTGAATTCCCAGAGCGGCCGCGACTAAGAGTGGTATAGCCATCCCGTATTTCCCTATTGCTGACCCAGGAGCGAAGATGTTCCGATTATGATCAAGTGAAAAGAAGAACACCACGCCAATTACGAAGAGTCCTACTATTCCAGCCTGACCTGCACCTCCTGCAAAGCCAGCTGCAACATCGAGGGTCCCTGATCCTTGGATAGTGTCCACGAAAAACCAGAGGAAAATCCCGATTGCAAATGCTGCAAGATATCTCGGCTTCAACACTCTTCCTGCCGTTACGATCAAGAGTAGTCCGAAGAACGCTGGGATCATTGTCGCCCCTGTCCACAGCAGGAAACTATCGGCGAATCCCAGCATGACCAATCGAGTGTGACCTGAATCTTTCTAAGAGTTGTGGCTCAACACACGAACACGCCTCGAACAGTTGACCGGCTTTTCTTGGGAAGAGATGACTCAGGCTTTCTGGGACATGAGCCTAGACCTGATTACTGCCAGCGAGCTTGGCAATGGACAGAATCAGTTCGCCAGTTGAGCCATAAGCCTCTTAATCATCCCGACTCTAATTGTCCATATCCCTATATTCCCAGCACCGCTAGATTTCCATGCGACGCATCTTGCCCGTCGATTCAAGAACCAGTAACGGAGAGACAAGTGCAGCAGGAGGAGGAGTCAAGCCAAATGTTCACCTAAAGAGGCGTCCTAGACTCGTCTTGGCAGCAATGGTCATTGTTGTCGCGGTCACCGGGTTTTTCTCTGCAGCATACACATTTCATTTCCTGGGCTTAGGAGCCCCTGACTGCGCTAGCCATCCGACTAACGCCCCCAACTCAGCCTACCTCGTAGTGCTGATGGAAAACCAGGGGATGAACGTCGGATTCAACAGTAGCAGATACCACAGTGCACCCTGGCCCATAATGAACGTCACATTGGGAGTGAGCGTGACTCTTCACGTCGTGAATATCGACACTGTAGAGTCCCATGGATTTGCAATAACCCGATACTTCCCCCCAAGTCTCATATTACGTCCAGGCGAATGCAAAGACGTGACCTTTACCACGGACAAATTAGGGCCTTTTCAAGTATATTGCTGGATCGAGTGCTCAATACACTTCTACATGCAGGATGGCGTTCTCAACGTCAACCCCTCATGAATCATTCGATGAACAAGTGAGACTTCATGTTTAGCGTCACAAACGCAGTGGTGCACGTTCTGCTTGTGGCCTTCTCAGCCGTGGTTCTCCTGATTTCACTATTCGCATATGCTGGTCGGAGAAATACGAGGTACCTGTTCCTCTCTCTAGCATTCGCGTTCCTTGCCTTGAGCGAAGTAGAAGGGCTGATTGAGACAATGTTCTTGTCAAACCAACTGATTCTCATGCCACTGACAGGAATACACTTATCCCACTTTATAGAATTCCTGATGCTGGCCAGTTTCAGCTTGGCCTTGATCGTGAGAGGGGAGAACCTCGGGAATGCGGCGAGACGGTAGAGTAAGGGTCAAACTCATCATTTCTCTCCTCCCGGGAGTTCACCTGAGGGAACTCCAACGACTCCTAGGCATGTCATTCAATTCTACCAGATACCATGTCGATAGGCTTGCCAAAACCGGCGAGATTGTTAGAGTAGAAGATGGAGGCTACTCGCTAATATACACCGCCGGAATCAGTGATGCGGAAAGACCCCTCTTTGCCCTCGTTAGAGGAGAGACGGACCGGAAAATCCTAGAGAGCCTTTCTGCAAACTCATGGCTTTCGCACAAACAATTGGCTAACCTGACAGGCCTGGCAAAATCAACAATTAGCAAACATCTGGCGGAACTGGCTGGGCTAGGTATAGTGAAGACCCGACAGATGGGTGAAGCGAGGGTCGTCTATGAGCTACAACATCGCGAGCAAATCCGCAGCCTTCTAGGCAGCCACAATCCAAGTCTGCTCAAGAAGGCCAGTGACAGATTCATAGAGCTGTGGGATTTCTAACCTCGAGATAACAGGTTTGAAGGCTCCCAGCGTGCACGAAACAGTGATTCTGACTCTCATCCTAGCAGGTAGTGGGGTGATTGGAGGTCTGGCTTTGACAGTGGGAACCCCCGACCCTTCGTGCCCAAGAGGGGAAGGAATTGCGAGGACCTTCACGATTATAGCCGACCTGGACGGCTACAACGGGAGCAAACTCCGGGGAGGAATGGAACCGTCAATGACTGCGTCTCGCTGTGACACAATTACCATCAGGTTGGTCAACCGGGACTTTCAAGCTCACGGGCTCGCAGTCACCTTCTATGCAGTCAACGGTATCGAAGTCATTAAAGACGACACCCAGAGAATCACCTTCCAAGCAGTGAAGGCGGGCGTTTTCAGAGTCTACTGCAACACCCAATGCTCGGTCCACAACTTCATGCAAAGCGCATCTCTAACTATCACCTGAGGTCTTGCAGAATCTCAGACTGGCTCCTACCCCTTTCTTCGGACACTTGAGAACTAAAAAATCAGTTGGTTCCGGCAGCTATTTTTTGGGCTAGTCGATTGTTGACTTTCGAATCTCCGTCTGGTAGCTACGCCTACTCTGTACGTAGGCATAGAGGAAGGTGGAGGCGATTAACCCCACAGCGAGAAACGCTCCGGTGAAAGGGGGCAGAATGTCTGTGTTGAGTATTACACCATAGGATTCAGTGAACGCAACGAACAGTGCGACTCCGCTGAGTCCATAAGAGAGATAGCGGAAGACCTTGGTTCCAAGGATTCTGGAGAATCCCTCTCTCAGGACAAAACTGTCCAGCGTATCGGTCGGAATCATGCCTGCGGCAAAGAATCCCCAGAGGATCAGTGCGATAAAAATCGGATTAGTTATGGAGACAACTGTAGTGAGTATGATGAATGAAATCTGGGTTGCGGTGTCAAACCCCAATCCGAAAATGAAACCAGTAATGAACGCTGAGCCGAAGGTTCCAGCTATTTTGGTTCGCTCGTGAATTTTCGTGGAGAGAATTGCTGAGCCTGTTTTTCCCCATTTTTTCATGCTGTAGAGGTTCAAGCCGCCGATTAAAGTGAGGGCCAGCGCGCCAACTATTCCACCCCAAAACTGGAAACTGCGCACTAGCGTATTGTTCACCAGCTGCTCTGAGTTTGCGATCGTACCTACGAGGGAAATTATCGCTATCATCTCCACTAGGACGGCCGACATGTGGCCTCCACTGAACGCTGTTCCGACGAGCCTCGCCCTGCGACTAGCGCTGTGCATTCTGACAAGATTGTCTATCGCGGTGATATGATCAACATCAACCGCGTGCCGCATGCCAAAGAATATCATTATCGGAATCGAAACAATGACGGCTGTCGGAAGGAACAGACCCATAACTCCGAATCCAACCCGCGGATTTTTGTATTTAAACTATTACCAGATTCATACTAGATTTCACAAGGGTAATACCGGCCAATCGCCCCTAGCGCAGACCCTTGGCGGGATTCAGACTAATAAGCGGGTCCCGCAAACACCCTCCGTGTCCTGCATTGAGCAAGCCCGACGCCGTCGCTAGAGTTAGCGTCTCCCTTCCCCCGGGTCTGCTTGAGAAGTTTGACCGGGTCGCAGGAGAGACCGGGTTCAAGGACCGGTCGAAAGCTCTGCAATTATCAATGCGGAACTTTATCGCCGAAGAGGAGTCAGTTCACACCGCCGGTTCTATTACGGGGGCCCTCCTAGTCATCTACAATCATGAGACTCGAGGGATTGATGCAAGGCTCACGGACTTGGAGCATGATAACAGGAAGATTATCGCTTCATCAACCCACATGCACCTCGGACCCTCCCACTGTTTGAAAGTCCTGGTGGTCAGGGGGCGGGTGAGAGAAGTGCGTGGGTTCGAGAAGCAGCTGCGGAACCTCAAAGGGATAATGCAACTGAAACTCTCCTTTCTCAAGACGGAGTCCGACTAGGAGAGACCGATCTAGACCCTAGGCATCCGAATCCTCTTTAATTTGTCGCTGAGGATGGAAGGTTTCTGACTTTACCAGGCCCAGTCCCAACTGGACTGAGAAGAAAAATAGATTTGGGGTGTTATGGTTTTGTGAGGGCTACATTCTGCCTGCGGACTGGAAGAGGGCGAATGTGTTGCCGTCGGGGTCTTTGAGCACTGCGGAGTATCCGATGTTCGGAATTTCCTGCTTGGCCATGATGACGCTGGCTCCGAGATTGGTCGCGTTCTTGATCGAGTCGTCTATCGACTTGACGTTGAAGTAGTTGAGAAATCCTTCCTGCGGCATGTTGCGTTTGTAGAGTCCGCCCAGAGTATCGTCGGCAGATTGGGCGTCCTTATGGCTGATAAGCCAGTAGTCCATGTTTGCTCCTTCCCACTTGTTAAACTTCCAGCCGAAGAGCTGTTCGTAGAACCGTGCGACTTTCGATGGGTCTGTGGCGGGTATCTCGAAGTGTACGAGAGTATGCTCCTTGGGTGGTGCTCTGGTAACAGTTGTTGTTGCTTCCATTTGGTATCAGCGCGAGCGAGGATGCCGGTGCCCTTCTTAAACATGCCCTCTGGCGAAGTCCTACCAGGCCTGAAACGCCCCCCAAGATGGCTCGACCGCATCTAGAATCGTTCTGAGGACTGGAACAATCTCTAAAGAGACTTCTTAGAACGGCGCACGAGCCAAGGTCGACCGATGTCGCTCAAAAAGGACCTGTCCTACTTCGACCTGACAAACATTGTTGTTGGAGCGATCGTCGGTAGCGACATCTACATTGCCTCAGCCATAACAGCAGGGCTCATCGGACCCTTCTCAATAATCGTCTGGGTCGTCGCGGGAATAGTCGCAACTATTCTAGCCATGGTCTTTGCTTATTCCAGCTACTATGTGCCGAGGGTAGGCGGGTCCTTCGCGTATGTCTCTGCCGCCTTTGACGAATTCTGGGGATTTCTTGCCGGCTGGAGCATGTGGGTCGCGGAAGTGTTGTCGCTTCCTGTCTTCGCGTTGACCTTTACAAACTACTTGCAATATTATGTGCCGCTGAACCTGGCCGGACAGCTTCTCGTGAAGGGAGCCTTCCTTTTCGGGCTCACTGCGGTTAACATCTTTGGCGTGAAAGCAGCGGGAAGGCTCAATGATGTGCTGACGCTCAGCAAGCTTATGCCGTTGTTGCTAATCGTGGCTGTTGGCCTAGGCTCCTTTCTTTACGCTCCCTCCAGGTTCGTCTCGAACTATACTCCCCTTCTCCCGTCGGGTTTGGGAAATTTCGGGACAGCGTTAGTGTTGGTTTTTTGGGCGTATGTCGGGTTCGAGTTGGGAACGCTACCAGCAGGAGAGGTCCAAGACCCGAAGAAAACAATCCCTAAGGCAATAGTCAGCGGCATGGCCATCGTCACTTTCTTCTACCTTTCAACAAACTTCGTAATATTCGGAGCTGTAAGTTCCCCAGAACTGGCGGGAACACTTGTCCCTCTGGTTATAGTCAGCTTAGCCCTCCTAGGCGCAATGGGCGCCACGATCGTAAGTGTCGGTGCTCTTGTATCCGTCTCAGGTTCCGATGAATCTGGGATGCTCGGAACCGGGCGACTTACATATGCGATGGCGATAGACGGATTGTTTCCGAAAGCATTCGCCCGCCTCCACTCAAAGTTCAACACGCCATACGTTGCGCTCACCGTTCAAGCGGTGATCGCATTCGCCCTCTCAACCTTCTCCGGGCTGCAGAATTTGATCTCATTCGCGGTCTTTAACCTCGCATTCTCCTTCCTTCTTGTCTCCCTGTCGTTCTCTGTGTTGAAGAAGAGTGGTGAAAAGGGGCTTTATGGACAGAGTGTTCTCCCTTGGCTTGGAGTGGGCATCTGCCTATACCTCCTCTACTCAACCACTCTCTTAGACAAGATCGCCGGGTCGATCGTAGTCCTGCTCGGCATCCCGCTCTACGTCTTCTTCTCGCCCAAAACGGATATCAGCCACCTGAAAGCCCTGTTCGTGTCGGAGGAAGCTATCCTCTCGAGTAATCTGCAAAAGAAGAATCGGTTCCTAGCGAACCTGGTCCGGTTGTCAGCCGCGGGCTACAAGAGAGCCAGAAGGAAGCAGGTCCCCCAGCGGTAACCGACTATGCTCCCTTCGGAGGGTTGAACCGCACGAAATCTAAGAGTTATCTTGAGCCTACGATCATCTCAGCTAATGATGAGCAAAGTAACCGTCATCACAGGCGCGAGCAGTGGAATAGGAGCAGCCCTCGCCAAGCAGCTAGGGCAGAAAGGCCATCAACTAGTTCTCGCCGCGAGGCGGGTAGACGAGCTGAAGAAGGTCGCAGGAGAAACCGGGGCCAAAGCCATCGTCGTTAGGGCCGATGTGACCGTCAGAAGCGACGTTGAACGGATTCGTGAACTTGCCCTTCGAGAATTCGGGCACGTAGATGTTTGGGTGAATAACGCAGGACGAGGCATCACCAAGCCTGTAATGGAGCTGACCGACCGAGAGGTTGATGAAATAGTCGCTGTCGTGTTGAAATCAGTCCTCTACGGAGCGCAGACTATTATTCCACTCTTCCAAGAACGGAGGCAGGGTCATCTGATCAACATCTCATCTTTTCTCGGCAGAGTCCCTCTTGCAAGTTATCGGTCAATCTACAGTGCCGCAAAAGCGGCGGTCAATGTTCTCACGGCCAATCTGCGAATGGACCTGAAAACAGAGTATCCCGGAATCCATGTCTCGCTGGTAATGCCGGGGATGGTCGACACGGAATTTCATAAAGTCGCCTCGACGCCCTCATTCGTGGGACCGGGAGGTCGTACTGGACGAGTGATGATTCAGTCAGCGAAGGAGGTAGCAAGTCAAATCACAGCACTCATAGAACATCCCGTCGCGGAGCTTTACACAAACCCATCCTCCGCCGGACTGGTCCAACAATATTACCAAGACGTGGGCAGGTTTGAGGAGAACATGACTATCTGAAAACCGCCCATGACCTACTGGAATTTGTTCTTAAGAAGAACATACAGCTCACAATAGCGGCAGAAACAATGGCGGGCTTTGAGGAGGGTTTCGTTGCAAGAGGCGTCTAGGGAGATACACAAGCACATTCGGGCCCGCGGTTATATTGGCAGCGCGGCGCTTGGACTCTCAGACGGGCTAGTTACGAACCTCGCTTTCCTCGCAGGTCTCGCCGGGGCTGTATCCGACACCCAGCTGGCCTTGATTCGATTCGCCGGGATAGCGTCAATGTTGGCAGGAACTATCTCCATGTTCTTAGGCGGGTTCATAGAGGGACGTTCCGAATACGACCTGTTCAAGGCTGATGCAAATCGCGAGGCTGACGAGATTGAACATGAACCTGAGGAAGAGAAGAGCGAGCTAGAAAACTTCTACACCGCTAAGGGACTAACTCGGGACGAGGCGGAAATAGTAGTCGACCGAATAGCCTCTAACAAGAAGATCTTCCTAGAGGACATTCTTATGCATGAACTGCACGTTCACGAGACGAAGCTCCCCAATCCTATCAAAATGGGGGGAGTCATCGGGTTTTCGTTCCTTATGGGTGCGCTGATTCCCCTCGTTCCTTTTCTGCTCCTACAGACGAGGATATATTCTCTCAGCGTTTCGGTCATAGTCTCACCATTTTTCCTCTTCTTGTTGGGTGCGTGGAGGGGAAGATTAGCGGGAAGACAACCATGGAAGGGAGGGCTAGAAACCCTAGTCCTTGGACTAGGCGCGTCCGGAGTCCTGTATCTGATTGGGACTGCAATTGGCTTTTTCTAGACCGTTAGTCTGAGCCGGTAAGGCCGCTAACGGTTTCCGATAATTTGCGCGAGGAGAGTGGTATTCTTCGGGCAGCCGTCGCGGATCCACTCTATCGTGAGTCCTCCGCAGCCAAGGCATGTTCGGGTAACCTATCTTTATTAGACTGACCTAAATCCAATTTCCATACTTTCGAGGGACTGCAACTGCAGCCCTCCCGGTGAGACTTTGACAAGGCAGGCAACCATTCAGGACTACAGTTCGAAGAGCTTTTTTCGAAATTTCGCCACCTACTTTGGGCCAGCCCTAATCGTCAGCGTCGCATACATTGACCCCGGAAACTATGGAACCGACATCACCGGAGGAGCCACGTTCGGGTACACCATGCTCTGGGTCGTATGGCTCGCAAGCATCATGGCAATGCTTCTTCAATACCTCTCTGGCAAGGTCGGAATCGCGACCGGACACTCTCTACCCGAGCTAATCCGCCTCGACCTGAAGAAGCCAAGGTATGTGATTCCCTACTGGCTAGGCTCTGAAGTGGCGGCGGCTATGACCGACCTGGCCGAGTTTCTAGGCACGGTCATCGCCCTCAACCTTCTCTTCAATATCCCATTGATAATTGGAACCTTTCTCTCTGTTCTAGACGTGCTCCTAATTCTGGGACTGTCAGGCGGGCGAATAAGACGTCTCGAATACGCCTTCATGGTATTCGTATCAGTAATCGGGATCGGCTACATCTACGAAATTTTCATCTCAGGCCCCAGCTTAGGTCCATTGGCCGCGGGGTCAATAACTCCAAACCTGCAATCTATCGATCGGCTGCTTCTAGCTGTTGGAGTGATAGGGGCCACGGTAATGCCACACGCGGTATTCGTCCACTCCGCCCTTGCCAACGACAAGATCCCTGCCCAGCACGTCGAAGTCAAAGAGATGGCGATGCGTTTCCACCGTCTCGAGAGCATCATCATGTTCACCTTTGCAGGCTTCGTTAATGCAGCAATAATGATCATGGCCGCCGCAGCGTTTCATGATAAGGGAGTCGCAACTATTGAGGACGCGTACAGGACGTTAGGTCCGCTTTTCGGACCTGCGGCGGCAACTGTATTCGCTGTCACCCTCCTAGCGTCTGGTCTGTCTTCTTCAACGACTGGAACCCTAGCGGGTCAAGCAATAATGGAAGGGATGTTGACGAGAAAGGTCAACCTCTGGGCTAGGAGGATAGTTACTCGGTTGATCAATACAATTCCCACTACCATCGCAATCCTGAGCCACCTTGAGCCTCTCCAAATACTCGTTTACAGCCAGGTCGCCTTGAGCCTGATGTTGCCTCTACCGTTACTACCGCTGTGGAAGTTTACGAGAGACAAACGGTTGATGGGACCCTTTGTCAACCGGCGGATAACCACTATCGTCGCAGGCATCTTCGTCCTTGCAATACTCTCTCTCAATGCGTTGCTTCTCTACATTAGTTTTGGTGGAAAGTTGTAGACGAGCCTCGGTTCCAGCTACCTCAAGTAGGATTTCCTCCGAGCTACGTCATGTGGTGGCCGTACTTGTGGGGGTCTCGGTCGAAGGCTGCTTTGCATCCGGCTGAGCAGAAATAGAAAGTCTTGTTGTCGTGCGTTGACGTGAGCTTCGTCTTTTTCTCGTCTACCTTCATTCCGCAAAAGGGGTCTTTCTGCATCATATCACCTCCATCATAGCCGCGGCTTGAACCTTCGCAGAAGGAGGCTGTTCGAGACGACGGTCACTGAGCTTATTGCCATGGCGCCTCCTGCGAGGAGCGGGAGAACCTGATAGATTCCTGGCCCAAGGAAGGGGACCAGTATTCCAGCGGCTATGGGAATCAGAGCGATGTTGTAGACAAACGCCCACAGCAGGTTTTCCTTAATCTTGCGCACTGTCGCTCTGCTGAGCTGCAGAGCCTTTACAACGTCCATCAGGTCGTTCTTGATCAGAATTATGCCACCTGTTTCCTTCGCGACGTCAGTTCCGCTTCCAATGGCGATACCTACGTCAGCTTTTGCCAAGGCTGGGGCGTCATTAATTCCGTCGCCGACCATGGCGACCTTTCTCCCCTCGGACTGGAGTTTTCGAACAACCTCCTCCTTCTGTTCCGGCCTAACGTTGGCAATGACCTTGTCAATGCCTAACTGTTCAGCTATCGCCTTGGCTGTTGTCTCATGATCGCCAGTGAGCATTATGACTTCTAGCCCCATTGATTTCAACCGCTTGACAGCTTTTGCCGAAGTCTCTTTGGGGGTGTCCGCGAGCCCTATTAGGCCTTCGAGTTCACTGTCAACCGCTAGGAATGTAACTGTCTTGCCTTCGTTCTGAAGGCCCATGAGCTTTTCTGTGTAGCCGAAGACTGGAACATGGAAATTCGTCATGAGTTCCTGGTTTCCGAGTAGGACCTGATGCCCATCTGCCTCGGCTCTTACCCCCAAGCCTGGTAGAGCTTCGAACTTCGACGGCGGGGCAAGCGGGACGCCTGATTTCTTCGCTGCATTGACGACTGCACGGGCGAGAGGATGCTCGCTTCCAGCCTCAACAGATCCAGCATAATGTAGAATTTCTCTATCTGACATTTTTCCGACAGCGACGATGCCCGTTACAGAGGGCTCTCCCTTGGTCAGGGTTCCTGTCTTGTCGAAGATTATCGTGTCCACCTTGTGAGCCTCCTCCAAGCTCTCACCCCCTTTGATGAGAATGCCACTCTCCGCCCCTTTGCCTGCTCCGACGAGCAATGCCGCCGGAGTTGCGATTCCGAGAGCGCATGGGCAGGCAATGATTACAACCGAGACGAAGGCGAGTAAGGATGAGGCGAGGCCGATTCCGCCCAGAAAATACCATGTCAGAGCCGACCCCGTGGCAATCAGGATGACCAATGGAACGAAGAAGGCGGAGATTCGGTCAGCCAGCCGTTGTAACGGGGCTTTTCCAATCTGCGCCTCTTCTACGAGCTTCGCTATTTGCGAGAGGACAGTATCCTGTCCGACTTTTGTGGCTCGGATTTTTAGCAGCCCGGTCTCGTTGATTGTCGCACCGATTACCTCGCTACCGGCGGTCTTGTCTCGCGGCAGGCTCTCGCCGGTTATCATGGACTCGTCCGCTGCGGAGCTTCCTTCAACCACCACACCATCTACGGGAATCCGTTCCCCAGGACGGACAACAAGAACATCGTCAACCTGGACCTGCTCGACCGGAATCTGAATCTCAGCTCCATCTCGGACTACCTTAGCCATTGTAGGCTGAAGGTCCAGCAGCTTCCTGACCGCCTCGGAAGCACGCCTCTTGGTGATATGCTCGAGCAGGTTTCCGGTCTGGATTAGAGTGATTATGATTGCGGAGGTCTCGAAGTATGTTCCACTATTCGGGAAGAAGCCTGGGACGAACGTCACGATCGTGCTGTAGACCCAAGCCGCTGATGTTCCGAGGCCGATGAGAAGATCCATGTTTCCTGCTCTCGACTTGAAGGCGTCGTAGCTTCCACGGTAGAACCGAGAACCCACAACGAACTGAACGGGAAGTGAGACGATGAACATGACAAGGTTGTTTGTGGTTTGGTCGGCGATTATCGGCAGGTAGGTTAGTGCAGTGATTGGAACTGTGAGGATGGCTGCAAGGGCTACGAGACGCCTTAGACGAGCAGCAGCTTTCTCAGGGGCCTGGAATTGAACAAGGCATGCTTCACTGCAGAAATAATAGGTTGTCCCCATGCGTGTAGTCTTGAGGGCAAGCTCTCCCTCCTCGACATACATGCCACAGACGGGGTCCTTCGCCATACCATACTAGGCTCACCCCGAGTCAAAAAGACTCGCCTTTACGAAGGTTAAGACGGAGTCAGCGGCGATAGGGAGAGTGTACATGTGCGCTAATAGCCGCCTTGCAGCTCCCATCTCGAGGCCTAGACTACATTGAATAGTCCGGTCCAGCCTAGCTCGACGAACTCGCTCTGGTGTGCATGGAAGAGAAACTTGCCTGTGTATTTTGGTATGAATTCTAGAATTGCTCGTTCTCCTTGTCCTAGAAACACCACGTCGGCAACCTCGGCGAAAGCGTCCCTGTAGAGCCACTCTTTGACTCTGTCGTCCAGCGGACGAGACGTATTCCGGTCAAAAGTTGCGGTGGGATCGAACCTGGTTCCGCTGCGGTATAGTCGGAACATGTTGCCGTGCAGGTGGAAGGAATTTACAGGGTCGAACTCGGTCATATTGACCAAGTAAATGCGAACGAGTTCTCCGACTCGTATCTGTATGGGGTTGTCCAAATAGTAGTTGGCGATACCGTTGATAGAGTAGAATTCGTTCTCACCGTCAAAGTCAACGTCGAAACCGTTCATCACCATGACCATCTCTCGGTCGGCCGGTGGCCTGGTGACCGTACCCATAGAGTCGACGGGGTCTATGATGAACGCGCCATAGAGACCTTTCGCGATGTGTTTTTTCACAGGCATGACGTGGCAGTGGTAGGGAAACAATCCGAACGGTTCCGCCGTGAGCTTATAGTCGTAGGTTTGTCCAGGATTTCTGACCTCAAAGACACCGTCGGCATCTGCTGGATGAATTCCGTGCAGGTGGATAGTGTGTGGGTGTTGGTCTCCATTGTGGAATTTGAGGAGAACCTTGTCGCCTTCAGAACATCTCAAAGTCGGACCAGGGACCATCGGGTCTCGCGGCGACGGCCCCGAGAATGTCCAAGCCGGGAACTGAACATCTCGTGCGACTGTTATTGGTTGAAATGAGGCTTCAAAGTTGAACACGCGCTCGCCCGTGACGGGGTCCTTAGGAACGGTGTAAAAGTCTGTGAGGAAGTCCATCGGGGTTCTTCCGCCGACAGTCTGGGAAGCTGCCGCCGTCCCGAGAGGATGAATGCCGTGAATGTAGTCCGTCGGATTGGAGGGTTTCGATTGAGGTACGGCGTTTGATAGTGAGCTGGTAATGGCAAGGGTTCCAGCTGCTATTCCCACTGAGGCCGACGCGTACTTGAGAAAGTCTCTCCTTGTAACACCCCGACGCTTCTCTATGTTTTCCTGTTCGGTCATTCTAAGCTGCCACCAGAAGAGCAGTTACGTACATGAAGATGAGCCCTGTGATTATGCCTGAGTAGCCGTGGAGGCTGCTGAGGCCTGACCTGGCCTGACGCGATATTTCGTAGACGACCTCTAGGATAGCCCCAGCGCCAATGGAGAGAAACAGAACCGCCATGATGTCGAGCTGAATGAACCCTCCAATCCAGGCTCCAAAGATAGTTGGGATGCCTGCGATTAGACCCATCGCTCCGAGTCTTCTCACGCTGGCAGGCTCTCTAATTATGGGGGAAACGATGGCGAGACCTTCCGTGGTGTTGTGAATAGTGAATCCCAGTATTAGCTGCGTTCCGAGGGTGATCGAGCCTAGCGCGATCGCCCCGCCTATGGCCAGGCCCTCTCCGAGGTTGTGAAGCCCTATGACCAGCGAGACCAAGTAGGCTATGGTGAACAAGAGCGTTCTATCTTTCTCCTGCCTCATACCAATAGCCCGATTGTTGATAATGGCCAGGACCAGAAACGTCCCGGCTAGGCCGGTGGCGACTAGTCCGAAGCCTCCGAAGGCCTTCGGTAGGTTTCCGGCGGTTCCAATAGCCTCGGCAATCGATTCAACCCCGAGAAAAACCAGGAGGCCGACGGTAAAGCCCAGAAGGTAATTCATCCAGCGGCTTCCGATTCGACGAAGAAACGGAAACCACAACAGGCCCAAGAAGACGGGAATTATGCCCACTATAGTTCCAATTTTCGCCAGGTCAACCAATCCCGACAAGCTAGGCTGAGGTGTGAGAGTCGCGATCTCGATGGTTTTGCTGAATCTTAGGTTCGAGGGTCCTGTCAGAATCGCGATTGTGAGAGGCTCTCCCTCAACCCATTGGTAAGGCACTATGACCTTAGACGTTGCGAACCTAGCGAGGCGCGGACCGGGTTGTGCTTGGAAGGTCCAAATGGCGTCATTAACGAAAACTGTCTCAATGCTTGCGTCTACTGGGCCTACATTTCGCACATCGAAAACTATCGCGTTTCGTTCGAGGGTCATGCGTTCAATTGAAATTTCCTCAGTGGAAAACTGCCCTGTGAGTCCGGCCAGTCCAAGCGAACCACTTATGGCGATTACTACTCCAAGAAGGGCTATTGGCAGAAGTACTCCAGCAAGAGTTCTAATGTTCCCCTTTCTCTTGCTTTCCTCCAACAACCCGAGCCGGTTCCTTTTTCACGGTTCCGAATTTAGGCGGTCCAAAGATTGTTTGGCTTAGCTAAATAGTTTGCGAATTCTGACAGACCCAATCCTCTCGATTTCTAGAGTATACTGAATCTATTCCGGAACGTTCTGAACCCGAGGCTCTCATAAAGATGCCTTGCTGCCTTGTTAGTTTCAGCTGTAGCTAGAAACACATTTTGGGTCCCGAGAGTCCTCAGCCGTTCCAAAGCGTAAACGACAAGCTTCCGGCCTCCTCCTTGCCCTTGGAGTTTTTCCAGAACTTGGATCTCTCTGATGTGGGCAAACCTTTCGACTTGTGGAGCGAAGAATGGCCTTTCTCCGAGATGCCAGTATAGGAAGGCAGCATATTCTCCTGCGATTTCTGCGATGATGAGCCAGTCGATTCGAGCCTCAGGAATTATCCTAACGTCACAGAAAGGATCGCCTACGCTGTCCAACGGCCATAGTGCCGTTCTACGCTCGGAAGATCGGACTCAGTCGCATGGCGAACGGTTATGTTTGCCAATCCTATGGGAGCCTTCCGGGCATAGCGAGGCATTGCACCACGACGGTTTCAGACACGCGATTGCCTTGAAAATCTTCGTGGGGAGGGAGCAGCAGGCAGATCGTTTTCCTGGTGCGGGGGGTGGGATTCGAACCCACGAAGGCCTACGCCACGGTCCACTAGACTAGGATCGGACGCATTCGAGGACTTAGAAACATCTTCAGCAGTCATGAAATATCAATTATCTAACTCCTCAGCTCTTCAGAAAAGTCATAGGTGGGAGAATGTACTCCCTAGGAGGCAGGGTAGGCATCTGATGAATGTGACCCCTACCAGGTATTATTGCAGGAATTGCAAGTTTGACAGGACATACCAGACTGATGAACAGGTCCCATCCAGGTGTCCTCAGTGCCAGGCAGATCCCAAGTTCATCATCCCTCGTGTCCACCTGCCCATGGAGGATGCCTCTCCTGAGGAACTCAATGGTGTCAAAGTAAGAATGCAGCTGGAAGACTCCACATCTTGGGAGAGGTAACCTAGTTGGATAGACTGGAAGTATGCTATTGCTATTGTGACAGTGATTATGGAGAGCATGAGGGCAGGTATACCCGCTCCAACGGCTACCCAGTCCCGGATACTTTTGATCCGTATCTGACCGGATAGACCGATGAAGATACCCTCGATAGTTGCTAGGAGGGTGCCAACTTCATAGATTACCCTCTCATTGATGAACTGTGGAAGAAGAATCTGTACCAAGAGCTCAAAAACCAACAGGTAGGTTAATGCGAGGTAGAGTAACCCAGACTCACGTCTAGTATAGGGTTTGAGGAATTCAGCCAATCTCTTTCTCATACTTGAAAGTGGTCCGAGTCTGACTGCTTCTTAAGAATCTGATGTAATAGACTACCTCGCTGTGGTCTAGTGTGACAGATGTACTCGAAGAC
>Ga0066686_10000034_pt1 | contig 28845 bp, 29 predicted proteins | sample GraSoiAngelo_135_FD_65627 | JGI IMG/M metagenome (GOLD analysis project Ga0066686, IMG submission 65627) | Grasslands soil microbial communities from the Angelo Coastal Reserve, California, USA - 14_0929_05_40cm | ecosystem: Environmental > Terrestrial > Soil > Grasslands | place: USA...
CGGAAATCCACAGCTTTGACCCCTCTTCGCAGCAAGGTTTTATTCCAAGAAACCACTAGTACGAGAGCACCTTGAAGTTCACAACACGTTCCCTGGCATGTCTAACACTAGTCGCTCTATCCTTCCTCCTGCTCACCGCCGCGCATGCTTCACCAGCACCCAGCCTAGGAAACACCGCAGCCTACACGCTAACAGCATCAGTCAAAACCGTCCAGAGCTGCTCTGCAACAGCAAACGAGGGCTACGCATGCGGAATCGCAACTCTACCCCCAAACTCCACACTCACCGTCAACATCCTCGATGACGGAGTGTGCTCGCCAAATAGTACCAGCACAGCATGCCACTTCTACCCGTCTCCACTCTACGTCACCGCAGGCTACACGGTCCGATGGGTTAACACAGGCACCTTGACCCATTTCCTAACGTCAAACAGCTCAGGATTCTACCTCTACTGCTACGTGTATCCTGGAAGCACGTGCTACACCACCGTCCAGAACCCTGGCACTTACAAATACTATGATTCATACCGTCCGTGGATAAAAGGCGAGATCCAAGTGATTTCAGCCCCACCTCCAATCCCCGCTCCTCCAACAACAATGCAGTTCGACGTCAGCGGACCAGTATCTTGGAAGATCGTTGGGCTCGACAGCAACACCGCTCTCCTAAACGTCAGCCATCACCTAAGCCTCACACTCAACTTCGGAGTCGTGCAACTCAGCCCTGTGTCTGAAACCGGCAGCTTCGAACAGTCAATCAACCTATCCACAAGAGAAGAATCCGCGGGCACAGCAACAGCCCTCATCAAAACAGTACTAGAAGAGTACGCCACGGCAATCTCCCGCATATCCAGCTACGGACAATACTCACAGCTCTCATACTTCAACCTACCCGACAAACCAATGTACACGACTTGGTGGGTAGACGGGCCGCTCAAGAACGGCTCACCAGTCGAAATTCTAACAGGCTACTCGAGCGTACGCGGAAGCGAAATAGTAAGCCTCGGCGGAAACCTAGGCGACCATGATGCTTGGAAACTCGGGTCCAGCTTCACACAGACCGTCAAGGTAACTGTGCCTCAGCCGGCCTTTGGGAATGGAACGACGCTTCCACCGTCCTTCAGCACAAACAGCGCAGACTTTGCACTCTCACTCCAGTTCGACTATGACAAGACAAACGACCTGTTACTCCGCTCAAACAACACCATCAACGTTGTTCAGACCACTGAAACAGTCTACCAGCCAGGCCAATCACTCTGCACGACCGGCTACCCGTACGTCTGCATCCAGCTGACCACGATGACCACCGTTACCCACCAGACAACCGCCAACATCTCCGTCCAAATGCAACTAACCTCAACAGACGTCCCATTCAACCATAGAGGAACACCTGCAAGCCAAACACAAGGCCCAACAACACCACCCGGAAGCCCAACAGGACCAGCAAACACCGTCCAAGCAATCCTCTCGCCCCTCCTGCTCTACGGCTCCATCAGCACCATAGCCATAGGAGCAATCGCAGTGGCACTCTGGGTCCTTCTCAGAAGCCAGTTCAGACGCGGCAAACCCACTGAGCCCCTTCCTTCCCTACCAGTACCCTGAACCTCCACCTTTTTTTCGCAAGTCCTCCCGAGCCCACGAGCCTCCAAGCTCCAACGCTGCAGTTATCTGGGCACAAATGACCCCTTTCCCCACTAGCGACCAATCCAAGTCGCCGCCTGCCGTCACCGACTCCCGAAACCGGAAACATGCAACCCTCGTACTCGGCACACACGTAGAACAAGACGCAAGACAACGGATGGAAAGGGCTATTGCGCTAGCCAAGCGCTACCCCGACAACATCATTGTCGCCCTCGGAACCCACGTAGAAACAGCTTACATGAAGAGCGCCGCCCTGGAGAACAGATTCCCGCCGAGTCGGCTGGTCGTCGACGAAAATTCCAAGACAACAGTAGACAACGCATATTACGCAAAACAAATCTGTCGCCGGCTGGACCTGAGACCGGAATTTCTCGTCACGTCCCAGTATCAGCTCTCGAGAGCATCGTCGACCTTCAAACGAGTCTTCGGCCCCAACTATTCTCTGAAACTTTCTCCCTCGCCCTCAATCACAACTACGAGCAGGCGAGTTAGAGAGACGATCCTGAGAATCCTCACACCGGTCTTCCTTCAAGTCTTCAGGAGGGGAGACGATGAAGCGTTGAAACGCGCCTCGGACAAGGTCTGGAAACTTCTCTTCCACTGAATCATTGCAGACCTACGCGTTGCAAGCGCTCCAAGCGTCAGGGTTAATATCACCGCCGAGCCCGGGTCGAAATAGAAGCGTTCTCGATGACTACGATCGAGGATTCCGTCATAGTAGACGCATCGGACGTCTGGAAAATCTACCAGACCGGCCAGCTGAAGGTCGAAGCCCTACGAGGCCTCAACCTCAAAGTCAAGAAGGGCGAGATGCTCGCCGTCATGGGGCCTTCCGGCTGCGGAAAAACCACCCTTCTCAACTGCGTCTCCGGCCTCGACGACGTCACAAAGGGAAAGGTCACGATTGAAGGCACAGATCTAGCCACAATGAGTGACGACCAAAAAGCCCAGTTCAGAGCCCGACGCATGGGCTTCATCTTTCAAGCATACAACCTCCTCCCAGTTCTCACAGCTCAAGAAAACGTAGAGCTGCCGCTGCTTCTATCCGGTGTGTCAGAGTCTGAGGCCAAGACAGGAGCCCGAAGCGCCCTCAAAATGGTCGGACTGGAAGACTGGCGAACCCACAAGCCCGCAGAACTCAGCGGCGGTCAGCAACAAAGAGTCACCATCGCCCGCGCCCTAGTCAACAAGCCCGCAATAGTATGGGGCGACGAGCCCACTGGAAACCTAGACTCCGAAAACTCGGAGGAGATTGTGAGACTTCTCAGAAGCCTCAACCGTGACTATGGGCTAACACTAGTCGTCGTGACCCATGACCAGCACGTGGCACAGGAAACAGACCGGATCGTCTTGATGCGAAACGGACAGATAGAGAGACAGATCAACGCCTCAGGACCCAATCACTCAAAGGACTAGTCACTCCAAGCCGTAGGCAAGACCCGCTTGTTAACGCCAGAGACCCGGACGTTTCCTAGTTGGCTTGATCTTGTTTTTCCTCACAATCTCCTCGGTATTCGGAGTAGAAGAGAACCAACTGCGAGAAACGAACGGGTGACTACACTAAGTCCGAACGTGGAAAAACGGGCCCATTCCCGACGACCCCCTGACTGCAGGAACAATATCCCTTATCGCTTCCTCCACACAAGATAATCGCGGAAGGAGCTGAAACTTGGCTCGAGATGATGGACACTGCGGTTGTTGCACGTATCTTTCAATGATGGACCCGGTTCTTCATTCCATAATATCCGAACAAGGAGCGAAGCTCGACGGTTCTGAACATTGTAAGTGTTGCAGGTACTGGAGGTCTAAAGGGGTACACCAGGACCTCTCACGGGCCAGCACGTATCGCAGGGGAACCCAGAGCTTAGACGTAACCCGGCGGAGAGCGTCAGTCTGACCTGACAAACGAGACCATTCCGGCCAGAAGCCATCCATGGTCCACGGTCGAAAGACGAGTCTTCAACTATTCTTCTTTCCAGTTCATCAGGACCGAGCCTAGAATCACAAAGCCGACGGCCAGCCCTAGGGCGATGACAGTGTTTGTGAGGGCCTGGGCTGGTTGCAGGTATATCATCGCGTCCCGAAGACCATCATTCACATAGGTCAACGGGAGATAGCTCGACACAACCTTCAGAATATCAGGCATCGTCTCCCGGGGCCAGAAAGTTCCAGCCAGAAACATCATCGGAAAAGTAATCGCGTTCGCAGCCGCCTCTGCACCATCAGCATCCTTGACAAAATTGGCCAGGACCATCCCGATGCCCGGAAAGAGCAGGGAGGCCGCGACTACGATGGCGACAGTGTAAATGTCGATGGTGACGGTGACGTTGAAGAAGACACGTCCGAACAGGAGAATGACTGCGACGGAAATGGCGCTGAGGAACATCTGGTAGCCAATCATTCCCATGATCCATTCGACTTTTGAGAGCGGTGTTGTCGCGAGTTTCTTGATTATCTTCAGTTCTCGGTAGCGTCCGTTTGTGTTGACCGCACCGAAGACTCCGCTGGTCAGCAGAGTCATGCCGATTACTCCTGGTATGAAGAAGTCGATGTACCGGACGTTCCGGGCGACAATTGGGACCTGGTCTACGCCTATGTTGACTGTGATACCCTTGTATCGGGTTGCGAAAGTGTTTGCCACGGCGTAGATTATCCCGGATAGGGATGCGGAGGCCTGGTCGCTCTGGTCCATGTACAGCTGAATCAGGGCTTGACCGGCTGTGAGATTATTCTGAAAGCCTGCAGGAATGACCAAGAGTCTCTGTCCCCGGTTGTGCAGCTGAGCATCGTCTCGAACATACGAGAGAGGGTTTGTCATCTCCGCGGGTACCGTGCGTATGTTGAACGCTGTGGTGTTGGCTAGCGCGGTCACGAAGCCGTGAGACGCTGGAGTCGGTGTGCTGGCAGCGAGGTCTTGGTTCTGAACGTAAAGGTCGAACTTTGTACTTCCTCCTCCGAAGATTGCTCCGAAGAGAACGATGAGGAGGATGGGGAAGGCGATGGTCCAGAATATCGTACTCTTGCTCCGGAACCATGTTTTCACGTGGCCCTTGATTATCGTATAGACCCGTCGCATCATGCTCCGTTCCCCTCCTCTGAAACCCTCCGTCCCGTCAGGTTCAGGAACACGTCGTCGAGGGTCGGCCGTCGGACCTCGATTTCCTTATTGGCGAGCCCAGTTTGGCCCAGGCTTACAAGAATGTGGCTCAAGTCTGCTCCGTTGTTTAGCGGAACATAGATGTCCCCAGCATTTCTCAGCTCGGCCTTCTCCACTCCGAGTGGTAGGAGTTTCAGCCCGTTCTCACCCGCGTCTCTTATGACCAGGGTCTTCTTGCCCCCATGTGAATCTATCAGCTCGTTGGGGGTCCCGGAGGCGATTATTTTCCCGCGGTCGATGATGGATACGGTGTCGGCGAGAAACTCGGCCTCGTCCATGTAGTGTGTTGTGAGGAAAACTGTTTTTCCCTGCTGTTTCAAGCGCTCGACGACGTTCCAAACGTCTCGTCTTGCTCGTGGGTCAAGCCCGGTTGTTGGCTCGTCAAGAAAGACTACGCTTGGGTCGTTTACAAGCGCGGCGGCGAGGCCTACTCTTTGCTTCAGACCGCCGGAGAGTGTTTTGAACTGTGCGTTGGTCTTGTCCTTCAGGTCGACGAGCTCGATGAGCTTGTTTGCGTCTAGTTGGTGGTCGAACATGGCCCCGAAATAGTCAATGTTCTCCTTGACAGTCAGCCGGTCTATCGCGTTAAAGTCCTGCGGGAGAACCCCGATACGTTTACGAATCTCAGATTGGTCGGAACGTTTGCTCACATCGTAGCCCAGGACCCTAGCTTGCCCTCCTGTGGGTCTTCTGAGACATTCAAGAATCTCGACAGTCGTAGTTTTCCCCGCCCCGTTTGGACCTAGGAAGGCGAAGACTTCGCCTTTTGAGAGGGCGAATGAGATGCCGTCAACCGCAACGGTAGCTCGGTACTTCTTCGAAAGGTCTGATACGCTGACGATGCTATCGGACGGGGACTGCATTTCTCTACCTCGCCTCTTGAGCGTAACTGGCGGTCTCTACCTGAAGGATATTCGTGAGAGGCTGAGGTTCAGCACGACTTTTGATATTGTAGTGTTTTGCATGTTTCCATTCTTTTGACATTCCATTAATTTTCACCTAGAGCTCACCTGTCGTCAATATTCCATTTAATGGTCGGGCACGTTTCATAGTCACACCAGGTGATTACTTCACGCCGAGCCTCGGCGATAGGCTCAGCTCGCTTGATACCAGGACTTTACCAAGCCTGGCCTGGTAGCCCGCGCCAACAGCGCCAGCAACTAGCATCGGAGCGGCCATCGCCGCGATCAGGATGAGCCTCGAGAGTGGCAGTTCCATTACTGGATTGTGGACTCCGTTTGTCCACAGTGCAACGGAGTAGAATCCGTCAAGGTATGAGGCGAAAGGAGCCATCAGGGCAGAACCCAGGGTGAGCCATCTTTCTCTCCCAGGTCTCAGTACAAGGTCGAAGATTATGAGCGGTACGACGAACAGAAGTTGGAGCGGGATAAAGGAAGCGATGATATTACCGGCCGCAACATTAGCTGGGTTCACGCTGTTTGTGAGGTACCAGGCTCTGAAGCCTAGGTTCGCTGAGGCCACGACTACCGCGGTAAGCAATGTGACAGCTGACACCGCGCCTGTCCAGCCCAGCGTCCTCTTGGTGGTAAGGACCACAAGGCCACCAACACCAGCGAGCAAGATCCCAATCGCGACGAACTGGACCGGGCCTGCTTGGTTGACCCAAGCGTCTCCCAGGTGAAAGGTGTAGTTCAAACCATCGACATCGGTAATCAGGTAAACCAGCCCATTCAAGTCCAGCCATAAAGTGGAAAACGCGACGACCGAGAGTAGGCCAAGCAACTTGACGGATGCGAACCGGCCTAACGAGAGCCCTGAACGACTTGCTTGAACCAGACGTGTTGTTCCAATCGCCATTCCAACGCCGCTCAAGATGATGCCCGTTATGAGTAGGCTGTGTGACGGAGTGAAGAGGTGCGGGTCGAAACCGTAGGTACTGTGCCACCAGAAGTCGAACGGGCCGGCCACCAGCTGCAAGACTCCGCCGATTAGGGACACCTTGAGACCGGTCAGCAGGGCTGATTGCGGTTTGTTGTTCAGTGATACAGTTCGTGTTAGAGCCAGTCCTGTCAGGCTGGCGAGGAGCGACAATCCGACTCCCGCGTAGAGAATCATATGGGGAATGGTGAAGAAAGTCTCGACTATTCCCATTACATGGGAGGCCACGTCCCAGGTGCCTCCGGAAATCTGCAGGAAGGCCCCAACTACGCCAACGATGTGGGCTGGCGTGACGAGGTTGGGTGAGAATTTCAGCTTGAACATTTTTGACGGCGTAAAACTGACTGAAAAGTCATTATTTAAACCCGTCGGTCATTTTTAAATACGGCGCCCAACATCCCTCACTCTGAAACAAATGCCGAGGGTGGTGCCCGGGTATAAGGAGGAGGCGAAGAGCCGAATTCTAGAGAGCGCGAAACAGATCTTCGACGAAAAAGGATACCGCCAAGCAACAATGGACGATGTTGCCAGAAAGATGGGCGTCAGCAAGGGAGCGCTGTACCTCTACTTCGCAAGCAAGGAGGAACTGTTCGACGCGATATGCAAGACCTCCCCCCTCGCCTTGAAGGAAATTCTCTACTCGACCTTCAGAGAGAAGACTGACCCCGCTGAGAGCGCTGTCGAGTTCTTCGACAAGATGATGGCCCAGTACGGGTCCAACTTCGGGCTCAGCTTCGAGATATTATCAGAAGCCTCGAGGAACACTCAGTTGAAAAGGGTCCTGAAAGAGACCCAGGACGAGTTCACGCGGGTTCTCGTGGGTTTCTTGCAGGAGGGACGGAAGAGGGGGCTAGTCGGGGAAGACCTGGACCCGCGTTCTCTATCGCACGCACTAATCGCGCTCTGGAACGGACTTGAGACGATGATCGTGTCAGGTCTCTCTGTTGCCGAGGCCAAACGTGCGTGGTTGGAAGCGTTGAGAGCCATGTTCATGCAATCAAAGACTAGCTGAGTTACAAGCCAGACCCAAGAACAACGTCTCTATCCGACAGGGGCCATAGGCCTGTTACTGACAACGCTCCACTTGTCGTATCAGGAGACTTACATTAGATAAACAGCCCATCAGCCCGAGAGAGGAAAGAAGCATGCGATTGAAACGCCAAACTGCTACGGGCGCAACGTGGAGATGTGACGCTTGCGGCGCCTTCAACGACGAACCTGATACGATTTGCAGCGAATGCTCAGCCCAGAGACTCGAGATGCCACCGAAACCGAAAACTCCTGAGCTCAGAGGCACCGAAAATGAAGTGAAAGACTTCGAGATACCTGAGACCAATGTGTCCTACGCAGAGAAAGCAATCGACGAGCCGTCGAACATCTTCACCGAACCCGATGAGACAAAGGAGGAGTCTCAGGCAGCAACTGAAGAGGTAGAGGAACCTGAGGTGGAGAAAGTAGAATCAATACAGGAACCTGAGGAGGAAAAGGCGCAACCGCAAGAATTCGAGTTCCCGTCAAGACCCGAGCCTAAAACATTCACATCCCCGACACCAGGACAGGGACGCTATTACTTCGTTTTCGTCAGCAGTCCCGCGACGAGCCTCGTCAAGTCCAAAGTCTCCATCGACTTTGACACGTTCCCGACCATCAGCATCGGCCGCAGCCCCGAAAACATCATCGTCCTCCCAGACCAGGAAGTCTCCCGAAAACACGCCGAACTAACAATGGATGGAGATAGACTCATGCTGAAGGACTTGCAGAGCAAGAACGGTACCTATCTCTACGACGGGAAGAAGTTCCAACAGGTCAGCGGTAGTGTCGAGGTCAAACCGAACAGCGTCGTCAAGTTCGGAACGGGCACTATCGTGAGGCTCACAGGTGAATGATTCCGGAGCTTTGGAGACAGCCAGGCTGATTGGTGAAGCCAAAGGGAGGCTGGGAAAACCGCTCCTTCCTTCTCGTGAGGTGGGTAGAGCCGTGTTCGTAGGCGACACGCATACGGCAGTTGACGTGACTCAAACAGTCTTCGACAAGTACTATGACGACGCTGACCTTGTCGTGTTTCTAGGCGACTATGTAGACAGGGGGAGTACTGGCATAGAGAACCTCGGGCTCATAACGTCAATGTTTCTCGAGGACCCCTTCCGAGTCATTATGCTTCGGGGGAACCATGAGAGCCCCTTGACCAACCCCTACTACGGCTTTCTCGACGAGGTAACAGAGAAGTTAGGAACGGCCGGGTACGAGCAGTTCAAGGACTTCTTCCAAGCCATGCCATACGCTGTAACGGTAAACAATTACCTCTGTGTCCACGGTGGAATAGCCACCTCGCTAGAGGACGTGTCAGAGATAGCGGGGCTACCACACCCCGACCTGAACCCTGATGACCCGGTCGCGTTCCAGCTCCTCTGGAACGATCCGAGGGACATGATCGAAGGCTTCATTCCAAGCGTTAGGGGCGAGGGTGCGTATTATTTTGGAAACGATGTGACGGAAAGGTTCCTTGCGAGGAACTTTCTGAAGGGAATTATCCGAGGCCACGAAGTTGTCGACGGCTTTAGGGATGACATGGATGGAAAGGTAATCACAGTCTTCTCGAGCCGATACCACAACTCATCGGCAGGCATCCTAATCCTCGACCAGGATAAGATGGAGCGAGTCAGACTATGACAATATCCGTGAGAACTGAACTCAGCCACCGGTACTCGTACGATTCTCGCCTGGACGCGGTCTTCAAGGTTACACTTGTCGCCGAGAAGAGAACCCAGGCCAAGGGCTTTCACCACATTATCGTCATTGACACTAGTAAGTCCATGGCGGGGGAAAAAATCGAGCTCGCCAAGAAAGGGGCCCAAGAATACGCGAAGAACATACCCGCGGGCAACAAACTCTCAGTCATCCTGTTCTCCAGCACGGTCCAAACCTTCCCAGAGGCCCGGATGGGAGAGGTCCTACCCCAAATAAAAGCGACAGGAACGACAGTCCTTTACACAGCGCTCCAGTCAGCCTTTGAAATTGCACAGAAAAGCAAGCTTCCAGGGTGGATTGTTCTTTTAACAGACGGGGAGCCGACAGATGTCACGCAACCAGAACAGTATTCAAAGTTGAAAACCCCCTCGGGCTTTCAAATGATAGAGTTCGGAATAGGCTCGGACTACAACCACTCAATATTGAAAGCCCTGGCGGACGGCTCAGGAGGCACACTGCACAACATCACGGACGCGCAAAAGATTACGCTGCCTGACGTTATGCAGAAGAGTGCGGTGAACGAGGTCGCAGCGAGAAGCGTCATTGTGGACTTTGGAACCCAGAACGTTACAGTGCTCAACTACAAAGGACCCCCTGTTACAATTAATGCTGTAGAGACAACGGTCAAGGTCTGGGGCAAGGTCCCGGTTCCAGCGGGCTTCAAAGGACGCCTCCTGAACGTCCAAGTCTCCTATAACGACACCGTCGATAGCTCGAAGAAGACTATCAACTCGCCCGTGGAGGTCAAGCCAGCGGACAACGATGAGGAATTCGAGAGTGGCATCGATAACAATCTTGTCTCTGAATTCCAGTACTACCAGGGACTGGAAGAATACTACAACCATCTCGCTAAGGGAGAACTGAAGGAGGCCACGCGAACAATGAACCAGCTATCGTCAAGCGCGGAGCAGACTCGTCGCACAGATCTGATAGAGGCGACGAAGAGACTCTACGAGAAGCAGGAGGAGACTCTCAGGCTCGGAGGAACCAGCGAGGGGACCAACAAGCTGTTGAAAGAAGTGGCCAGTGAAACGACAAAGAGAACGAGGGGGAAGTAAGCTGGAACGAGCCGATTTGGATTTGGCTCCGTTGAGCCGAACAGCGTAGCATCAGGGCATCCGTCCGAGTCCTATGGGAGCTGTGTCGGCTTGCTTGGCAAACGTCACTGCGTTCCGATTACTCAGGATTCTTTTGGCCCTTGGCTCAGCGCCGCCCTATCAGTTCCCATCGCCCTCCTTTTCGGGCTTGGAATCCCCCTGCTCGTATTGGGAATACCTGGAGACCCGACAGCGTACACCATCAGCATAGTAAGCCTAGGACTGCTCACTTCTCTCGAACTTCGACGCGGATGGGCACGGCTCGCCGTCGGCTTCGCAGTGTCATTTGTCACGTTCCTCTTTGTCATCCAGCAATCGACCGCCGCGCTGAACCTGTCCCCGCTCGGGTTGGCAGACGGTTCTCTACTCTGGGCCTCACTGCCCCCATCACTAGCGGTGTTCGCGGCGGGGATCCTGTTCTCCGATAAGACACGGCTCAAAGTTGTCAAAGCCAATGCCCTAGCCATATGCTCGCTAGCTGTAGGGTTTGGAATAAGCTCAACAGGTGTAGCGGGCGTCAACTCCAGCTCGATTGCTTCCTCAATACTGTTCCTGGCCGCTCTCGGAGTGCCTGCGAACGCCGCTCAGATGACCCTCCTGCACCTATTGAGCAGGATGGGAAAGGCGAGAAGATTCTCGCTGGGAATGATGCCCACGGCTTTTTTCGCCTATAACCTGCTCAGCTTTGCTAGCTTTGTCTCATCGTTCAATGTGAACCGGCTCTATCCCTTCCTCTCATCGCTAGCGTTTCTACCAGCACTAGCCATGATAGGAATGGGCTCCGTCAGATTTGGCCCCAAGACTTCAACCGCGAACGTGCCGAGCGCTACTAGCACTCCCAGCACTACGCGGCCAAGAGTCACAGTAATTGGAGACTCTTCCATTCGGCAAGGCCGACAGCAGACAGTCAGAATCACCACAGCGTCCGGAGGCAAGCCGAGAAGCATGACGGAAATCAGGGCGACAGTAACAAAGCCAGGGGGAAAAACAGAGATGTTGAAAGTGTCCAAGACCTCTGAAGGACAGTACAAAACAACGTATCAACCGAAGGGGCCAGGCAACTACGCAGTACACGTCACCGCCACGAGCAAGGACCATCTGATGGGAGACGAATCATTCTCCTTCAACGTCCAAGCCCCACCAACCCATCACCCGCCGCCTCCACCACCGCAACCGAGCAAGGGCCACCCTGCACCCGCCCCGCCCCCTCCACCATCCCCACCAACAACGCTACGCGCAGTTCCACAAAGCTCCAGTAACCTTCCCAAGCTTGACAACTGGAATCCGCAGCTCTGGGTGGGCCGAGACCTCCACGGGTACAAGGTCAAAGAACACCTTGCATCAGGGCTGACTGGCTACGTCCTACACGCGATCTTCGAGCACAACAACGTCGAGGTCGCGATAAAAATTCCAATTCTCAAACAAGGAACAGGCACAACCGCACTAGACGAGACAATGTCAGAGGCTACACGACTCTTGGAACTCTCGGAGCGATCCAAGTACGTGGTTCAACTTCGAGGAATACTTGTAGACCGCCTCAACGTCCAAGAAATCCTCAAGGGCGATGCGGCACTCTACCTGCAGAGCCCACCCGCCATAGTGATGGAGTTCATGAAAGGCGGCGCGGCGAAGAAACTCCTCGAGGACCCTTCATACGAGTCGCTCTACTACTCGGAGAAATGGGGAGGAATTGTCATGCTCATCGGCCACATGATCGCCACAGCGCTTGAGACAATTCACAAGGCAGGGTTTGTCCACTTGGATGTTAAACCCCAGAACATACTCTTCAACACGATTCCCCAGCCTACTGGGAGCGAGATGATGGACAAGATGCAGTCCGGAGTCCTCGTGCCCAAGCTCGCTGACCTAGGCTCAGCGGTAAAAGCAGGGGCGAAGGTCAACCAGTTCACCCCGGAGTACGCTCCTGGCGAACAGGTCCTTGGAGACAGCGCAGCATCCGCGATGGATATCTATGCCCTAGGAGCCACGCTGTACAACATGATGACCAAGACACCATTCAACTCTAAGAGGCTCATTGACGCGATGAACAATGCAACACGCGGCCAAGGCTCAAACAAAGGAGGAGGCGAACTCAGGTCCGCTTGGGACTCTTTCGACCCAGACTTTGCCCGGATTGCAAAGTTCCAGTCGGCCATTCCCATAATGAAGAGCATGCTTGCAAAGGATCCTCGGCAGAGGCCGGACGCGGGAACAGTGGCGAGCAGCCTTCGCAATCTGAAGGACATGAAAATATCCTCATAGCCATCGTGGGAAGCACCGAGCGAACGGGAAACTTTAGAGTTCTTCAGGTGAGAACGGAGTCTAGGTTGGCGAAATCCTTAGCTTCTAACTGAGACTCCCGCAGGCGACCTAGTATAGCGTCTTGATGAATACGGGCCTACGGTAGCTCTCCGAGCGGGAGTCGTTCGGCTCCTCTGACACGTGAAATCCTGCCAGACGTCCGAGTCTTTCTGAGAATGAACTTCGAGTCCCTTGCCGGCCTCTCAAATAGGAACAATGGATGGGAGACCATACGGTCAACAGTGATCCCATGTATCTTCGCGCCTCTCCCAAGGCTCGATTGAAACCTCCGATTCCATCTCCCCCGCAGAAAGACCGAAACGGTCACCAAGAAGACGCCGACCCCCATTGGCAGTCCAAAACGTAGAAGAGAGCCGGAAGAACGAACAATGTTGCCTAGGTACTGTTGCAAGTATACGTTGTGAAGATACTCGACTGCCACCCATCCAGCAAGGAAGCCTAGAATCGTGAAGGCCAGGACAAAAGCCGCGTCAGCCCTTCCTGAATTCGAGCGGTCGTGTCCCTCCACGTGCCTCTCCACTCCCTCCGCTATCTCAGAGAAGCGATTTGGGCGAATTGTAACTAGGCGGGTGTTCACAAGAGTATCCGGCAAAAACATATCCCGGGGGGTCACACCTTGTCGCTGATTCCTTACCGGGCCATTCACGAGGCAATAAATATCAAGGGAGATGCTTTCCGCCTGAAGCGTCATGTCTTTGGTGAAATCTGCGAGCGGCTCGTTCTCTGAGCCGGAAATCCAGTATCTCAAAACCCAACGGCTCGCGAGAATTGCAACTGTTTCCCGCGATGGACGTCCTGACGTCGTTCCTGTAGCTTTCGAGTACGACGGTCAATACTTCTATGTCGGCAGCCACAGCCAGGACATTTTCCATAGGACACTCAAATACAAGAATGTGAAAAACGGCAACCGCAACGTGGCACTCGCCATCGATGACCTAGAATCCGTTGACCCCTGGAGACCTAGAGGCGTGAAGGTCTACGGCTCCGCAGAAGTTGTAGAGCACAAGGGAATATTCGGCCCCGGCAAGTACCTGCGCATAGCTCCGATCACTTCTTGGAGCTGGGGAATCAAGGGACTCAAGACTAACCAAGGACCGTTCAGGCTGAAGATAGTCCACCACGAAAAGTAAACCAAGCGGCGGAGTTACCAGTAAGGCCTATCCTCGAATACTATTCTCTCTGAGAGGCTCGGCAGGTCCTCGACCAGCAGGCGGAATAGAGCTCGACGTATCCGCTGACCTCCCCGGCCGGTTTGAGTGCTAGGTCTCCAATTGCGCAGCATTAGGTAAGCGATTTGGAGAAACACTGCTACGGCGAGAAATACCCATCCTGCGATCACCATCTCAGGCCGATTCATTGAGTATCCTGTGTAGACTAGGGTGGCTGCCAGTATGAGAGCGATTCCAGGAGGCGTGACAGTCCTGATGTCCAGCAACCCGTCCACACCGAGAATGCAGCCGCCACATGAGGTAAACGGAGTGAAACCAATACCCGCGCTCGGTGGTTCCAGTCTCCTGACCGCTGCTAAAGCGCAAAGCAAAATCCCAGGCTAGGTTAGTCTTACATGGTGGACAGGGCTGAGGCTTAAGTAAACTCAAGGGAACCTGACCTCATGGGCAAGATGAAATACGCCCCTGTCGGAAGAACCGGAGTATACGCGTCCGTTCTTTCCCTTGGAGCGATGACTTTTGGCGCGAAGAACACTTGGAAGCTTGGAGGGCTCGATCAGATCACAGTCGACAAGATGGTCAAGCACGCTATCGACGCAGGCGTCAACCTATTCGACACGGCAGACGTCTATGATGAGGGCGAGTCCGAGAAGACTCTAGGAAGGGCACTCAAACCCTACCGGGACCATGCCCTCATCGCAACAAAAGTCCGAGGGAAGACCGGACCCGGGACCAACGAAATCGGGCTATCACGACACCACATCAAAATTGCAATCCGGAAAAGCCTCGAACGACTCGAGACGAAATGGATCGACCTTTACCAGTTCCACTCCTGGGACGCGCACGTCCCGCTGGAAGAGCCACTTGAGACTATGCAGGACCTTGTCGATGACGGCCTCGTCAATTATCCAGGCGTCTCCAACTTTACAGCATGGCAAATGGCGACTCTACAGACTCGTTGTGAGGAGCGAGGCTACTCCAGGTACGAGACAGCCCAAATGAACTATAGCCTTCTCAACCGAGACATTGAACACGAAATCCTTCCCTTCATGAAGCATAGTGGAATGAGCCTATTGGTCTGGAGTCCGCTCCACGGCGGAATGCTTTCAGGAAAGTATTCGAGAGACGCGAAGCCACCGTCGGGGACGCGGGCGGGAAACCGTGGTCTCTACTTTCCCTTCTTCGACGAGGCAACAGGCTTCGATGTGGTCGAAAAAGTCAAGACGATCGCCAAAGAACAAGGGGCTAAACCGTCACAGGTGGCGATCTCATGGTTGGCGAACGAGGGACACATCGTCCTTCTCGGGGCGAGGTCGCTGGAGCAGTTCGATGAAAATCTTGGAAGCCTAGACGTGCAACTGACTCCAGACCAGCTGAAGCAGTTGGACGATGCGACAAAGCCCAAAGTCATCTATCCAAACTGGATGATACAACGCCAAGGCGCAGGGCGAGACTTCGAAGTCATCCAGCCACGGTAGCTAGCCGGAGCTTTGAGAAACCAGCAACAGTACTGTCGTTAACGCGGGACTCAAGCCCCACGTAGGTGGTGAAGGCCTTAGAAATGAGGCCGACCACTCTTAGCTCATTCGTCGTTCTCTTCGTCTCATCGGGGATAATTTCTAACTCGAAAAAAGTGGACTCTGTAAATTAGACTCTCCGCTTTCGCAGCACACTTGACCCTGAGTTGTAGACCGATTGCGTTCTAATAGTCGTCTGGTGAGAGTCGAGTTCTGGCGAGTCTAGTCGTCTTCGTCTTCGGTGTCGCTGGTACAGGAGCTGTCTTGGTGGCCGCTTGAGCTGTTATGGTGTCCATTGTTGCTGTGGAATTCGTTGTCTGTCCGTGTAGCATTGTGTTCTTGAAAAGCCGGGTTGTGCCTGGCCATTTTATCGAGCATGTGCTGGGCCGAGTCTTCGAGATGTTTCAGGAGTCCCTTGTGTTTGCCATGCTCACCGCTGTTTCCGTGTACTTGCGAGTTTGCAGAGGTGGCTGATTCAGTTGCATTGCAAGTCCCAGTGCCGCCTTCATCGTTTGACCCGGTGTCTTCGCCTGACCCCTTGCCGTTGTTGCCTGGATTGGTGGGGTTCGTCGGGTTTGTCGGGTTCGTTGGGTTGGTCGGGTTGGTTGGATTGGTGGAGGTGCCCTGGGTGCTGGGCCCGCGGAGTAGGAAGGGTACCAGAAATGCCCCGAGTCCCGCGATTATGAGCGCTGTCGCTGCTAGCTTGCGTCTTGACGGAATGTTCATTTTCTATTTTTCCTCTATTTGCCGCCCAGAACCTGTGGAGTATATCATCCAACGTCTTGAACACGCTTGAACCTGTCAAAGAAGTAGGCCTATGACTCCCCCTGATTGCCAGAGCCTTGAGGGGCCCGTTGGTCTTCCGGGCATATCTCCCCGTTAGGATACCGCTGCCTTTCGGCGGGTATCTGACTCCGTTGAAGCGGTTCTGCCTACTGAGCATTTGCCATGGGGGTTACATTATGTATATCCGTTTAATTCCTAGAGATGCGTGTTATATCTAGGGAAACGGTGGTTAGGACTGCCCAAGTTCATGCAAACGCTCAACGACCACTCTTACAAGGAACTGGAGAGGTTGGCCAAACAGCGGGGCATAACTGTCCAGGAGCTGATTAGAGCGGTCATAATTCCCGAATGGGTCAACGAACAAAGAGAATCCGATAAAGGCCGCTAAATCCCTTAGCCACTCTTCCACTCTGCCTCTCTTTCCGGAGGACTCGAGCTAGGGAAGACTATCGGGTCATCCAGGAATCTCGCCTGATCGTCATCCAAGCGAAAAGGCTGAGGAAGGGAGAGACCAGCAAGTTATAGGTTACCTGAAACAGGACCCTGTATGGCCAGGTGCCCCGAGGTTCTCTCGCCGCGTAATAGATCGCGTAGAGAAAGCCCACGTACATTAGCCCGAGAATGTAGTAAGCAGACGAGAGATAGCTGCCTTTGAGAATTGGGAGAAGCAGCATTCTAGCTACCACTATGGGGGTCAAGTATGCGAGAATCGTGTGGAGGTAGTAGAGAAGCGAGCCTAGAGGGTGTTTGCGCCACATGAAAGTGAACGCGAGTAGATTACCTCTGAACCAGCCCCGTTTCCAACGTATTTGTTGCCTTATGAATTTCTTGAACGTATTTGGAACAATGGTGTACGCTACGGCGTTCCTCGCATAGACGACAAGCTCACCCCTCTTCGCCACAACACTCGTCAAAATACGATCATCAGCATCGTCACTGTACAATATTCTGGGCTGGAGGACTATGTTTGTAAGCGACCTGTCTTCCCCAGCCTTAACGGGGACCCCGAGAAAGGTCTCGGTCGCCCACGAGCCGATCATACCCGCGATCGACTTTCTCCGGTAGAAAGACAGTAGTCCTGAACAGCACGTTACCATTCCGAAGACGCTTTCTGCTCCTTTGAAGACTGTGAACATGCTGTCGTACCAAGCATCCTGCATTTTCGTCAGAGTGTTCTCTCCCTTGTTGTACACCTTGCCATTGCCACAGACAGCTCCGACCTTCGGGTCGGAGAAATACTGGACCCCGTTGTACAGCGCGTCTGGGCTGAGGAACGTGTCGCTGTCCATTACTGTGATAACTTTCCCCCTGCTCTCCTTGAATCCCTCAACAATGGCTCCGCGTTTGCCCCGATTCCTCTCGAGGTGGATTGCCCGAATCCCAAAATCGGTCCGGGCTCGGTCCAGCTCTCTCATGGTCTCATCGGTGCTGCCATCGTTGACGACAATTATCTCAAACAGGTCTCTCGGGTAGTTCGACTTGGCGGCGGCCGCGACAGTCTCGTAAACGACCTTCTCTTCGTTGTACGCCGGAATTATTAGGCTCACTCTAGGCGAGTACTTCCTATCCCCGACGGGGCGATAGACAAAACTGGCTAGGCCGAACTCGATGAGTAGAAAAGTGGTGAAGGCGATGCTGATGAAGACGAAGAAAATGGGTCCGGAGAGAAAATTGTCGAGTTTTATCCAGAAAACAAGTGTCAGTGTTAGGATGATGATGCCGCTTATGAAGTTACGAGGGAACATCTGGCCTAAGTTTGGCCAGAGAGACGGGATTTAACATAGTCATTACCTGCGCATACCTGAGGGCAGCCAAAGCTATCTTAAGATAGGTCAGCCATGGCTCCGGTCGGGCGCGATGGTTGTGGGCATGATGGGAAGTGAAACGCCGGGCGCACGGAGTTCCTCGAACTGTTGTTTCGCTCGTTCCATTTTCGGCCATACTGTTTCCCTGAAGCCCGTCACGACAAACTCGTCAGGACGATAGGGATCGTTGAGGACTCGAAGACCCTTCAGGGCCAGGTCAAAGTTGGACGGGGCGGTTCTCAGGAAGAAGTCTATGACATCACTTCTGTACCAGTTGCGAAAGCCGAGTTCTGTCTTGTGCCAGCCCCATCGTTCCAGGAGGGGCCTGACCCACTTCTGGTGCTTGAACAAGCGCATTAACCAGTTGTGAGCGAGCCATCTTGGCAAGTCAAAACGCCACTGTCGACCGAGAATCTCGAATTCGGGTCTGTTGATGTGCTCGTAAGCTATCTTGTCGCCGTTTTTCTCATCGATATTGTACCGCACCTTGTCCCGGTCTAACTTCTCCTCATCCGTCAATAGCTGCGGAGTGTAGATTTCGTCTTTTATCGCCATGACCTTGTGCAGGTTCCGGACAACCGTTTTGGTGGCGGGGTAGCCTTTCTCCGGACGGTCAAGTGCATAGACCTCTAGCACCCTGTCGACATACTTCTTTGCGTACGCTAGGTTGTCCCACATGATGAGGTCATAGATGCGTCGCGCGAGGTGTTTGTTTGTTTCGTCGTCCAGTCTCATTTTTTCTACGGTCTCCTCGACCATCCTCTTGTAACTAGCTGCGATCTGCTTGCTTCTCCACCAAGTCCAGAAGGAATGCTCGAGCGTCTTGGTTTTGCGTTCGCGAAGAGTCCGGTAGTCCTCGGTTGACCCGTAGAGCTCGAGGATTTTCTTGTCATTGACGATGTTCTTCAGCTCGACTGTCTCGGGTTCTGCGGCGAGTTTGCGTCCCAGCCGGAAGGCTTCCACGTTCCGGGTTCGCTGGCTGGGGCTGACGGTTTCCATCAGGCTGTCGACTAGGTTCTGCTCGCTGACAGGGATCAGGCCCTTCTGGAACGCAGAGCCCAGCATTATGATGTTCGTAAAGAGCCTATTGCCGAAGTAGAGTTCTGAGATGTCACCGAGTAGCCCGCCGAAGTATTCATCTGAATTTGTGTGCTTGCGAATATTGTCCTCTACGTCCAGGGGATAGTTCATCATCCCGGCGAGCATGGGAATCGTGGGGACTGGCGTAGTGTTGACTACGGCCGTGGTCCGAGTCCGACTGGCATAGAGGAGGCTCCTCTCCGCCTCCAACATGTCCAAGCCGAAGAGAAGGTCCGCCTTGCCATTGGGAACGATGGTGGAGATTTTGGCCTTGCCCTTGGAGTAGAGGACGTGGGCTGAAACGGCTCCGTTGCGTATAGCGAGACCTTTCTTGTCGTTGAACCGGACTTCGTAACCCTCTTTTGTGCCAGCTCTCGCCAGTGTTGATGATAGGACGCCGACGCCCATACCGCCGATTCCGGTGATGAAAATGTTCCAGTTGTCAGAGAAATCGCGCCGTTGCGGCTCAGGCAAGTTCTCTAACGGAATCTTCCGAGCCCTAGACCTAGGTGGCCGTTTTCGTGTCACAATCACCTTTTCAAAAGATGGACACGCCATTATCTTTGTGCAGTACGAATCGGAGACACATACCGACTGGTCTATTCCAATCTTCTCACCATAGTCGGTTGGGACTATGGTAAGGCCTGGGCACCCGGTGCCTTTGGTGCATTCTCGACAGTTCTCGCAGACTTCCTGGGATATGTTGACGAAGGTTTCCCGCCGGATGAAGCCTTGGCTCTCGATAATCCTGTTGCGTTCGGCCCGTTTTCGCTTGTGATAGGTGATCCCGCATTCCTTGTCGGCGATTATGACTTTGACTCCTCTCCTTTCGAAGGCCCGGTCCAGCTCGTCCATGTACTTCTCCCGGTTCGACGGGGGCATTTTCTTCACATAGATCTCGTCTTGGCCCATAGCACGGACAATCGCTTCGATGTCTTGCGGGACTGTCTTGTCTCCCATGATATTGTGGCCTGATTCGGGTGTTGGCTGGTGGCCGGTCATGGCGGTGTTGCGGTTTTCGAGGATGATGTAGAGTATGTCCTGGCCTTCTTTGATCGAGTTGGAGATGGCTGTGATGCCTCTCCAGAAGAACGTCGAGTCGCCCATCAGCGAGTACTGCTTGTTCGTGACAAAGGGGTCCATTCCACCACCGGCGGCACCTCCAAGACCCATTGCGGTGAGGTTGTACATTTCACCGAAGGGTGGGAGGAAGGACATGGAGTAGCAGCCGATGTCGCCGTGGGCGAAAATGTCCTTGTTAGCGGGCTGCTCTCGTAGGCCTTTGACTGCGCTCAAAGTCTCCCGATGTGGACACCCAGCGCAGAAACCTGGAGAACGGGGAGGGACAAGCAGTCCGTAGGCTTTGATCTCGGCGAGAAGGTCGAGCTCCTTGTTGACCCGGGCTTTGTCGATCTTCGCTGCCGGGTCTCCGATATCTAAGAGAAGCTTGCCGATTTTCTCGATGAGTGTTGATGGTGTCAGACCTCCTTCCTCGGGAAAACCGTCGGTTCCATCAAACGCTTTCCCGTAGACCTGGGGAGTGGTTTTGAGTTCTCCCCTCTGCTCCATCTCCTGGACGATCGATTTGACCTGTGACTCGATAATCGGGCTCTTCTCCTCCACGACGACAATGTAGTCAACGTCTCGGGCGAGGTCGCCGACAATCTCGGGTTCAAGTGGATAGCTTATCGCGGGTTTGAGAATTGGAAACTGCTCGTCGACACCCAACTCCCAAAGAGCCTGCTCAAGATAGCTGTAAGAGATGCCCGAGGCGACGAAACCGATGCGATGCTTCTTGTCGTCAGCGTAGAGGATCTTGTTCAGTTTCCTGCTTCTCACGTATTCGTGAACGCGAGGAAATCGGTCCCTGACAATCGCCCTTTCTAGGTCCCATGTGTTGGGTGGGATGCTGACCATTCTCTTGATGTCGACTTTGGAAACGTCTATCGTCACAGGGTTCTTGAAGCTAATCTCGGGGGGCTTGTTCTCGGTTAGTGTAACATTTCCCCCGCCCTCGGCGAGGTAGGTTGTGATGAGATAGCCGACGACGAGGTTTGACGCGATGGAGAGCTTGAGAGCCTCACCGATGAAGTCCTTAGTCTCCTGAGGGGTGCTTGGCTCTATGATGGGCATCTTGAGGTGGACCATTAGCTGGCGACTATCACCCGCAACCTGGGTGCTGGACGCATGGGGGTCGTCCCCACAGACGACGACTGAGCCACCCCTTTTACCGGTGAGCCCGTACTTGTCAGTGTAGTTGATGATGTTAATCGGATCCGCGGCCACGTTTAGGCCGACGCTTTTCATAACGGCGACACCGTTGACGCCGACTTCTAGCGCGCCGTTGAGGGCGGCTGCACCCTGAGACTCGTCGTTGGTCATCTCGCCCCAGAGCCCGTGCTCGCGTAAGATGTCCGCGTTCTCCTCAATAATCGTGAAGACTTCAGCTACTGGTGAGCCGGGGTATCCCGCCATGAGCCCGACAGCGTTCTCTAGGGCGCCTTTGACAATTAGCTCGTTTCCGTTGAATACGTTCTTTCCGGACCCCTGGACAAAACGCTTGTCCGACATTACACCACTCGGGTCTCTACCGTGAATGTATAACTTACGGTATAGAAAAAGGTCCTGTTCAATCCATATACCCCGATATTGGAATCAGAACAAACTCTCCAAGAGATAGCTTAGGGCAGCGATAACCTGATGAAAACCCCCGCGTTCCCAGCCTTCACAGTTCTGCTTCTCTCATTCTCCATGCTTGTCCCCCACGCCGCCGGGGCTACAGCTTCTATCCCCACCGAGGGTGAATCCTGGGACCACTCAACCATAACAATCCAGATTATGCCTGCCTCCGGACAATACTGGTTCAACCCGAGCTTCACCACGGATGTGAGCAAAGCTGTTCAACGCTGGACCGAGTCTATCATCGTATTCACGGACTCGTATGGGTTTCGGTACCTCCGACAGCTGCGATACACTATCTATGTTACGGGCTTCAACCAGACTTTGAACCCTGACATCTCAATCTCCTTCGTTCAGTCAGACCCTAGCTTTGTCGGCGTCACGAAGTTCGTCTATCCAACAGCTGACAATTACTTCCAAACCGTCACTACACAACTTGCCACTTTCGATTCTTCCAACACTCGCCAGCTGACCGATGTTGATATGGAGAACGTGGCGATGCACGAGTTTGGTCACGCCTTGGGCCTGGACCACGCCGTAAGCCCTGTGACGAGCGATAATTTCCTCGAGTTGATGTTCAAGGATTATGGCCAGGCAATCGGCGGCCCCAACAATTTCGTACAAGAGCCCTCGACTCTGGACTTGTACGCTCTTGCGACGATCTACAGCTGGCTCCCAGGAAACGCCCCTGCAACCGGCCTACCCCGCACACTCAGCCTGACCTTGCCTCCTGGAATACCATACTCCGTATCAGTACCCTACTCGGCCCAGATTACGAGTTACAAAGCAACAGTCGACCAGCTGAATCTGCGTGTCCTAGTTCTTGCTATCCTAGTCATAGTACTCTTTGCCTGTGCTGTAGCTCTCGCGATCCGTTCGTCTAGAAGAAAGCCTCCGACACTCCCGACGCCTCAATACCCGACACAACCCAGCATAGAACCGGGTCCGGTCAATACGTTAGCCGAACTTCATCGCAGTTCCGACATCAGACTTTGCATTTCTTTGTCCCCGATGTCAGCTATAGCCTGGTAGAACCATCGGATTGCTTCGTGATTCTTGTCGCGTAAGTCGCTCATATTCCTGACGAAGCTGAGATGTTTAAGTTTCTCGATGACCTGAGCGGGGAGCTCGTAGTGGATGTAACGCATCTTGAAGTCATAGTGAACAGGCTTGTGTCTTATCCGCAACGCCTCTACTAGCGAACCGAGAACAATTGAGCGATAGTAGTCAAGGGCTTCAAGACTATTTTCCCTATTGATCTCCTTCTGGACAAAGTTGTGGAACATGTCGAATCTAGCCTTCAGCAGCTTCGTTCTTTCCTGCAATTTCTCAAGAAATTCTTGCCTGTCAAATGGAGTGGGTTTGGCCGCGTTGGCTTTGTTGAAGTAGAAACGGTTGTTGCCGTGTATCTCGGGCCCTAGAAACTTTTCAGGACTCTCGAGCGTCAGGATGGCAAGATCGAGCACAAGGTATTCGCTTGCATTCTCCAGTTTGTAGAATGCTTGAGAGACTCCGGGCCATGGAGACTGCCGCACTTCGTACTTTTGTTTAATGGAAGAGAGCGACCGAAGGGCCTCCTCCACCGCCACGAAAGCATCGGAGACCCCGGAATTGTCCACCAACAGGTAAGCATCAACATCGGACCATTCATCAACACGGCCAAAGGCCACTGCGCCTCCCTCCCAGAAGGCACGAACGTAATCCAAAGGCTGCAGCCGCTGAACCAGCTCTTGAACAAGAGTATCCCGGTCTAGTGTTGGCCTAGTCAATCATCCTCAGGGTCCCGAGTGTTAGGAGTGTCCGAGAAAATGGTTTTCTCCGTCACGTCGTCAGGCTCAAGAGGTGTTAATCTCTGAGCCAGCCCGGACTAGGCGAGTCTTGGGAAAGGGTCAATACGACTCGTACCCCTAATCATCTAGCTAAGGAAATTGCCCAAAGCCGAGGCCATTCGACCTGTGGATGTCTACTTACTGGACGGTACTTACGAGCTGTTTCGCCACTTCTATGCTCTCCCCTCGCACGTGAATGGAAGGGGGGAGGAGGTTGGGGCAACTCGCGGCGTACTCGGTAGTGTACTGGGTATGCTCGAGTCCGGTGTCACTCATGTCGGCGTGGCGACAGACCATGTCATCGAGTCCTTCCGCAACAACCTCTGGCCCGGCTACAAGACAAGCGAAGGCGTGGACCCAGATCTCCTAGCGCAGTTCCCACTGCTCGAAGAGGCGTTAGAGGCGATGGGCATTGTGGTTTGGCCGATGGTCGAGCTGGAGGCTGACGATGCAATGGCCGGGGCGGCTGTCTCTCTGAGTGCGCTAGCCGACGTCGGACGTGTCTACCTTTGCTCCCCGGACAAGGACCTTGCGCAATGTGTTCGGAATGACCGCGTAGTTCAGCTCGACCGCCGTGCACAACAGCTTCGTAACGAGGCAGGAGTCCTAGACCGGTTCGGGGTCATGCCTGCGTCGATCCCTGACTATCTTGCGCTCGTGGGCGACAGCGCTGATGGATATCCTGGCCTACCGGGTTGGGGGGAACGCTCCACAGCAGCTATTCTCGGCCGTTATGGTCATCTGGAGGCTGTTCCTCCCAACGCAGCCGATTGGCAGGTCAAGGTACGCAGCGCGGAGCGGCTCGCAACAGCCCTCCAAGAGAGCTTCAAACTGGCACTACTCTTTCGCGACCTCGCGACCCTCCGGACAAAGGAGCCCGCGATTGCATCGCCGGACGAAGTTCATTGGCGAGGGGTGACTCCATCTTTTGAAGAAGCGTGTCAGCGTCTGGATGCTGCATATCTGATAGATCGCCTGGCCATCAAGGGTTCAGAATCATAGGTTGGGATTGACCTCTAGAGCCTGTACCTGATGTGAATCAGGATTACTCTCACGATGAGATCAGCACTTACCTATAGAGACCCCTTCCGCTCAGCCATGTCTTTTTGATTCACGGGCCCGTGAGATGATCGGTTCAATCACTTTCGACTTAGCGTCCGCATAGTTCTGGACGTACCGCCACTTCTCGCCCGCCAACTTTCGCTTCTCCTCGGCGTAGAGTTCCCTGTCGCCAGGGTTCTCCCGCAGCCAGTCTCGCAGGATCAGACCCTCTCTATCTCCTTAACCCAAGCTGTGAAGACGTGAAGATTCAGATTGATGCCGGGGCCTTTGAACAAGCTATGCTCATACCAGTCGGGCTCGCGGACTCTCAACACGTAACCCGCCGCTTCCAACGCTGGAACGTACGACCGCTCATCGGCAGAGTCCGCGACCACGAGGAGAATGTCGATGATCGGCTTGGCGATGAGTCCGGATACTGAAGTAGAGCCGATGTGTTCGATTCGAAGTGCACGTTCGCCCAGGGCGGTTCTGATATGCTCGGCCTCGCATGAGAAGCGTTCAGGCCACGTGGGATCGTACTCGACGAGGCTGATAGGGGCGTCGTGAGGCTTGATTTCGCCGATGGGTGGCCCGTCTTATCTGCTCGTCTGCCAACGGGGTCGATGACTCGTCCGGACTCGGTTGTGACATGGCCTATCTTTACCTCGTTGATGGTGTATCGCGCAAAGAACGTTTTCTCAGCCCATATCGGACAGCTGAGAATGCAGCTGCTCTGTGAGGTTGACCGTGGCGATGGACGGGCGCCAGTTAGGGTCCTTAGGCGAGCCATTGAATCGAAAAGTTTGACCCATCCCTCGATGGAAGAACTTGCGGACCGGCCGTTGCCACCCCACTCGCGCTGATCATCGTGTACTGGACCAAGGAGAAGGAGCCCACAGGACCCGTGATTCCGCTTATGGTAGCGTAACAGTTGAAGAATCGTACGCTGCCGAAGTTGGCAAGCGGCGCAGGCTCGCTGCCGATTTCTACGCTTGTCACCAGCCATTCCGCTGTTGCCCTGAGGGGAGTCGATTGAAAAGTTGAGTTTTCCTTTTCAACGAGCCAGCCCTGCGCAGAGTCCTCGATTGTGTCGATAAACTTGCCCTGTTCCCATCTAATTTCGGCACTCACAGTGTCCCCCGGCTTGGCCTGAACGTCCAAAACGCTGTACCGGATCGCAAAGTTCCACCCGTAGGTAACAATGTATTCCGGAGTGTTGGAGCGGCATACGTAGTCGACTCCCACGCTAGGTTGCGGGGAACTGTTTTCTGCCGAACGACCAATGCTCAGGAGAGTTGTTGCTCGAAGCTCATCCGAGGTGCCCGCACAGTTTAGTACAGGGATCACCCAGCTGGCCCTCACATCCACAACTGAACCTCGAGAGTATTCCGTAGTGTACCCGCTCCAGTATTGGCTTATTCTCCTCTCCTTGACGGGGGAAGTGTTCAGCGGTAGGAACGAGGAAAGCGAACGCTGAAAGGCCAATGGCACGGTGATAACAGATAGGACAATGAGGCTGATCGAGAGTATGCCGATTGCCATATGGTAACCTCGGTGGCTGTGGGGCCGGTAGGGTGAGGTGTAAAACGGGTCAGTCCAAGGCTTTGGAGGAGACGCCTGAGGCTGACTCGATGGAATGGGCGTTGCTGATGGAGTCTGTATGAGAGGACTGCCACACCAAGGACAGAAAGAGGAGACTGTATTGAGCTCCTTCCCACAACTGGAGCAAGAAACCATTCAGTTTCTTGGTTTTATTCTACTTCCCAAAAAATAAGACTTCCTATGGGAGGAGTTTCGATGTGTGGGTGCGGTGTCCTCACCGTGAGGGGACTTCCCAACACAGTCGAGTGTCTTGCTACCAATTTAACTTCCGACTGCTGTAACAACGGGGTTGGGGAGTTATGACGTAAGCTTCGGGGGTTCTTATGAACGGGAAACCGACCATTTACGGAGAAGAAAACCCCTCATCATCTTTTCCAATCAGAGATTCTGGTTAAGGCGGCAAACCCCTAGCCGTCTCGCTCTCTCACAACAGGTGAGGTCGGTGACTGCGCCAAACCTACTTAGTTGCAAACGACTGCTGACAATATATGCGTGGCCCGTCCGTCTAGAAATGCGGGTGAGAACGGTATGACCGCCACGGAGACCGCGCGAATCAGACCCGTTGACGACTTTCGAACTTACAAAATGCCGGCTAGTATGCAGCTCGGCCTCTCACCATTAGAATAAGCAGTCTTCAGCGGGCCCTCTCGTTCTACGAAAAAAACATGAGACTGGAAGTGAAAGGACAGCATCAGGACAATGAGGACGGCCTCGACCGAGTTGGGCTCGGATTCCACGATTCCAAGAGGCCTCTCTTGATTCTCAAGCACCGTCCAAACGCGAAAAACACTCCTCACGATTTCGCCGGGCTGTACCACTATGCCATCCTCGTTCAGGATAGGAAAGCCTAGGATCCGCCTTTCTTGCACTCGGCAACTCGGGTGTTGTTTACGAGGGGTTCGCTGACCATACGGTCTCCGAGTCATTCTACCTACGCGATGAAGAGAGAAACGGGATAGAGATCTATGCTGACCGGCCGAGGGAAATGTGGGGACCGTTCATGGAGTTGATGAAAAGAGGCGGGTCCAGTAATATGCAATGCGTGTTTTCCCTAAACAGGCCTCTCGATATTGAATCTTTGCTGAAGGAGTTGACCAAAGATGAGAGAAACAACCCCGTGTCTTTTCCAAACGGAGCTAGAATTGGCCACATTCACCTCAGGGTAACAAACCTTGAACGATCGGTTAGGTTCTACCATGAAAAGCTCGGCCTAGACATCATCGGCGACCTGCCCAGCGTCGGCGCCGCCTTCCTCTCCGTTGGGGGCTACCATCATCACATAGGAATGAACACTTGGCACAGCCAAGACGGCAAGCCTCACCGGCGAGGCGAAGCAGGGCTGGAGAACTTCACGATCGGCCTCCCAGACCAAGCCTCCATAGACGCGCTCGCTACGCAACTAGGCAGCTCAGTCACCGCCAGAGACCAAGAACGCCTCACAGTGGTTGACCCTGATGGTATCGAGATAGTCATGAGAAAGAGACTGACCTACTAGTCTATCGCGTGCTGCGTTGGGGCCCGTATCTTTTTGCGGGTTCGTCAACCGTCACCCGCAACGACCGAGGGCACTACTGCCTAAAGATAGGTAATTGGCTGTTGACGAACATTATGGCGAAGAGGAAAATCCCGAGGAAGAGCACAAGGAGCACGATGAGATAGGCCACGTCATGATTCGACTTTTTCTTGATTTGTCTCTGGTCAAGCAACGATGTTCTCCAATTGCTTCTGGTATCCGGACATAATAGTGCTACTCAACCAAAGTCTGGGGAGCAAGGTCACAACCGCTCTCGCTACTCTTCACCATTTGAAACGGGGAGAACCGTGCTTCAGACGCACCTTGTATGAAGGCTGTCAAAATCGCTTCCGATAATTTTGGCCGGAGCTTTGCCCTAGCAGTTTCTATGGCTACCAGCTCCGTGTTTGGCGAGTGGAGTGTTTCCGGGGAGAATCTCACGCGGTTGGGCGTCGAACTATCGGAGGTTCTCGGGATGAAGCCCGTGCACATACCACACCCGAGTCGTCGCACCATCAGCATCAACCAGTTTGGTCTGCAGTGTCTTCTCTCCTGAGTGATCCACCCAGTGCGACAATGCCTCCTCCAAGTCTGCCTGTTGCACATCGGGGAACGCCGTTGCAAGCTCGGAGAAGGTCAACTCGGCTGTGGGATTGAAGTATGGCTCGCTGAACTTCTCCTCAAACAACTCCACCAGCCGCTCCATCGGCAAGAGCCGCTCTATCCGAGAAGGCCTCTTGTGGCCATGAACGATCCTCAAACAACCCGCTTCCTAAAAATTTGCTGACAGTGTATCGAGCTGTGACGGAAAATATTACGATTCTGGTACCGACGGCCGAGAACACATGTCCGTAAAGCGGACTCTGCCATGTGACCGAATCATATTTCAACCAGCACGCCTAATCAATGACCGGTCGACATCTTCCAATGCCCTCTCCTCAAAAGAGTCGAGCCATTCAGAGGA
>Ga0066686_10000049_pt1 | contig 26186 bp, 16 predicted proteins | sample GraSoiAngelo_135_FD_65627 | JGI IMG/M metagenome (GOLD analysis project Ga0066686, IMG submission 65627) | Grasslands soil microbial communities from the Angelo Coastal Reserve, California, USA - 14_0929_05_40cm | ecosystem: Environmental > Terrestrial > Soil > Grasslands | place: USA...
TTCCGCGAGGTGCAGGTCGAGGTCCCGGTGCGGATGGATGACGGGCGGATCGAGGTGTTCACCGGCTATCGCATACAGCACAATGGCGCCCGCGGTCCGTGCAAAGGGGGGATTCGCTACCACCCCGAGGCGGATCACGACGAAGTGCTCGGGCTCGCGGCGATCATGACGTGGAAGACGGCGCTGATGGATATCCCCTTCGGCGGCGCGAAGGGTGGCGTCACGGTCAATCCCAAGAAGCTCTCGAAGCTCGAGCTCGAGCGCCTGACTCGCCGGTTCACGCAACGGATCGCGATCGTGCTCGGCCCCTACCGGGATATTCCCGCTCCCGATGTGAACACCAATGCGCAGGTGATGGCCTGGATTCTCGATGAATACTCGAGCCGCCAGGGCTACAGCCCCGCGGTTGTGACCGGGAAACCGGTGGCCCTGGGTGGCTCTTTGGGGCGCGAGGAAGCGACCGGCCGGGGCGTCATGTACGTGATGCAGGAATACGCGCGCGACTTCGGCATCCCGCTGAAAGGGGCACGCGTCGTCATTCAGGGATTCGGAAATGTGGGCAGCCACTTGGCTCGGTTGCTCGATAGCGAAGCGGGCGCCAAGGTCATCGCCGTCAGCGCCGTGGAGGGCGGGATCTACAACGACAAGGGGCTCGACATTCCGGGGCTGCTCGCGCATGTCGCCCAGGGCAAGCCCGTGACCGAATGGACGGGTGGCAAGTCAATCACCAACGACGAACTCTGGACGATTCCCTGCGACTGGCTCGTGCCGGCCGCCTTGGGCGGCGTCATTACAAAGGAGTCCAACGCCCGGACGATCGATTGCAAGGTCGTGGTCGAGGGAGCGAACGAGCCCACCACGCCGACCGCGGATCGCATTCTCGAGGAGCGCGGCATCGCAGTCATTCCCGACTTCCTGGCCAATGCCGGCGGCGTGACCGTGAGCTACTACGAGTGGGCCCAGAATCTCCAGCAGTACCGGTGGACGCACGAGCAGGTGAATCGCGAGCTGAAGGCCACGATCACGAAGGCCTACGTGTCAGTACGGGATCTAGCGAAGCAGAAGGCCGTGACGTTTCGAACGGCTGCGTACGGTATTGCTTTGCAGAGGGTAGCTGATGCGGAGCGGCTGAGAGGAAACTAGTCTTCGACCTTCATGCCGGGACGGGAATAAAGTGCGCGGTAGGGGTCACGATCTGGTTGCGTAAAGACTCGGATCTGGATTGCCCGAATGGTCTCCGCAATGTCGGCATTGTTCTGTAGATAAATCTCGTCAAACAAGTTCAAATCCATCCGATACAATCGCTCGGCAATCACGACCGCGTTGTTGAGCGGCGCCTGCGCGAACCAACGCCAATCGTATGTCTCCAGCGACTGGCCCGTCGGTCCCTTGAACTGATCACGGGCCCAGCCGAACAGCGCGGCGCGCACCCGTGCCAATTTCTCGCCGCTCAGCGGTTCCGCGTAGGCCGAATCGAGGCGCCGCGCGAGCTCCGCATAGAAAACGTCCAAGGTGCGCTCATCGCGCCAGCGCGCCGCCGCGCGACGCGCATCCAGCGTGTCGTGGCGCGAGCGAAAGAACGCCTCCGCGCCGCGATAGCCGACGAAGCTCGCGAAGCTCTCATTGAACGGCGTCTGGCTCTTCACATACAGCGTGTTGTGCGCCAGCTCGTGCACGACCGTCGCGACCAGCTCCATCGTGTCCCGGCTCATCGCGGTCGAGAACAGCGGATCGCTCAGATAGCCGAGCGTCGAGAACGCACCGGAAGGACGGAGAAACACGTCGAGCCCCTGCTGCCCGAACTGCTCCGCTTCGCGCCGGGCGCGTGCCGCACTGAAGAAGCCCTTGTAGGGAACCACGCCGACGATCGGGTACGTCCACGTGATCTCGCGCAGCTTGTCGCGACGACTGGCCGACAACACGAGCAGCAGCGTATCCCGCCCCACGTCCACATACGTCGTGTAGGTCTTCCCGACGACGAGTCCCAGCGAATCGGCCGCGAAGGCGCGCGCCGCGAGGACGAGCTTCAGACGCTGGCGCAGCGGCGCCGGCGTCGCGGAATCGGCGATCAACTTCTCTATCGAGCGGCGCCGCATCATCAGGCGGGCTTCTTCGATGCCGGCTCTGGCGATGTAGCGCGCATCGGCACTGAAGAGCAACACGAGGATGATGCCGGCAACGGCAGCACCGAGGGCGATGACGAGTATACGCTTAACGAGGCGGCCCCAGCGGGGTCGAGCCCGCTCGGTTAGGGCGTCCACCGCAACCCGACGCGATGCGTGCCGCCGCCAAGCGCATCATACGGTTGAAAGGCGTAATCCATCGCGAGGCGCCCGAGCACCACGCCGCCGCCCAGCGTGATGCGCGACGCATCGGTCACCGCCGGCCGGGTCGAGTAGCCCGCGCGCGCGACCAGGCCGACGCCGCCGGTTACGATGCCGCCCTCGATTCCTTGAATGAGGACGGCGCGCTTGTCGCGCGTCCACTGCCCCTCGAGTGTCGTGAGCAGTCGATAGGTGCCTTCCGGATCGGTGTAGTTCAGCGTCAAACCGGCGCGCGTGCGGCGGGGAAGCAATGCACCGCCGCCGAGGTCGCCGCCGAGGTTCTGGACGCTCATGCCGAACGCCATGATGTCGAAGACGGCGATCGCCACGCCGATGTCGCCCGCCCACGCATCGCTGACTGCCGAGCCGATCTGCTGGCGATCGTATTTCGCCGTAACGCCGAGCGCGGCAAACCCGCGGCGATACACGAGCGACGTCACGGCGAGTGCCTCGTACGGATGGAACGATGCACCCGTCGGCATGCCGCGGCGGCCGCCTGTCGAAGGATCGGGAACGATCTCCGGCTCCGAGCCGTAATCGAGCGCCTGTGCGCCGAACCCCCATGTCAATCGCGTCACGCGGAGCGCGACCGCGGCGGTCGAGATGGCGGTTCCTGAAAGGTACGGCTCGTACGATCCTTCCAGACCCAGATGCCGGATCGTCGCGATGCCCGCCGGATTCGCGAAGATCGCGCCCGCGTCGCCGACGAGCGCTGCGCCCGCGCCGCCGAGCGCGGCGGCACGCGTGGATCCGGGAAGGGCCGTGAGGACGCTGCCTTCCGTCTGGGCGGTCAGGCGGTTCGGCGGTTGGACAAGCAGAAGACTCATGCCAACTCCAACCGCCCAACCGCCGCACCGCCCAACCGTCGTTCTCATCGGATCCGAATCACATTCAGTCGCGGCACCAACACCACGTTGAAGAGGCCGCCGTTCGCCGACGTGAACTGAAGCGTGAAGCCAGGGTCCCCAGGCGACTGCGTCGCCCGATGGTAAATCCCCGAGCCCGCCCGCAGCGTTCCGGTGAGCAGCACCGAGCGCCCTTCGCTCACCGTGGGGACAAGGGGAAACGGCTTTTTGAATACCGTGTCTGCCTGCGCGTTGAGCGACGCGAAGGTCGAACGGTACGACCAGGAGTCGTACTTCAGCTCGGCTGGCGTTGGAAAGCCGGGAAGATCGGACACGTAGTTGGCCAGCGCCCAGCGGGACACGACCGTTTCGAACGGAGCGCCGGTCACCGCTGCGACATTTTGCGCACCGGTGTTGGTGGTTTGCAGCAGCCGCCTGGTGAACGCATTCCATTGCGCGGCGGTGGTGCCGCCCGAATATCGATCGACCACGTAGCGCACGAACATCCATGCCGCGCCTCTCTCGGCAAGCGTTCCGATGCCCGAGGTGGGCAAGAGAAAATGTTTGCCGGTGGAATCGAGATACGTATAGGCATCGATGAGATCGCCACCATAAAACCGGCATTGCGTCGTGCCGATCACACACGTCGAGACCGGTGCATCGGGCTGCGTCTCGTAACTGCGACCACCCAACTCCTCGGCGTAGTGCGAGAAGCCCTCGTTGAGCCACAAGACTTCGCTAGATCCGCTACGAACGAGCACGTGCTGGTTGAAGCTGATCATGTGCTGGAATTCGTGGATGAACGTCACCGGCACAAACCGCTGCACGTCGATGACGCTGTGCTTGCAGCTCAACTTGCCCGTCGGATCCGCGACAATCGAATAGAACACCTCTCCCTTATTTGAGCGCGAATCGTTGCGGAATTGCGGGTCCAGATCGAGGCCGAAGAAGAAGCCCGCCACAAAACCGGTTTTCAGGCACACGCTGGCGCTGACGAGCTTGTTGACGACGTTCGTCATCAAGACGAGCACGACGCTGTTCGTGTCGATGTCCGATTCGCGTCCGAATGCCGCCGTATCGATCGCATAGAGACGCTGGTCGAAGGTTTTGGCGATGCTATCGAGCTGCGTGGAATCGAGACCGCCGGCGGGGGCAAGTGTGTCGACGTAGATCGCAATCTTGCTCTGCACCGCGCGCACCCGCGCGATGACCCGAGTGAACGTCGAGCAGTCGAGTCTGGCGCACACCATGAACGTGCGCTGGTCGTTCAGCGCGGGAGGACCGGCTTGAACCGCCGGCCTTTGGGGGGCAGCAGCCTTCGCCATGTCGTCGCGATTGGGAGCGAAACCCCAGGAACGCCGCTCCTCGCCCAGGCGCAAGAAGTCGTGGAATTGCAGGGCCGGCGAGGGCGTGGGTTCACCAATCCCTGCTGAAGGTCCCGGCGCGGGGAGAATCGTGTCGCCACCCAGCCGGAACGACCCTGATGTCCCGGGAACGCCGGTCGCGAACTGCGGCACCACGAGGTATTCGAGGGTCGAGGGCGTCCCGTTGGCCGGAAACACTGTGCACCCGGAGTCGAGCACAGCATCAATCGACCGGTAGGCACCAGGAATGGCCAACACCACGGAGTCCCCCTTCGCTGTACAAGGACGCAGGTGCGGCTCCGTGCCGCTACTACACGCCGCTATTCCCGCTGCCAACAGCCACAGCAGTTTCCGGGACATGCCGCGCATTCCTCTCCCTCTCCGTTACCTCTCCGGTGCGCCGCAGAGCCCATTGGAAACAGAGCGGTCCGGCTATCTGGTGCACACCGACCATGGCGACGAGCAGTGCTTCCAGCGACACGTTCGACTCGGGAAATGCACGCCGCAGCAGCGCGGCGAGGGTGATGGCCAGCCCTCCTTGCGAGACCAAGCCCAGCCATCCGTACTGTGCGAAATCTCCTCCTGCCCAGCGGAATCCCCAACGCAGCCCATTGATCCGTAGGCCCACGAGCAGCAACGCCCACGGCCACATTTCGCCCAGCGCGTCCAGCCCAAGGTTGGTCCCCGCGAGCGCAAAAAATACGACATAGACGGGAACCGCGCATCGCTTGAGCTCGCTCGAGAGGCGCTCTCCCTCACGAGAATCGGCGTTGCGCAGGGTAACGCCGGCCGCGAGCGCCACGAGGACGGGATCGAGTTGAACCAAGCGGACCGCCTGCGACACGAGGAAGGCGGCGATCAACAACGCCCATTCCACATATCGCTCCCGCAGCACGCGGAGGTATTGCGCCGCGCCGAGTCCCAATGCGGCGCCGCCGGCGAGCGATCCGAATAGCAGCAGCAAACCGCGAACGGCGATTCCGGGTGTGACGGCACCGCCACTCGCGAGCGGCTGCGCGATGGCGAGGACGACGATCAACAGCAGCACGCCGGCGACGGCCTGCACGATCGTGAGATCCACCATCGTGCGGGCAACCGAACCCTCCGCGCCGATATCGGTGACGAGCGCCAGCGTCGTGGTGGGCGATACCATCGCCGCCATCGCTCCCAGGACGAGCGCGAACGCAATGGCGTCGCGGAACGGCTGGTGGGCGGTGAGTGGGAACCACGGACTGATGGTGAGGACGACGAGCGCGACGACGGCAAACGGCATCGCCATTGCGCCCGCCATCATTCGCAGCAGCGTGACGCGGCGTTCGCCGCGCAGTGCCAGCGAACGGACGTCGAGCTCGCAGCCGGCAGCCAACGCGATGAGTGACAGCGCTCCGGTCGCAATTGGGCTGAGCGCCTGCACCTCGTCGGAGCGAATCAGCGCGAGCCAACCCGATCCGGCCAGGAAACCAACGACGAGATAACCGACAATGCGCGGCAGACGCAGCCGGCTACGTTGCGCGATCCCGCCGCCCAAATACGCGGCGAACAGAAGGAACCCGAGTGACAGCGTCGCGCGCGCTTCCACGGAAGCGAGGACTCCTCCTGCGCGCGCGAACCGCTGTAGTACCGCCATGATGAGGAACGAGAACGCAAGCAGCAGCCATTGCATGAGCGCCGAAAATACGGCATCTTCAGCGGCGGAACCATGCCGTTCGTTCATCTCCACACGCATAGCGAGTACTCTCTCCTCGACGGCGCGAATCGCATCCCCGACCTGCTCGATCAGGTGCAGGCGTTGGGGATGGATTCGTTGGCGATTACCGACCACGGTAATCTGCACGGCGCCTGGTCGTTCTACGCGGAAGCGAAGGCACGCAAGATCCGGCCGATTTTGGGCTTCGAGGCCTACCTCGCGTTCGGCAGTCGCCACAGCCGCGAGAAGCCCAGCGCCGACACGCCGCTCGGTTCCAACTACTCGCACCTGGTGCTGCTCGCCAAGAACCGCGTCGGCTATCAGAACCTGATCAAGCTGTCGTCGATCGGATTCCTCGAGGGCTATTACCGCCGGCCACGCATCGACAAGGAAGTCTTGGAGCGCCATCGCGATGGGCTGGTCGCGCTGGCCGCGTGTCTCTCGGGCGAAATCGCGCTGTATCTCCGGCAGGGCAACTACGAAGCGGCCAAGATGAGCGCGGCCTGGTTCGCGCGGACCCTCGGCCCCGACGGCTTCTGGCTCGAGGTCCAGAATCACGGCCTTCCCGAGGAGAAGATCGTCACCGAAGGGATGTTCCGGATCGCCGCGGAGCTGGGGCTGCCGGTCGCCGCGACCAACGACGCGCACTACTTAAAGAAGGAAGACGCCGAAGCGCACGACGTGCTGCTCGCGATCGGCACGGGGAAAGATCTCGATGACCCCAAGCGGTTCCGCTTCTTCGGCCAGGAGAGCTACGTCAAATCGGAAGCCGAGATGCGCGAGTTGTTTGGCAATCGGGCCGACGTCCTGGCGGAGACCGCGCGGATCGCGGAGCTGTGTGAGTTCGATTTCGAGAAGCGCTACTTCCTGCCGCAGTATCCGCGTCCCGCGGAGTTCGCCACCGATCAGGACCTGCTCGTTCACCTCGCGCGTAAGGGCGCCGTCGAGCGGTACGGGGATCCGCTGCCCGCCGTGGTGGAGCAGCGGCTCGAGTATGAGCTCGACGTCATCACGCGCACCGGGTACGCCGGCTACTTCCTGATCGTCTACGATCTCGTCAAAGCGGCTCGCGACCGCGGCATTCCGGTCGGGCCGGGACGCGGCTCCGCCGCCGGATCGCTCATCGCGTACGCGCTGCGCATTACCACGGTCGATCCGCTCAAGTTCGACTTGCTGTTCGAGCGGTTCCTCAATCCCGAACGCATCTCGATGCCGGATATCGATCTCGATTTCTGCTTCGAGCGGCGGGGCGAGGTCCTCGAGTACGCGCGCGAGCGCTACGGGCGGGAGTCCGTCGGCCAGATCATCACGTTCGGCACGCTGAAGGCGCGCGCCGCCTTCCGGGACGTCGCCCGGACGCTGCGCGTCGAGATGGCCGACGTCGAGCGCTTGACCAAACTGATTCCGTCGGGGCCGGCGTTCAGCGTGACGTTGGCGGAGGCAAGTGACAAAGTTCCCGAGGTGCGAGCCGCCGCCGCTCAGGACGAGCGCATTCGCAAAGTGCTCGACCTGGGGTCGCGCATCGAGGGACTGGCGCGTCACGCATCGGTGCATGCGGCGGGCGTCGTGATCGCACCGGGACCGCTGACCGATTACGTCCCAGTCTGCACGGCACCGGATTCCAAAGGCGACGCCTCCTCCCCCGACGCGATCATCACGCAGTACGACATGGTGGGTCTCGAGGAAGTCGGCATGCTGAAGATCGACCTCCTCGGCCTCAAGACGCTCACCGTGCTGCACGACGCCACGCGCATGGTCGCCGATCGACATGGCGTCACGATCGACCTCGAACACCCCGATCTCGACGATCCCAAAGTGTATGCGTTGCTGCGGTCGGGCCGGACGGCCGGGATCTTCCAGTTTGAATCGCCGCTTGCGACCGACTGCCTGCGCAACATGAAGTGCGATCGCTTCGACGATCTCGTCGCGACCAACGCCCTGCTCCGCCCCGGTCCGCTCGACACGGGGATGTACCTCGTCTTCATCAATCGCAAACTCGGCCGCGAGAAGGTGCGCTACCCGCACCCCGCGCTCGAAGAGATTCTCGCGCCGACCTACGGCGTGATCGTCTATCAGGAGCAGGTGATGCGGATCGCGAGCGCATTGGCCGGCTACTCTCTCGCCGAAGCCGACGTGCTGCGCAAGGCGGTCGGTAAAAAGATCAAAGAGCTGATTCAGGAAGAGCTCAGCAACTTCGTGAAGCGGGCGATCGCGCGCGGCCACGATAAGCGCACCGTCGAGGAGATCGCCGCGCAAATCGAGACGTTCGGCCGCTACGGCTTCAACAAGTCGCACTCCGTCGCGTATTCGATCCTTTCCTACCAGACCGGGTGGTTCAAGACCTATTATCCCGCCGAGTTCATGGCGGCGTTGCTGTCCTCGGAAATCGGCAACACCGATCGCGTGGTGCAGTACATCAACGAGGCGCGTGAGCTCGGCCTCCAGGTGCTGGCGCCGGATGTGAACGAGTCAGGGTACAAGTTCACCGTCGTCGGCGACAAACGCATTCGCTTCGGACTCGGCGCCGTGCGCAACGTCGGTGAAGGCGCGATCGCCTCGATCATCGCCGGCCGTCGCGACGCTCCCTACCGCTCGCTGGTCGAGCTGTGCGACCGCGTGGATCTCCGCCTCTGCAACAAGCGGGTGATCGAATCGCTCATCGATGCGGGCGCGTGCGATTCACTGGGGGGACACCGGGCCCAGCTCGTCGCCGCGTTGGACCATGCGTTCGGCGAGGCGCAGGTGCGCCAGCAGGAACGGACCTCCGGTCAGCACGCGCTGTTCGGGGAGGACATGCCCGCGGCGTCACCCCCGCAGGCGCTGCCCGACGTCCCGCCATGGACCGAGCACGAGCGCCTGGCACGGGAGAAGGCGGTGCTTGGCTTCTTCATTTCCGGCCACCCCCTCGCCAAATACCGCACGGAAGTGGAGCTTTTCGGGAATCGGACGACCGCGACATTGGGGATGTGGAGCGAGCAGAAAGTCGCCGTTGCGGCGGTGGTCACGGCCCTGAAGCGGCAGATCTCGAAGAAAAGCGGCGCCGAGTATGCGCGGCTGACGCTGGAAGACTTCACGGGGACAGCGGAGGCGTTGGTATTCCCGGAGGCGTGGGCCAAGCTGAACGGGGTGATTCACACGGACGGGGCCTATCTGCTCACCGGCGGCTACATCCCGCGCGATCGTGGTGAAGAGCAGGCGCCGTTCATCGTCGATTCGGCGCGCAGCCTCGACGACCTGAAACCGAGCGGCGCGATCGGGGTCGCGCTGCGCTGGACTGCAAACACCCGGCCGGACCCCGAAACGGCGCGTGCCATTGCGGCGCTGTGCGCCGCGCATCCCGGTCCCACGCCCGTCTTTCTCGAGTGGCACGGCGCGAACGGATCCGGCAATGAGACCGTGCGGTTGCGCAGCCGCTCGTTCCGCGTGGACGCGGCCGACGACTTGCTCGCCGCCTTGCGAGACATCGTCGGCATCGACGGTGTCCATCTGATAAAGGCGTGAAACAACGAGGCGTTAAGAAGACCTTCTAGATGGCGATATACACATTGGATTTCGAAAAACCGCTGCTCGAGCTGGAGAAACAGATCGAGGAGCTGAAACGCATCGCGGGTGAGAAGCCGGATGTCGCGAAGAACATCCGGCCGCTCGAAGACCAGCTCGCCGCGCTGCGTCTCGAGATCTATAAGCACCTGACGCCGATGCAGCGCGTGCAGGTTGCCCGTCATCCCCGCCGTCCCTACCCGCTCGATTACGTGAACACCGTGTTCACCGACTTCGTCGAGCTCCACGGCGACCGGCTCTATCGGGACGACCCAGCGATTGTGGGAGGGTGGGCGCGGCTCGATGGCACCAGCGTCATGGTGATCGGTCATCAAAAAGGCCGGGATACCAAGGAGAACCTGTATCGCAACTTCGGCATGGCGCATCCCGAGGGCTACCGCAAGGCGATGCGGCTGATGCGGCTGGCCGCCAAATTCGGCGCGCCGGTCATCACGCTCGTGGACACGCCGGGCGCCTATCCGGGACTCGGCGCGGAAGAACGAGGCCAGGCGGAAGCGATCGCGAGCAGCCTGATCGAGATGGCCTCACTGCAGACGCCCATTATTACCGCAGTCATCGGCGAAGGTGGCTCGGGCGGCGCGCTTGCGGTCGGCCTCGCCGATCGGGTGCTGATGCTCGAGAACTCCGTCTACTCCGTCATCTCCCCCGAGGGCTGCGCGGCGATTCTCTGGAAGGACGCAAGCCAGCGGGAGCGCGCCGCGGAAGCACTCAAGATCACCGCCCAGGACCTCCTCAAGCTCGGCGTCATCGACGAAATCGTGCCCGAGCCGCCGGGCGGCGCGCATTCCGATCCCGACGCGGCGGCCGCCTCCCTCGGCGACGCGCTACAGCGCCATCTGGGCCAACTGCGGAAGCTGAAGGTCGACAAACTCCTCAAACGCCGCGAAGAAAAGTACCTTTCCATGGGTGCGCTGACCGAGAAGTGATTTGACGCATCTCCTGGAAGTCCGGTTCAAAGGGAACCGGCGCGAATACTTCACCTGGCCGTCCCCAGAATCTCCCTCACTCCGCGTCGATGACGCCGTCATCGTCGAAGTAGAGCGAGGGCAGGATTTCGGTATTGTCTCGGCGCTTGGGGACCTGGCCGAGAAGAAATGCAAACGCTGTGGGGCGTGTAACGAGGAAACGAGCCCCCCCCCCGCCCCTGCCCCCGCGCTTCAGGCCCTCGTGCGGCGCGCCACCGACGAGGACCGCAAAATCGCCGCCGACCTCCGGCTGAACGAAGAAGATGTGCGTCGTACGGTGCGCGACCGCGTCCGCGAACACGACCTCCCCATGAAAGTGTCCGATGCCGAGTGGCAATGGGACAAACGCAAGCTGACGATTTACTTCACCGCCGAGCAGCGCGTGGATTTTCGAGCGCTGGTGCGCGACCTGGCGAGTTTGTTTCGCACGCGCATCGAGCTGCGCCAGATCGGCGCCCGCGACGAAGCGAAGCGCCTCGACGGCATCGGCCGCTGCGGGCGGCAGCTCTGTATCGCGAGCTGGCTGCCGGAAGGACGCCCGGTGAGTCTCTCGCTCGCCAAGGCGCAGGGGTTGTCGCTCAACCCCGTTCAGATCTCGGGACCGTGTGGCCGGCTGCTCTGCTGCCTCCACTATGAGCACGACTTCTACGTGCAGCAGCGCAAGCGTTTCCCTAAAGAAGGAAAGGCGCTCAAGACTGCCGAAGGCATGGAGCAGGTGGTGGCCGTCGACATTTTTCGTGAGCGCGTCACGCTCCGCTCCGACGCCGGCAGCACGCGCGTCGTCACACTCGATCAGCTGCGAGTGTAGTGACGAAGTACTTCCTCACCACAGCCATCGACTACTCCAATGGCGATCCCCACTTGGGGCACGCCCTGGAGAAAGTCGGCGCGGACTGCATCGCCCGCTATCACCGCCTGCGCGGCGACCAGGTGCACTTCCTGATGGGCATGGACGAGCACAGCCAGTCCGTCATCCAGGCCGCCGCGCGCGCGAACGTCAGCCCGCGCGAATGGGTGGACCGCATGGCGACGACCTTCGCCAATTACTGGCGCACGCTCGAGTGCAGCAACGACGACTGGATCCGCACGACGGAGCCGCGGCACGTGCGTGGCGTCGTGGCCCTGCTCGAGCGTATCCAGCAGCGTCGCGCCGATGACTTGTACGTCGCGGATTACGAGGGGCTCTACTGTACCGGCTGCGAGGAGTTCAAGCAGCCGGCGCAGATCGTCAACGGCCATTGCATCGAGCATCCAACGCTCGATCTCATCCCCACCAAAGAGCGGAATCATTTTTTCCGGCTGAGCGCCTACGGGCAGCGGCTGCTGCGTCTCATCGGCACGAACGAGCTCCGCGTCGAGCCGGCGATTCGCCGCAATGAAGTCGTGCGCCTCATCGAAGCCGGATTGCAGGACGTCTCGATCTCACGGCAGCGACTGCCGTGGGGCATTCCCTTCCCCGGTGACGCCGAGCAGACGGTCTACGTCTGGTTCGACGCGCTGATCAATTATTTGTCGGCGACCGGCTTTCCCGATCCCGGTTACGAGCGGCGCTGGCCCGCCGACCTCCACGTCGTCGGCAAGGGGATCACGCGCTTTCACTGCATCATCTGGCCGGCGATGTTGCTCGCCGCTGGGTTAGAGCTGCCGCGGCTGGTGTGGGCGCACGGCTACGTGCAATGGGAAGGCACGAAGATGAGCAAGACCGCCGGCACCGCGGTGAGCCTCGGCGCCGCGATCGAGCGCCACGGCGCCGACGCCCTGCGCTACTTCCTGTTGCGCGAGGTCGGCTTCGAGAACGACGGCAACTTCACCTGGGACCGGTTCGACGCCCGTTATACCGCTGACCTCGCGGACACGTTCGGCAATCTCGTCTCGCGCACGTTGTCGATGGTGCAGAGCTACCGCGGTGGCATCGTTCCCGATCGCAGCGCCAGTGACACGCCCCTCGAGCGCGCCGCGCAGGAGACCATCGCCGCGTACACACGCGCGATGGACAAGCTGGACCTGCTGGATGGCGCCGCGCTCGTCATGGAGCTGGCGTCGCGCGCGAACCGCTACGTCCAGGAGACGGCGCCGTGGAAGCTTGCGAAAGAAAAGCGGGATGCGGAGCTCGACGCGATCCTCGTCAGTCTCGTGCGCACCGTCGCGCGACTCGCGGTCCTCGCCGCGCCATTCATTCCCGCGAAGGCGCAAGAAACATGGACCGCATTGGGAGCCCCGCGGCCACTGAGCGACGTGCGCCTGACGGATCTCGCGGACCTCTCGATCGGTCGGCAGCGGGTTGCCAAGCCGCCCCCACTATTTCCCAAGGACGACGCAGCTTAACCGCCTGCCGCAAAAAACGTGACGGAGCGCACATCGTCCGATTTGACGGGGTCCCGCGCGGAGCCGTATCTTAGCCTTCCCCATGAAGAAGAAGCACGCAGAGCGGCGCTGGACCGTCATGGTCGTGCCTCACGGCTCGGGGGCATCACGTGCCGTCGAGGTTTCGCAGACGGTCCTCAAGGCACTCGTCGGCCTCGGCGGCGTGATCGCGCTGCTGGTCCTCGTGCTCGGCGGCGCGGCGCTCTCGCGCGGCGTCAACGTCACGAAGAGCCGCACGCTCGAGCGCGAGAATCAATTGCTCGCGAGCGAGATCCAGCGGCTGCGCGAGCGCCTCGTCGGTCTGCGTGACACCCTCAACGTCTTCGGCGAGCGCGAACAGGCGCTGCGGTTGATGGCGGGACTCTCGCCCGTCGACAGGGACGTGCAGCAAGCCGGCATCGGCGGACCCACGGGACAGTGGGCCGAGCGCGACAGCTTGTCGGCCGCCGGTGCGAGCGGCGCACAGGCACTCGCGGTCCGCATGGACATGGATCAGCTGACGCGCCGCGCCAACATCCTCGTTCGCTCACTCAGCGAAGCCTACGATTCCGCATCGAGCCAGCGCGCGCGCTATGCCGCCACGCCGTCCATCATGCCGACCAAGGGTTGGCTGACGAGCGCGTTCGCGGCCGAGCGCGTCCACCCCATCCTGCACCTCGCGCGCCCGCATGAAGGCATCGACGTCTCCGCTCCGATGGGAGCGGAGATCGAGGCGCCGGCGGGTGGCGTCATCACGCAGGTCTCCTGGGTCGAAGGCTACGGCAACATGCTCACGTTGGACCACGGCTACGGTCTCGTCACGCGCTACGCGCACTGCTCCAAGATTATGGTCACGCGCGGACAGCGCGTGAAGCGCGGCCAGAAGATCGCCCTCGTCGGTTCGACGGGATTGTCCACCGGCCCGCATCTGCATTACGAGGTGTGGGTCAACGGACGGCCGGTCGATCCGATCAAGTACGTGCTGCCGGACGCGATCGTCGACTGACATAAACGGCACAGCGCCGCGCTTGACGCGCGCTGTCCGCCAGGTGAAGATCCGAGCACACTCCGGACCGCGAGGTCCTATGTCCCGCCGCCATCGTCATCCGGTAGTTCCTGCATTTGCGATTGGCTTGCTGCTTGCGTGCGCACATGCTTCGCAGCGGCGATCTGAAGAGACCCAGCGCAACGCCGATGGCCGGCGGATCGTGACTGCCGAGACGATCGAGCATTCCGGCGCGCGCACGGCGTGGGAAGCGCTGCAACGCACCGTGCCGTTCTTCACGTTCAAGGACAACAACCGCGGCGGCACGTCCGGCATCGAGCATCGCGGCCGCTCCAGCATCGTCCTGCGCGACCAGCCGCTGATCCTGATGGATGGCGTGGAGCTGAACGACTTCACGACGCTGACGAGCGTGCCCGCATCCGATATCCGCGAGATCGAAATCCTCACCGGCATCGACGCGACGACCTATTACGGCACGGGTGCGTCGAAAGGCGTGATTCGCATCTGGACGAAGGGATCCGGTAGCTAAAAAAAAGGGGAGCCGATGCTGGCTCCCCTTTCTTCACCGCACAACCTGCTGTTTACGGCGTGTTGTAGTCGCACCCCGTAAAGTTCGGATTATTCCGTTCATCGAAGGGCACTGGCAGCTCGGTGTTGTTGCCGTACACCGTTCCCTTGGGATACGGGCCGATCGGAAAGATCGTATTCACGGCGCGACTGTAGGGTGCGCGGGCCAGCCGGCGGAGATCGCCCAACCGATGTCCGGTCGCGAACAACCAGAATGCCCGTTCCCGGAACAAAAGGTCCTGACGTCCGGCCGCCGTTCCCGGATCCGTCAGCGCAGTGAGTGTGAAGCGGCCGTTGTTCGCCGTATCGGCACGGAGCGCATTCAGGCTATCGATCCCCGCCGATGAGGCGCCGCCATTCAGTGCCACCTCGGCGCGAATCAGGCGCGCCTCGACGGATCCAGCGACGACCACGGGGCTCGTCGCCGACGTGTACTTGAGTAGCACGTACAAGTCGGAGGTGTTGTCGAACCCCTTCCCACGCAGCGCAGTCGTAACGCGAGGATCACCGGCAGTCCGGAAGTTCAGCCCGTTGGTACCCTCGGAGTTCGAGACCCCGAACCGGGCGGTCCCAAGCGGCGCCTGGTTGTTGAATACGAACACCCCGTTCCACTGGCGGTTCGTGGACGTTGAATGGGCTGTCTGATACGCTCCCGTCGTCACGCCGACAACGGCGGCGTTGGCCCCGGCAAAATCTCCCTTATCGAGCAGCGCGCGGCCTTTGCCGACGCTGGCCAAGCGGACAATCGATGGATCCGCCGTCATCCCCAACGTCGAATCGAATCTGGAAATCGCCAGGTCCAGAATCTGCGTCGTGCTTTGCGGCGTGCCGTACGCGATCGAGCCGTCGGGCTGCCGCGCGCTGAACGGCACGGCGGAGCAATAGTTCTCGGCGAAGTAGACATACGTGAAGCCCGACAGCGCCAGCATCTCGCCGATCTTTCCCTTTGCGGTATCGGCGTACTGCTGCAGGGCCGACGCGGCACCCTCCAATGCGACCCGCGCTTTGTGGAGATTGAAGTACACGGCGGTCAACGTGCCGTTGCGTTCGCTGATCGCGCGGGAGTCGTACTCGATGCGCGTGGGGAACGTCTCGACATCACTGTACTCGTCCGTCATGACCCCCGAGACGAGGATCTGCCCTTCCGTACCGCCGTTGTCGCCGTCGTTGGCGAACGCGAAATCGCCGATCGCGCCGTTATACGCGGCCACGGCGCCGTCGGCATTCTGGAGGTCCTTCGGATTGATGACGTCGGGACTCTTCACATCCAGCAGGCCCGAACACGCCGTCAACGCCAGCGCGCCAAGCACCAGGCCGAAGCGAGTGTATGAGCTCATGGTCGTCGCCTCCTAGTAGCCCAACGATACGCGCACGGCCAGCGTGCGGATCGGAGGCGCGGTGAGGAAGTCATCCGGCAGATCCGATTGCCCGTTCCCGTTCAGCTCGGGGTCGATGCCGTCATAGTTCGTCCATTTCAACAGATTCCGGCCCGTCAGCGAGATCTGCATGGACTGCGCGCGCACGGCGCGGGCCCAGACGTCGGGCGCCGTGTAGGTGAGCGAGGCTTCGCGGAGGCGCAGGAAGTTGCCCGACGTGATGTAGCCCGCCTGCGAGAACCCGAGCAGCGAGCTGCCCGCCGCGACCGCGCGCGCCTGGTCTGCCAACGGCGCCTTGGGATTGTTCACCGCCGGGCAGTTGAACCCGGCGCCCACGCAGCGGAAGCGCTCCGTCAGGTTATAGACCTTCCAGTCACCGCGGTAATCAAGCTGTCCTGCCAACCGCACGCGATTGTGGAAGAAGGTCAACCCGCCATTGAGCGTGAGCACGGTCTTCGGAATCGACGACCCGAGGAAAAGGGCTGTATCCGCAACCGTTACTTCATTCACCTCGATGATGCCGTTGCCGTTCAGGTCCTTAAACCCGAGGATGGGACGATCCCAGAAGCCGAACAGCGGATACCCCGGCCGCTCCTGGATCTCGCCCTGTGTGATCGGCGGGATTCCCTTGCCGAGGCTGAGGAGCTTATTGATGTTGCGCGCCAGGCTGAACGTGGCATCGAAGCCGATGCTCGAGTTCAGCTGACGCTCGACGCTGAGCAGCGCCTCGATGCCGTGATTCCGCACCGATCCGATGTTCTCGAAGCGGTTCTGATTGATGCCCTGAGACGGCGGCAGCCGCCGGTTCACGAGGGCGTCCTTCGTCCGCTTGTTGTAATAGGTGAATTCGAGGCGCCCGGCATCGTGGAACAACCCCGCGTCAAACCCGAGCTCGACTTCGGACGACCATTCGGGCTTGAGGTTGTTGTTGCCGAAGGCGGCGCGATCGACGCCCGGGACGTCGGTCGGCGTTCCGGTGCTGCTGAACGTCGTCGCCGTCTGGGCGGAATAGAACAACAAGGCATCGACACTGCCCGGTTGCTGACCGGACGCGCCGTAGGCGAACCGGAGCTTCAGGTTGCTGAACGGCAACGCGCTCGGATAAAACGTTTCATCCGACAAGACCCACGAACCCTGAATCTTCGGATAGTTCACCGAGCGGGACTGGCTGCCAAACGCGCTGTTGCGATCGCGGCGCACGGCACCGGTGACGAACACCCGATCCCGCCAGCCAACGGTTTCCTCGATGTACGTCCCAATCGTCACTGCCACCGTCGTAGTCTCGCGCGCCGTGCGGATTGCCGCGCCCGAGATCGTGTTGCCACCCGGCGGCAGGTTCTGCCCGTTCGCAAGCACCGCGAACAGGTTGTCCTTCAGGTACTGCGCGCCCACGGAGGTCTTGGAGTTGACCGTGGGACTCAGGTTGAATTGCGCCGTGCCGCCGAAATCGGTCGTGTAGTGATAGATCGTAAAGCGATTGTCGCTGCGGCGGCCTTGACGGAAGTTCGAGAAGTTCGGCCCCTGGCCGCGCGCCTGGAATTGAATGTCGTTGCGGCCCGTGTAATCAAGCCCGACGGTGGCCCGCCAAGTCAAGAAGGTCGTCGGACGCCAGTTGCCCGCGAGACTGCCCGTCAAGCGGTTGATGTCCTGTTCCGTGAGGATCTGGAAGACCTCGCCCGGGCGGAAGAAGCCCCAGATCAGCGGCGAGCCTTGCTGGCCGCGCCCGAACAGTCCGCTCGGCAAGAACCCGGTGACGTTGTTGTCGTTCTGCGGCAACCGGCCGCGACTCTCCACGATGCCGAGATTCCCCGTCAGGTCGAGCTGTGGCATGGGGAGAATGTGCACGTTCGAACGGAAGCTGCTCTGCTTGATCTCGTTCGGCCGGTACGCTTCGTACGCCGGCGGCGTCCCGGCGTAGGCCGTGGTGAGGCGCGCGTACTCGACGTCGGGAAGGCGATAGATGCCCAGCTGATCCTGGTAATCGCCCGAGATATAGTACTGCGCCTGATCCGTGCCGCCCTGGACCTGCATGCCGACCTGGCCGCGGTAACCGGTGCCGATCGGCGTCTGCTTGGGATCCATCAGGACGTTGTAGGACGTCAGGCTGTCGATCGCGCAGGGTTTCGTCGTGGCCAGGGACTGCAGCAGCCGACATTGCTGAATTATTCGCACGACGGCCCCGGTGGTCGTAACACTGTCCCTATGGCCCCAGCTGTAGTAGTTGACCGGATACTGATTCTCGTCGTTCAGCATCCCGCCTTCAGCATACATGCGCCAGCGCGCCGGTCCCGCCACGCCATGTTTCGTCGTGATGCGAATGACGCCGTTCGCGGCCTTCGTGCCGTAGAGGGTGCTCGCGGCCGGCCCTTTGACGACCTCGACGTTCGCAATGTCCTGAGGATTGATGTCGTTGACGCGTGACGGAGCCTGGCCGCCGGTACCGATGGAGAGAGACTGATCACCGCTCTCCACGCGCACACCATCGACGTAGTAGATCGGCTCGTTGGACAGCGACAAGCTGGTTTGCCCGCGGATACGAATGCGCGTCCCGGTGCCGACCGTCCCGCCGGACTGCATCACCGACACACCGGGCACCAGGCCCGAGATCGCCTCGGAGAAGCTTGGCGTCGACTGATTTTCGATCTTGGTGGGCAGCGCGATGTTCGTGACCGAGTTCCCGGTCTCGCGCGCCCGCTGCTCGCCCGCCGGTGACGTGACCACGACGGCATCGAGCGAAACGGCCGCCGAGCGCAGCGCGAAATCGACGGTCGCTGCTTGTCCCGGCGTGACGGTCGCCGGGCTTGTCACCGCGGCGTATCCGATGATCGCGGCCTGCACTTGATAAGTGCCGGCCGGTAGCGCCTGGATGGTGTAACGTCCCTGCTGATTCGTGAGCGTGGAACGATTGGTGTTCAGCACGCTGACCCGCACCGATCCCAGCGCCGTGCCGGCGGCGCGGTCCGTCACCACACCGGAGATCGTGCCCTGCTGCTGCGCCAGCGCCGCGCCGGCTCCGATGGCCAGCAACACGGCGGACAGCGCGGCGGTGCGCCTGATCCGACCGATAGTAAGTCGCATAGTTCCCTCTTCCTCACGCTTAAAGGGTTAACGACAGCGAAAGGCGAATTGAGAGATGACGGTCGCTAGCGACTACATCGGCCGGGAATGATGATGTTGCGCTGGAGGTGGAGAACGCAGCGAACGGAAATTTGATCCATCTGGACTCCTGTGGGTTGTCATCCTTATTCTGAACCGCTGATGGGGAGCCCGCAAGGGAAGCCCTACATGCTAGCTTCTCACTCATGAAGCCCATTCGACGGCTGGTCCCAGCGCTCACCGCCATTGCCCTGGCCCTCACCGCCTGCGGCACGAGCGAGCCCACTGCCAATGCGGGCCCCGGGCGGTTGGTCTTTGTCCGCTCCGGCAACGGCCTTCGAGACATCTACGCGATCGATGCCAGCGGCAAGAATCTCGTGCAGCTCACCACCAGTTTCGCTCTCGACGACTGGGCGGCCTGGTCGCCGGACACCTTCAAGATCCTGTTCCAGTCGGATCGCATCCCTGACAGCACGGTGGCCGTGCACTTCCAGATCTACGTCATGAATACCGACGGCAGCAGCGTCAGTGAGCTGACCGCCGTGGACAGCGCTGACAGCTACCAGCCCGCGTGGTCTCCCGACGGAACGAAGATCGTCTTCGGGTCGAATCGCGACGGCAACGGCGAGATCTACGTGATGGATCCGAACGGCGCGAACGTCGTCCGGCTCACCACCAACAGCGCCGAAGACGGGCAGCCGGCGTGGTCGCCGGATGGCAGCAAGATCGCCTTCGCGACGGCTCGCGACGGGAATGACGAGATCTACGTGATGAATGCCGACGGCACGGGAGCCGTGAATCTCACCAACAATCCGGGCTCCGACCTCACGCCGGCGTGGTCACCGGATGGCAGCAAGATCGCGTTTCAGTCCAACCGCGAGACCGATTACGCCGTGTGGGTGATGAATGCCGACGGCTCGAATCCGGGGCGGCTGACCGATCCCCACACCCAGGCCGGGGCGCCGAGCTGGTCACCGGATGGCACGCGGATCGCCTACGAACAGGGCGGTGACATCTTGATCATGAACGTCGACGGCTCACGCAAGATCCGGATCACCGGCGGCTTTTGGGCGGACGGGCTCCCGCGTTGGCGGCCGAAGCTCTAGCGCGTGTCTAGGGACGTTTGTCCACCACGAAAATGATCTGTGGCGTCACGAAATCCATGGCCGTCGTGAAGTTCGCCGGGTAAATGCGATACACAACCGTCCCCGTGCCAGGACTCGCAGGTGTCCCGACGATGCGGTAACGGAAGCGGAAGCGCGTGACCGCCGTGTCGGCGCTCGCGACCGTGGTATCGGCCGGCGGCGCGCATTTTCTGTTGGTCCCCGTTACCACGTCCCCAGCATCCGGCGGACTGCAGATCAGCGTGTCGGCGATCGACAGCACCTCCTGCCAACCGTTGTATTCGGGCTGCGCGGCTCCCGACACCAGGATGATCTGCCCGCGTGCAACGGGGGACGGTCCCGCGATCCCGGTCCGTCCGATCGTCGAGTCGGCACGAGTAGCGCCGGTGGACGAGTGGCGATTCACGAGAATCCTGGTCGAGCCGACCTGAACCGTCACCGTATCCCCACCGAGCGTGATGCGGCGTGAGGCCTCGGACACCGATGTATCGGTCCGTTGCGACGTCGGCCTCGTTTGCGGTGCGGCGCTCGTCGGATCCGAGCGAGGGACGATAATTGCCGTGAGCACGGATCCGGGGATCCGCGACCCGGCAATCGCCTGTGTCCCCGGACTCGCGGTGTCTCCCGGTGGAATCATTACTTGCGTGACAACCGGATCCGTCGTTCCCGTGGCGGACAGTGCAATGTGATAGTTGGCACCGGTGTCGACCATGACGTACGGCGAAACCGCGTTCGGTGCGAGCGCTGCCACCGATGGAGCCCCACCGCCCGGCTTCACGTTGCGGCCGAGGATCCAGAGATCGGGGTGCGCGGTCGTATCGGGAATCGCCCGAATGGAGCCGGCCAGTGACGGCGCCAGATTCAGAAAACGAATGGCGAATTGCCCCGCTGGAGGTGTTGGAGGCGCGAGCGTGGTGATCGAGGCGTGAATGCCGCCGGCGCGCGCCGGTCCCGTCAGATAAAAGAAATACGGCTGGTTCTCGATGAAGGTATAGGTCGTATCGAGGAACACCCGTTTCGCGAGCGAATCCGCCGTGCTGCTGAAGAACACCTTGATGTGCCGCGTGCCGGCCTCGATGGGCAGAGGAAACGGCTGGCTCGAGCGGAAATCGGCGTCCATGAAACTGGCGTTCGTGGGAATGTCGACCACGCGCACATCGAGCTGTCCCGTATCGGGGACCGCGTTGAGCCAGATGATGTGCGCATACGCCGCGCGCGGCTCGGTGAAGGTCGCGTCCTTTTTACAACCGAGCGCCACGGCTACCACGCCGCAAACACACAACCGCAATCGAGTCATCGCAACACTCGCACGAGAGAGGTGATCAGAATCACTGGCCGTTGGGTGGGGGCCCGCCGCCGGAATCGCCGCCGCTGCCGCCGATCCCCAGCAGGTTGCGCGACGCGACCAGTGCCACGAACCCGACCGTCGCGGCGCCCATGACGAGAATGGTCTTCGCCAGCGAGAACCGTTTTTCGTACGTCGTCATCACGTAGCTGCGCGACAGTGGCACCGCTTCGCCGGTCCAGCGGTTGTGGGCGCCGCGAATGTCCACCACGTCCGTGACGGCGAGGACGTAGTCCGCATCGGTCGACCGCAGCAGCTCCCCTTCGACGCGCATCGTGTACGGCCCGACTTCGTGTGCGGCCTGTACACGTCCCTCGTCATTGAGGACGAGCGAGAGCTTTGTTCCCGGCGCCGGTTGGAGCGCGGCGAGCGGCACGTAGGTGTAGCAGCCGGCGAGTACCGGCAGCACGCCGCCCGCCACAACGAGCCGCCCCAGCAATGACAGGCAGCGCATGCTCAATACACGCCGCCCGCGAACAGGCCGTAATTCCCAGCGGGGGCACCACCGGGACGGTTCCTGCCGCCCGCGGGATAGAATGGCTCCCGCCGCGTGTCCATTTCCTGGTAGGGCACCGGCCAGTAGAGCGCCGTTCCTTCCGGCAGATCACCCCACCCGCGGCCGGCGAAGTACCACATCCCGTACCCGGTATACATCGTCTCCATGCGGTACTCCCACTTCAGCGCGTCCCAGAGTGTGCCGCATTTTGACCCCTTGTAAGGACCGGCAGCGGCCAGAGCATCAGGGACACGCGGCACGCAACTGCCCGCGCCGGGAATCGCCGACACGGTGTCAGCCATTCCCGCGGCCTGGGGAAGACCGCCGATGTTTGCGCGCGAGCTATCGATGCGCGCGGTCGCAGCCGCGAAGTTGCCGGTGCGGATGTAGCCTTCCGCCGCCAACAACCGGATCTCCGCCCTCGTCATGATCGGATAATTCCCGATCCGACCCGCAGTGAAAAAGCTTCGGGACCGATAGAAATCGTACATCGAGATCTGTAACGGTTGCCCCGGTTGGTCTTCCCCCGCCTGGCGGTTCCGCACATACGGCAGTCCGCTGAACGTGCGGTACCCCGACCGCAAGGTGTCGGCGATCTGCGCGTTGCGGCTCGCACCCTGGGGGAACCGCTTGTCCGCGCTGACGACCAAGAAGGGTGTCCGATTGGCCGGAGTGGTTGCAAGCCACCCGTCGTAGCCACCAGAACCGTCCGCCATTCCCATCCAGAACTGCGACATCTGATGCCAGTTCGCCGGGCCGGTGGCAAACGCTTGCACCGGCCAGATGACGTCCCACCCCGCGGTCGGATTCATCGCGATGTTGAAGTCCGCCGTAATACCGGCATTCGCGTCCGCGATGATCGTGTTCCAATCCGCTGCCGCCCGCTCCGCGGGCGTGCGGGCCACGCCAGCCCGGAACCGCGCCTTGTATGAGCGGATGAAGCGAAAATAGCTAGTGGTATCAAGTGCTTGTCCGCTGATCCAGGTGAGGGGCAGCGGGAATGCGCCCGGGTTGGCGCGCGCGATCGCAATCGCGGAGTCGAGTAGCGCCAGCCCCGCGTTCATCACGGCCGTGTAATCCGAGAGCGGCACGATCGACTGCGGATCGTCGTTCTCGCTGACGATCGCCGCGGAATCGTACGCGAGCGCGAGATTGCCGAACGCGACGCCTTGCGAGAACCGGGCGAACGAGCGAGCACGCGCATCCTGAGCGGGAGAGCCCAGAGTCAGCACCTTGAGCCGGGCGATCCCGATCGTCGCCATGCGAGCCGCGCGCTCGAGCACGACGAAGTCGCGGTAGTCGCCGTCACCGCCGGTGCTGTTGCGCGTGTTCTCGATGGGCGTCCGCGGGATCGCGCCGCGCGGTCCCATCGCGAAGTTCGCCAGTGCTGACGTGTTCTCCATACCCATGACCTGCATCTGCGTCTGGAGGTCATCGTTCGATCCCCCCAGGGTCGCGTTCTGGATCTGGGCATAGGTCGAACCGATGAACGACTCCACGTCCGACGGCCGACCGAGTGCGCGGGCTCTGTCCGGATCCGTCTGGTTCGCGACCTGGAGCGTGTCCTTGCAGGCGATCAGGCCAAACGCGATGACGCTGGCGGCGAGAAGACGAAACTTGGACATCGATGGCTCCTCCACAAAAAGGACATTCCTCCCGCCGGCGTGTTACAGGGCCGGCGGGCAGGACGTGCTTAGAACGCCGAGCTCAAGCCGATCGTGAAGGTGCGGAGGTTCGGGAACGTGAAGGCGTCCACCGCGTTGATCGCCGCCGACCCGGCTCCGTTGAGCTGCGTACTTCCCGAAATACCGACTTCGGGGTCGAAGCCGCGATAGCCCGTGATCGTCCACAGGTTGCGACCCACCAGGCTGATCTCCCAGTCGCCCGTGCTGCCGATGGGACCGAGGTGATAGGAGACGAGCAGCTCGCGCAGCTTTGCGTAACTCGCGTCCTCGACGGTGAAGCTGTTCGGTGCAAGCTGGTCATAGAACCCGCCCAGCCCCGTGAACCCGTCCTGGGGTGACGTCCGCCAATAGTACCCGATGGGCTTCGCGGTCTCGACCGACTTCCCGACCTGATCGACATCGTGCGACAGGAAGTCGAGGTGCGCCCAGTGAAAACCCTGGTTCCACACATGCTGGCCGACTGCCGCATCGAGCAGCGCGTAGACGCTCAGCCGTCGGTAGTGAAGATCCTGCGTGATCGCGAACCGGAAGTCCGGGAGCGCATTCCCGAGCGCCACGTTCCGAGCGGCCCCGGTCATGTCACGAAGCAGAATCGGCATGCCCCAGTTCAGGACGCTGACTCCCCACGGCGCGACGGTGGGATCCTTGCTCGGGTTCTGGAGGGACGTTTCCCAGAGGTTGTCGGTGATGCCCATCGTGGGATTATTGCCCTTCCCCACCCAAACGAGAAAGCCCTCATCGTTTCGCTGGAAAGAACTCGTGGGCCCGCCGCAATCCGCCGAGAACGGGGCGGGCAGCTCGGCGCAATTCGTGATGAAGCGATGGCCGTAGAAGGTGCCCAGTCGCTCACCGACTTTTGCCTGGAAGATATTGCCGGTCGCCTGCAGGTCCGCGCCGAAGAAGAACGGCGGGACGTTGAGCTGGGTGATCACGGAACGGTTGCGGTCGTAAATCACCCGCGTGGTCCACTGGAACTCCCGGCGTTGCATCATCGGGATGTTGAGGGACAATTCCAACGTCTTGTTCGTCAGGGTCCCGGCATTCCGCCACTGGCGCTGGAAGCCGGTACACGCGCAGACGGGAACCGGAAGAATCTGATCCTGGATCAGCGCGTGCGAGTACGTGACGTTGACTGCGTAGCGGTTCCACAGCTCGAGGTCGGCGCCGACCTCCGTCTCCTTATGCAGCTCGGGCCGCAGATTGCGGTTCCCGAGCGTGACGAGCGTGAGAATGCCGCCCGTGCCGACCGAGAACGTCTCGTATTGCGCGTCGAAGCGTGGTGAGCCGCCAGCCGTGCCGTACGAGCCGTGCAGCTTGAGCTCCGAGACCTGTGGTAACTTCCACCACGGCTCCTGTGCCACACGCCACGCGGCCGACGCGCGGCCGAACGTCGCCCACCGGTTCGCCGGACCGAACAAGGAGCTGCCATCGCGCCTGATCAGCGCGTCGATGATATAGCGCTCCTTGTACTCGAGACCGGTTCCGGCGAACACACCAATCTGACGGATGCGTGTCACGTTGGACCGCGTATCCCGCGTGCTCTGCAGCGTATTGCCCAGGTCCGTGACGCCTTTGACCGACAGCTGGCTGCCGGCCGAGTACAGCGTGTCGTAGTCGCGCTGCTCGAACAAATAGCGAAGGCTGTAGCGGGACCTGAGATCGGGACCGAAGTCGTGTCTGAACGCCGCGTTCACGCTGCCGTTCACGGCCTCGCGATTCGCCGTCCCGCGCTGAATCGACCCGAGGTTTCCCCCCAGGCCGGTGGGTATGGCGGCCGTCGTGCGGAATCCCTTGTCGTTGAACTGCACCCCAGCGCCGCGCCGCAGATCGTAACTGAAGTTGCCCTCGAGATTGAACCAGTTGGCGGGGGAGTACGTCGCCGTCAGCCCACCGATGAAGCGGTTGGTGACATCCTGGCGCATCGTCTGATACAGCGTCGACAGCGGATTCTGGTTCTGTGAGCCGCCGCCCTGAAGATTGGGGCGGATGTACAACCGGCCGAGCGTATCCGCTTTGAGAATGTTCACGATCGCGGGCACGCGAGTGAGACGGAAGAACGCGTTGCCGCCTTCCTCCTGATTCACTCCGTCCTGCGTACTACGCGTATACGCCGTGTGGAACGCCAGATTCCAGTCCGTCCCAATCGTCTGATCGACGTTGAGCCGGAACGCATCGCGGGTGAACCCGTTGAGGAAACGGATCGCGCCCTCTTCGCGGCGGTTGGACGCGCTGGCGTAAAAGCGCGTCGCCGTCCCGAAGCGCCCGGACATATCGAGTGTGTTTTCCAGGAACGGCTTCGGGGTGACGAGCTGATTGACGGCGTTATAGGACGTGCCGGGCCACGGCTGCACCTGGAATCGCTGCCGTAGCGGCTGTCCCGAGATCGTCGAGCCCGGATCGAT